>JAABUW010005775.1_pt1 | contig 15883 bp, 15 predicted proteins | sample 5560081 | NCBI WGS metagenome assembly JAABUW01 (sample SAMN10711882, study PRJNA513363) | rock metagenome | isolation source: Antarctica rocks | place: Antarctica: Victoria Land, Knobhead sud | reverse complement strand
AAGTCCGCACTCTTCGCAGACCCGCTCGCTCGTAATGGTCAGATTCCGCCAACCCGAGCGAGACAGTCTCTTACCATTCCCATACCATTAACACAATTCCACCATGGACGGCCCTACCCTCCGCGCCAAACAGGCGCCCCTCAAAGACCAATACCGCAACACCCCCTCCTCCGCCCTCCTCACCCTCAAAAGCAGCGGCACCCTCGACGCCACCTCCATCGCCTGCACCCTCTCTTCAGGCTCCGCCATCGCCTCTGCCAAAGCCAAAGTCGCCGGCCTGCACCCCGCGGCCGGCGGCGACGACCCAGCCGTCTCCGGCGAGCTGTGCAGCGGGGACATGTTGCTGGAAGCGCTGGTGGCGTGCGCGGGCGTAACGCTCAAGGCCGTCGCAACGGCAATGGGTATCGAGATCAAAAGTGGGGTAGTGCGGGCGCAGGGAGATCTGGATTTCCGGGGGACGCTGGGGGTGGACAAGGGGGCGCCGGTGGGGTTTGTGGCGATAAGGTTGGCGTTTGAGCTGGATACGGATGCAGAGGAAGGCAAGGTCGAGAAGCTGATAGGGCTGACGGAGAGGTACTGCGTGGTGTTGCAAACGATTTGTTGCAAGCCGGAGATTACGGTTACGTCGACGAGGAAGGAGGTGGAGGTATGAGTTGGGAGTAGACTACGGGATCAAAGTTTTGGAGGTTGTTAATATGGTCAAATCCGTCAGCACGCGCGCCGGTGGGATTCTATTAGTAATAAGCAAACCGAGAAGAGCTGGACTGTGTGTTTACATGAAGGAGTACCATGTTCAAACCCATCTCATGCTGGGTCTGGCTGGCTCCTCGTTGCTGTGGTATTAGAGGTAACGATCTTGGTACCACACGGGTAGCTGGACGGAGATCATCCATCTAGAAAGCTTTGCTTTGACCCACCAGTAGTCAAGATAATCCAAAAGGCAATGGGATACCCCTAGAGGCTTCGAAGTTCGTGCTCATGCTTCTTAGCAGCAGTAGAACTCAAGGTGCTGGAGTCCTGCTGCGAACCCGCTTACATCCTTCGTGTTTTGTGGTCTTCCATTTCACCTACCGAGTAAGGCTGGCTCTTCTACACCTGGGCTCAGCGATGTCAGTTGGTAGGAGGAAGACATCCAAGTACTCTAGACGTATTAATGGCTTCTGAGACATCTACGACCATGTTTCACAGAGATGAATTGAGCGGTAGGATTACTAGTGAAAGTAACCTACTAATGTAAGCAGCGCCTTTCCAAAGCATTTCTATCTCAATGGATACATGCGCCAAAGAAACAGGCGGAAATCAAGCATGACCTTCAGTCAACTAGCAAGACGGTCACGGTCAAGAGAGTGAAGAATTTCGAAGTAGCTCTAGGGGAAAAGATCGACGGTAAGGAAGCTCAAACAAACATCCCTGAAAAAAGGGACAAGCATCGCTGTTGGAAATAACAAGCATCTGCTTCTAAAACATTAAGCATCGAACAAAATCGTTCTGATGCTACGGTCATACAAAGCCGCGACACATACAGGTCATACTGAGCGCAAGATCGGAATTCGGATGGCCTTTCGCTGGTTGTAGATTTCCAACGTGTCAATAGATGTTCAAGTCTATCGTTTGCATCGCTGTTCAAATCCTAGAATCATTGAAGCTTGCACCATAGTGAATCATTCTTCTAAACCATATTCTATATCGCATGGTTGTCTAACAAACGTCTTGTGGTGCTCTCACAGCTCTTAGATTCGAGGTGCCTTTCTCCCGCCTTTGTGAAATCCCTCACTTGTCGGCGTTCATACCGCTATGCTCCCAATGAAGGATGTGGCCTAGAAGGCCTTTGTGGTGTATTTTGTTCCCAGCTGCGTCCTCATCCCCCGATTGTCTAACGTGGGTATCTTTTTGGACTCCGGCAAGGCCAGGCATCTTGCCTTGATCCACAAGCTCTTGCTCTTTCTTGGAGTGCTGAGGGGTTTCTTGGGTAGTACCTGGCGAGGAAAGATCAGCAATCATCGGTGCTTTAGGGGTAGAAGACGAGTACCACTATCCTGGCTTCCAAAGTCCCGCGACGTCGTCCCCGCTGAAGCTTGAGCTCCTGCGGCTTGGTTGGTATTATTCGAGGACATTTTCGGCCTTTTATGTGAAGGTTATGATGCGTCAAACGAGATTGAGATTGAGATTGAGATTGAGATAGAGATATCAGTAGAAGAGACGAAACCGGAAGACGAGGGCGGCCGCGAGTATCTGGTTGACTGGTTGGTTGGTTGGTTGATTGCGGTGGGCGGGGAAGAGCCCGACAGACATCTCTCTCCTAGAGAGTGCATATGTGCTACAGTATCAACGTCATGTCATACCCACCAAACACTAGCCATTTTCACACATGCTTGCTGTTGTGTAACAAGCTATCAATGCTGAGAAGCGACTTGACTCTCTACTTGCAGAGATCAAACAGTGATGATGATGATGATGATGATGATAGTGATGAGGACTAGCAAGTTGGCCGGTGAGACGGCGGCCGAGGGCGCTCAGACCGTCGCTTGTGTTCTCATATCTCCTTAACTCCCTACTGCGCTTCTTCTTCTGTTCGTCTTCTTCGTCTGAATTCTTCGAAAACAGGTCGTCAAGATGCTCAAGTGTTTTGATTCCACTGGATCGGGTATGAAAGAGGCACTTCCGGACACTTGATCCAGTTACATCTGTTTGTTTTCGGTTCCTGAACATTGCCATGTCTGTTCATCTGGAGACCCGCTCCCTGCCATGAGCTTGTATACACTTCTCGCCTCTTACTGTGAAACGTGCGCGTTCGCAAGTCCAACGTGCGCCCTGAGCCACTTTCAATAAAGGTACCAGGAGAGGTTCCAGGTGTCATGATCAGGATTGCTTTCTTTCACGTGGTTTTATGCTGTGAGGAAGTACCTTGCCACAATTCCATAGTTTCGGATTTGCACGGTGTTTTCGTACTTCACAATGTCGTTATAAATGAATGAGAAAACCTAACCGACCGGCACTTCTCCGGACTCTATGCCAAAAGTGTCATATCGCATGAACCTCGAGATCATGATGCACAAGGCAGTTTTCTCATACCTATGTATGTCCGTGCTGTCAGTTTGCGGCTCGCACGGTATCTACATAGTTGTGCTGAGGAACCACGGGAGCGCGTTATTGGAGATAACCTCCTCTAGCCGCAAAGGCAAGTCTATCTCATAAAAATCACCGAGTCCTCAGCATTACTATAGTCCTCAAAGCTTATACGCTGGTCTTCGATTCACAATGACAACCCACCGCTCTTCCTCGTTCGTTCACGAGCATCTGAACGCTTTTCTTGCGTTTTTCCTTTTCATTCAATTTGCAAGGAGTCTTGTCATCCAACACGGAAATTTCTCTTTGGCAGGGGGGCACGGAGTTGGGGAACCCCACTGCGTAGACTCACCACTATGGGAATACCGAGGCGACCAAGAATCAGACTGCCTGGCTGCAATCCAAATGCTCCATGATCTTGAAGTCCGCAAACATGGAGATCACGAATTTGAATTTGTTCCCGATGGTGATCATCCACATCTGTCCCTCGCTATAACAAAGACACCGCGAAAATACATGTACAGTGAGTGGCTAATTTCCTTTGTCTTTTACTTTTCATGGGCACGCTGACAGCCTTTCCGCAAAGAATCTTGCACCGTGGCGATTGTGAATCTAAACTTTTTTCAACCGAGTGATCTACCTGGTAGCGATGCCCGGGACTGGGGGAAGCTACCCAATACAGACTTGGCAAGTTACGAAGACATTTGGCGCGCCACTCAGCAAGTCGAGTGGTATTGTGTCAAAATAGCCAAGCAATCGGGGTGGGAGGCCGCAGGTGAGTAAGATTTCTCTTGGTCCGTCTCCGGTTCAATACTTTGCGGCACCTCTATGAACACTACCTGATCTACTCTACCACCAAAGGCAGAAAGGGAGGTGTTGGTCTCTTTATATGGTCTACCAACTCGGAGATGAATCGAAGGGTCCCTAACAGTCACGGTCCCCACGGCCTCCTCTTACCCAATCTAAATCCGGCTTCACTCAACGACACGACGAAGTCATCCGCCCCAGGTGGCAATTTACTGGACCTTATTCTCTCCGACACCACTATGGACACACCGGCCCTAGCTCCGTCCCCAGCACCTGCCGGCGTCGCTAATTCTTAGTTTCGTCCTAAGAAGCGAGCGTTCAAGAACAGGTTGCCAGTTGAAAGGATCAGCTTCCAGTAACGATTCACACGACCGGTTGCAAGAGCTGCCTGGTCCCCACAGCCAGGATTTCGCCTTCGCTTTTGCCTTAAGGGTCGCTGTTGTTCCTCGGTGTCTTCGTGGGGTATGCAAGTTTTGACGTCTTTTTAAACAAACATGTATACTGTGCTTTGTAAGATGATGCTATTATTGTCTATATCTAGGAGGCAATTTCAAAGCAGAAACAGGGGACCAGATTCTCTATAGCACATACAGAACCTATATGCACACCATGAGATGGCAATCACTCTTGGTGAATACGCCCGGGCAATTTGGCCCCACTATGAGAATCGCAACACTGTTGCAAGATGCTGAACCATCTATCATCGTACATTGTATCTTACAATCTCTTCATCAACGATGCAAGCCTCCAACCTAAACTCTGCCTTCGGTCAAACCCACTCACTACACTGATTTCACAACTCTCGCGCACCCCACAATCCCCCAGCCAATCTTTGCAAATCGCATCACCAGCACAGTCGACAACACTCAAACATACCTCTTCAAAAGCACATCTCGAACCACCCCCTGTCCGTTCTAATGCCACCCGCACTTCGCCTCAAAACACCCCTCAATATTTCCTATCATCCATCAACCCATCCCATCTTCCTAGCAGACACAACCAAGCCACCCAAACACCCCAACGTCCCACCCCTGCGCAACACCCTCAGACCATGCCTGCGTGACTGACTTGTAACCCATCACATCAGAGACGACTGGGGAAGAATACACAGTACACGTCCATGCGGAGGGCTGAACGGTGTTCGGAGACTGGGGTCTCAGAGGAGTTCCTCGAAACGTATCGCGAATAACTTTCCGAACTCTTTCTGGGCTTTCGTTCGATGTGCTCGGGTCTAAGTGACAATGTCATACAAACGCCATGGTCATCTTCGGTCACAGCTACTCGTTCAAGGTGGCGAGAATTGTCTTAAGAACCACTTCCTCTACCATCGGTGACCAATTCTCCAACTGTACTCTATCTCTTTCGAGATTTCAGTGACCACCACTAGAGCTAGTAGCTACAATGCTCAGACTAGATAGATTGACTGCCGCGAAGATAGATCGGTGTAGAACGAGGAATATTAGGGTGCGAGAATCCGATTGGCCAGTCCAAAAGCACAATTCTTTTTTACAGCTGTTTTAAAGTACCTATGCCCCATCAGGATTACTGCTAATGACGAGTCTTCCTCTATATTTGTGTGTTTAGCGATCGGTCTTTTGTATCCAACACCCATCTTTCCCATGTATTGCCAACAACACCCTCATTCCCGCTATTTACTGAAACATCCAGAGCCAAGAGACAGCAAATCTATGGGCGTTCAAGAAGTTGCAAGCCCCAATATACTTACGCCGAATACAACGCACCGTGACCGATTAATCGGGATGAGATATTACCGTGCGCATGCTCCTTTGAGACACCCAGAGATACACTAAAGTGAAATCAAGACACGATTGTATACAGCGCATAATCCAAACCTCAGCTGTTTCGATAGGAGCACGCACGACGTTATACGGCAGATGCTCAAACAAATGAGTTCCCTCTCTTAACATTAACCATCGGAAATCCAAAGTCATCCTGATGATTCGTATCCATCAGGCTTGTTGGGCTCGCTGGACTCTCCCCCCTTGGGGCAACATCAACATGCACAACATGCAAATCGCCCTTCGCAGCCTTATCACTAAGACTCTTGAACCCAGCGCTAGCGGGTCCCGCAAGGGGCCACTGCATGGTGCTATCGCGTTGGCTGCTGCCATTGGACATGGACTTGCCGCCTGGTGGTGTGTGTCGACTGCGGCTCCAGGACGTCAGGAAGCCGAGGCTGACGTTAGTAAAGAGGGGACGGTAGGTGATGAGGCACGCGCAGAGGATGGCGGTGCTGGGCTCGAGCTGGCTCCAAAGATATGGGGTGACAATGGAATCTAAGCGATGTCAGCTGCGTAGTACCTATGCTGCGACCCAGGCATGGCTTACAAGTTAAATCGTTACTACTTAGGATAGTTAGGGTGATCATGCGCATTATACTCGCAATGCATACGCTGCGAATGGTCAGTAAAGACGAGTCACGTAGAACACGCAAGAAGGTAAAGCTTACAAGCCACCCATAAGAAAGATCCCAGAGAGGATACACTTCTGTCGTATTGGAAGCTCGAGTTCCCAGACCACGCGTAGAGGTAGACACAAGATGATCACGTCAAGTATCATGTTTGTCGCCGAGATCCCCCAAAAGTAGGCCTCAAGATTGATGCATTGGTTAGAGAACATGAAGGCCGGGTCCCAAGCCGCAACGATTGGGTGACATTGAAAAACGTCGCTGAAAACTTCGGCGATAAACCAAGCGACGCATGCAACACCCAGAAACAGAGTTGTTTTGCGAAACAATTTGGTGGGAAAGATACGGCGGTACATTAAGAGGATGGATATTTTCACAGTCGTTATGGTCAGAGAATATGTTATGAGGGTGGCTTGAAGCGCCTGAGCAAAAAGTGAGATACTCTTCAGTAATCTGAGAATCAGCGATTGCGGAAAACTCACCTTGAGGAATATAGTAACTTCAGGATTGGTCAGAGTCGCAATAGGCCTCCCTGCTCCGCCCTCTTTGACCACTGGTTACGCAGAAATGTCAAAACTGTAAGAGTTTGTCTTCTTCTAGAAGGGGACTGACTGAAACCACCGCAAATGAGCATGCCATAAGTAGGGACAAGACTGGCGACTATGAGCCAGTCATCGACGGCAAAGGCCGCCTTGATCTTCCATCGCGCCATCAGTCGTAGGAGAACGGCAATGGTGACAACAGCACCCACTGCAACACAGACATATAGCATTGCATCTCCTCGAGGATTGTTGGTCGCCATGGAATATGATTGTTTAAGAAAGATTCTATCTTATCTCTTCAAAATTTGATGTCGCACAACGGAAAATATCAGTGGACCAGAGATCATCTGGACATGTGCCAGGTTTTGACCGCGACAGTGCATCCAAAGATAGGGAAAGGGGACGGATCTTCATGTCCGGAGCAAACTATGCCGCATGAAATGTATATGTGATGCTTTGCACGAAATGTCGGGAGTCTGGCCCTGCATAGCAGTGCATGCAGCATCTCGTTCCACGCGTTCCTGCGTCCACCGATGCAATCCCCAGTCTTCAGTAAGCATAGTGCAGACCTACAGTGGGGAGCTGGCGTCATTAGTCCATATTGACAGGGCAGAGGCCCGAGAACCAGGTCCGTCTCGCCAGGCCCATGCGAGAAGTAGCCTACAACCAAATGAAAGTCGAAATTGCGGTAGAATGAAATGTGACTTTGTCATCTCCACGACAGGCAACCCCGGCCATGGAGATTATATTGACATGAGAATGCACGCGCAAGCTGACCTTGACTCACGGTGAAAATGAAGCACAGTTCGCTTTCTGACACCAAGTACTTAGTACTCGGCGGCGTTCGACAACTGACTGAACCGACGCCTACTCACACATAAGATGCAAACTGGGTAGGATCGGGAAACTACCTACGTGCGGCTGATCTCAAAGCAAGATAATCAGAGAATGATAGCCACCCTTCGTGGAAGAGAAGGCAATTGTTGCGCTTCGTGTCGAACACAAACGAAGCGGAGCGATAGAAAACAACAAGGTGGCCTTCGCAATCGGTAGGCGCTCCTACCGATCCAAAACTAACAGAGGCAATCGCTCGTGTATCTTAAAAGCAACACCCTGTAGATCAGCTATTACCGTGAGCATAGTCTACGCTATGAGGTTCTCAATGCGTGGACCCGACGGGAGCATCGCTCTCGAGGCCCTTCCTATCACGCTAACGCATCTTCCATCCGCAGCGCCAACACCTTCTGCACATGCGACGCCTCTTTCATCCGAACTTTCACTGTATCCGTTGGCTTCACCAAGTACAGTAGCCATAGATTGTATAGTATACCTGCATCGTTAAGCCCTCGTGTTTAATTGGATAGCAGCTGGTTTAATTATCCGAGCCTTAAGGGACCAGCTGTCAAGAATCCTAGATCTACTGTATGCTCGAATCGCCGTTTGCATGCATAACAATTGCATCGCATCGCATTTTTCGATGACGAGAATCGATGCATTATAGACGTCATTCGGTGCTACCGTCATTGCCTTATTCATCGTTCCTTTCTTGTTGTTCTCGTGGTGCTTGTTGTCAGATCCTACATTTTCGACCTCTCGTTGGAACACTAGATAGTCGAATGGATTGGAAAATGATAGGGGAAAATCGCTACCGTTAAAGCTTGCCTATCGTGTCGACGATAGCTGCGTCTCAAATATGCGTTGCCAAAGTCAAAGACCATTTGAGAGAAAAGCGAGTGTCACGCAAGCCGTTGCTTTCCTCGGGCCTAACTGCAGACATCGGCCGGACGGTTTCCCACAGTAACGATGTAATGATTACTTCGATTGGTACGGGATGTGTCTTCTGTCTTCGACTCTCTCCATTCGTTATCTAGCCTTCCCCATAAAGTATCTCGCAAACCCCTCCAATAGGCACGTCCATTACAGCGTCAGTTCCCTCGCTCCACAACGTTGTCCATTCCAGGCTTTTCGCTTCGTGGATGTCGACGATCCCTGCATCCTTATTGTTCTTGCCCTTGATTATACCCTTACTATCCAACACTGCAATATTTGCCGCTTCGTCGACTATGTTGTCGATGCTGCGCAGTGGCAGGGTCAAATACCCAGTATTGTACGAAGCGAGAGCGACGTAAATGTAAACAAGAGTCATAACGAGGAACGAGGGAATGGCAAGGGACCACCAGCGATTAGGATAGTAATGTATACCTAGCTGGTGGAGGAAGGGCGATGGAAGGTACGACCAGAGGAGGTATATCACTAGGAGGTCAGCAACGGGACATATTTGAGTGATAATGGGTACTAACAGAAAGCCAGCGACGACAGCAGATACAGCACAAACCCGTAGTATTCATACGTAGGGACCTTGGGGCTCGCGCGAGGCAAGGTTGTAGCAGTGCGGGCAGACTTAGCAACAGCGGCTTCGGTATCATTTGGCGTGTCATTCTCCGAGTCGTCCGGGGTTGTAGGTCTAGATGTGGTCGTAGAAAACGACGGCCGTAGCAAGGAGGTTAGAGACGGCGAGGGCGGGAGAGGGGTTGGGGGTCGATTGTAGAAGGGTGGAGCAAATGCATTGGCGATAAGAAAGGAAGAGTTTGAGTGGTGGAGAAATGGTAGTTGCTCCTGTGCTGTGTCGATATGATCTGAATCGGCGTCTGAGGAGCCTGATGATGATCGGGCATCAAGAGAGTAATGCGATTGGAAGTCAGCATCGTCCTCCTCATCCTCGTCCTCATCATCCTCATCTCCATCTACCGATGAGGAGCCGAGAGGATGGTCGATTCCGTTGACGGCTCTTGCTGTTTGCTCCTCCCGTGGAATGGCGGGGGCAGCATGATTTTGTTGAAGAGATGCGAGGCTAGGAAGCGGTGCAGCCTGAACAAAGGATCCCGGGCGTCCTCTGCTCTGAGGTGCCATCAGGTCGGTCTTTGACGGTTGGAACTGCGTAGACACGAAAGACTTCAATGCCCGCGTGCCTCTTACGTAAGCCTACTCTTTTGTAATTTGTTGCATGTTGGTTCCGTGGTATCGTAATAACCTTGAAGCAATAATCCTCCTGGGATATCGCTCTAGGAGCGCAACGACCACTACATTATCTCCTTTATGCAGCTTGACGTCAACGACCTCTTGCGCGAGCATCAGTCATGCCAGGCTCAATGCATGTAGTCTCTCTCCTCTCTCCTCTCTCCTCTCTCCTCTCTCCTCTCTCCTCTCTCCTATTGTAAGGCTTTCTACTACTTCAGAGAGTTTTACTTGCATTTGCATTTGCATTTGCATTTGCATTTGCATGTTGCATATATATTTCAGCCTAGTTTGCCCGATCTATCCCAACTTTATGTTGTAAGAAATCTTCCATGTCATCGATCTCATCTGGGACCTTGTACTAATGCCCCAACTTCGCATATGCTTGCCAAGTAATATCTACCCCCACTCCTGCTAGAGTCGATGCAGCTTCCCGGCCAAGCTTGACAGAAACCTTCCCATCGACTTCACCATGACCCAGGAATACGGGTGTCTGCAAGCAAGCTGGTAGGGCAGTGGTTATTGGAGGGGGATCCATGTTGTCTCGGACGAAAACCATAACCCGAACACCCACGCTTAGATTATCGAGGCTGCTATCCTTGTTATCTCGTTCGAATGGGTCGTTAGAAAGTGCTGTCTAGGCGTTCATATGATGATCTCTTCCAAAGCTTTTCCACAAGGCAGCCAGCCGCTCATCCCCACGAACCCACCCATCGCTCCATCCTCAACCACTTCCGATTCAAAACTTAAGAGCACACGTAATGCCATTGCACAGCCTTAGCTCAACCCGCCAAGGATGACATTTTCAAGCGTTACTGCCTTCGCTTCTTCCAAAGATAATACGGCGCACGAAAGCTCCACTCTCGCGCAGGCCATCCAGCTGTAGCTCTTCGCGTTCGGACGGATTCTCCATGGAATAATTATCAAAACATCGGTTAATCACAGCTCGATTGTAAACGGTGGCCCAGCGCTTTTTTGCCGTTAGAAGAACGAACTTCATGCCAGGGAAAAGCTGTGGTCGCATTTCGTCAGAGGATGTCCGAGACATGATGAACTCAATCCCAAACTCTGCGGCATCGCTACCGCGGCCATTGAGCAGTATGGTTGTATGAGTATGTCGAGCGGAGATGGAATGATCAGACGCTCGGGATAAGCAGCAGTGATTTTGCCGTCCTCATTGATCTTCCGAGCTCCACCTGGGGTAGATGGTGATGCGTCCGTAATGTCGAGAATCTCTATTTATCGGTATTTAAGGCTTCCGCTTGTCTGACTGGAAAGATTGGGTGCGCCTCGAGCTTTGTCTGGCTGTTACCTAACGTTATCTATAAACGTGCTTGCCAGGTCACACTTGTGGTACGACTCTTCCGACCAATCTTTCTCTTGACGAACAGCATTCTATTCCTCCAATATCACACTGTTGCGAGCAGCTCCGATGTGCTTGTGTCACCCGCTGCATGCATGCTGCATGAAATCCGCAGCCACCCGACGGTAACTCATCGTCCAGCCTTCTGGTGCCCCGTTCAGGTATGTGATGGACCCAAAACGGCGACAATCCGGCAACCAACATCTTCTTCACCCATTTTGTCTTGCTATATGCGTGCGCCTTTAAGCGGCTTCATCACTTGTGTGCCGTATCATAACGCCCTGTGGATGCGGTGTCGTTGTGGACATTGGAAAATATCCTTGGCGTCAACTAGAACGGGCCACCACAGCATGTCAGCATGACCTATGTAGAGCTATCGTTCGCGCTCTGAACAGAATGGAGCATAACTCGTCTTCAGGCACAGTACCTAACAGTTTTTGGCTTTCCAAGGAATACCTCGAACCACGGTCTGTATGCAAGTCTTGCGCTCACAACCAGTGGGGAACTATTCATTGCCTGCATAAAATTCTGGTGGGAATCTGGCGGCTATCGTTCGCCAGGTGGATTCCTAGTCCATAAAGCCTGCTTCAAGTATCCTGCTGCCTGTGAAGGCAGTAGTTCAAATCTTTTCCACTTCGTATCTCGATTTGCTTTCCCTTCTTCTCACTCCGTGGGTGGAATTTTATCTCGGCTTTGCAGATGTATCCATTGCACTTGAAGTACTTGTTCATCAGAAACACTTTGTTCCTAAGCATCAGCGATGCCACGCAAGCGTCGCAGCTGATCTCTCCTTCAAACAATACCGGATGAGAAAGAAAGCGAGGTCGATTCGACATAGCATGGAGATTGTGCAATGTCTATGAGTGGGCTGTCCTATATAGACAGTTACGAAATCTCTTGACTCGTCCCATACATTCTTCGATTCTTAGAAACGTCAATGGCTTAAAGATCCCTATTCGCAAATTGGTTGGCCATATCTTCCATTGAAATCTGCCAAGATTGCAACCAACGTTGTCGAGCCGAAAGGAGAACATGTCTTTTAAGAGGCGTCTAACATTTTTGATATTTCTGTAATATCGGTGTTGACAGAAAATCTCAATTCTTCGGTCTCTTACCCTTAAGCGGCTAATGACAAAGTGGCCTCTACTACGTCGACCATTCCGGTGAAAGATATTTGTTATTTCCTTTCAAACCCTTGACATCACAGTCGCCCTTACTACAACATCAATATCCATCTCCCACCCTCCCTATCCCCAAAGCTCATTTATCCCCCAAACTTAAAATTACTTTCGCCTTCGCCCCTCCAACCCCCAAAGGATCGGTCACAATTATCTTCTTCATCGAACAGAAACACTTGCAAAACCCGTTCAATTCAAAGTATTTCAATGTCATGAAGAATCATTCAGTCTCATCGTCCTTGACAAGCCTCCAAAGTCCACGCTTGTTGTTACTTTCAACATCCGGACGGGTTTCCCTGGTTGTACGAAAGATGTTGGCTCTCCAATCCGTCACGATTGGGGTTTGAACCACAGAGATCCTTTACGGTAGAAGACGAAGAGCTGTTTCTTGGCATCATGGTGTCGTCTTACAAATCGAGATCTCATGGCTGCGGTGAGTAGATCGTGTGGGTAGGTGTCGATTCAAGGTAGGGTAGGAAAGGACAATGGGTAGGACAAGCGGAGGGCTGGAGCCATTGTCCAAGCCTCTCAGGTAGTTCAGACTTATATGATACACGTTCATCTCGATACTTGCGATACCATAAGTAAAACATCAATTTGGAGACTGTGGCACATCAGACAAATGAGCTTTTCATAGCTAGCTGAGCAACCACCGCTCCCATTGAGTCTGCCTAAGCCGCCTAAAGAGCAGCGACCATGCAGCCGAAATCATATCCTCAATCTATCATATCCCTCGTTTTCATTTCCCTTACTCACTTTATCCTCGACTTCCCCCTTTTCATCACTAACCGACTTCTCCTAAAAATCACCTCCTCCACCATCATCCCCTCCATAATCTCCTCCATTATCGCCCCCATCATCACCCCCCTCAAACTCATTCGCCAACAACGCTCCTCCAATCAAGCCCCCACCCACGCCCAGCGCCGCAGCGCCTCCCATTCCCAGACCGCCTGCTTTCTTCGCCGGCTGCTGCTGCGCATACCCGCCACCATAGCCCTGCTGGGGAGGGTAGCCGCCATAGCCTTGCTGAGGAGGGTATCCGCCATAACCTTGCTGGGGCGGGTAGCCCCCGTAGCCCTGTTGCGGATAGCCTTGCTGGCCGTAGCCACCTTGGGCGGGGTATCCTCCGTAGCCTTGCTGCTGCTGAGGGTAACCCTGCTGCTGGTTGTGTTTGCCACCACCGCTCAGCTTGCTCAAAAGTCCTCCGATACCTTTGGACTTCCCTTCTCGCGGGGGCAACTGTCCCTGGTCATAGCTCTGCGGGATAGGCGTGCTCCCATAATCGGCCTGGGCACCGCGGGAGCCGGTAGCCTGGCGAGCACGGGCGTCCTCCTCGGCTTGAAGGCGGGCGGCGTAGCGCTCGTCCTCTGAGATGTTCTGGTTGGAGCCGGAGAGCGGGTTGGTGGACGAGTAGGGGTTATTCGTGTTGAGGGCGGACTTTTCGTTGTGGATTGAGCCGGCGCCGGCGTAGCGAGGCGGAGGACCGGGCGGAGGGGTGCCGGTGGTTGAGGGATAGACGGGGGAGGTGGGGCGATTCCACTGGGATTGCTTGGTGTGGGTGTTTACGAAGTACCTGTAGCAGATCATGTTAGTAGTTGTTACGCAGTAATGTTCGAAGGCCATAGGTGATGAAGTGGGCCGTGGAGATTGAAGTCTTACCATTCCTTGTACTGATCGTTCCATAGCGCTTTCCAACCTTCAGGCACCTTTGGCGGTGGTGGTCCGGAGGGAGGTGTAAAGTCGGCCATGGTTAGTTGGCTCTTTTCAAAGGAACTGTGATGGTGATTCTAAGGGTGTTGAAAGCAGAGAAAGAATGAGAGTTTGGAGTAGAAGTAGATGGGCGGTTAATAAGGAATAGTGCCGTCTCGGAGTACTCGTACGTGTGACCTTAGTGAAGGCAAACAGTCACGTGATGTATTATATACCTTACCGCACCACTGCACGAATCAATCCTTTCATGAGAATTACGACAACGGAGCTCTGCGCCGTAGCAGCGCTTGAGCGATGATATACCAGTGATGCATTGTCATTACGGATTGTTGCTATTGTATCGGCAACTCGACGATTTCAATGTTCCCTGGGGATTCAGCGACAGTTCCATCACAGCCAGCCAAATCGATCTCTCCTGCCAGCCACATTGAACTTTTGTTCACTTCACTATTGAGATCCCTTGAGTAGCAATAAATCCTCTCAAACGCTCGCTGACTCAATGTGGAAACTACAAGCTGATCCGAAAAGACTCAAATTGGAAAGTCGGCACTTCAGCTCAGTTTAACAGTTTGGATATTGGGATTGAAGAAAGCTGAAGCAATGAGATCCATTCAGTTAGTGACTACTGCAATGACAAGCGCAATAGTGAACGTAATTAAGTGGGAGGATCCACACAGTTGCAGCTATATGAAATCGATATGAACATGCTAAACAAGCAAACATGACGGTATATCTTACCATCTAAACCCAAACCAGCGAATCAAGTATGAAGCGCGTGATAAGACATGGAAACCTTTGGACATGCAATCAACTGGCATTCCGTGTTTGCCTCAACCATGGCACAAGGATAAAACGATTGCGTGTAACAAGCAATACAGCGGAGAAAAAGACAAACACCAGGACTAAAAGTATACAATATAAAACCATATATTGAACAGCTTTTGTGAGACCGGCTCTCCGTTACCTGGGCCAACGACCATTTGTGCCAGCCCTTGCCACCGCCTTCAATGGTCTCTCGAGAGGCCATGTTGGGAAATGGAGCTTGTGGGACGCCTGTAATAATTTTTAAACCCCTCATAACGACCAGAGGTTCAGTACGGTGGTACCCTTCACTTATACAGTCATTGTCAGCAAGTGTGGATTCATATTTAGCTTCAGGTATCATGCTGGGCGTCGAATATCTACGACCTGGACAAGCTCTTTCTCTTCCTGGCTCATTATTTATAGAGCTTGTTCAGCATTTTAACAGGTTTTCCTGGCTCCAGCGGGCCTACAAGACAGGAGGTTTTGCTCCAGTTCCTCGGCGTCTATCTCTTTCGGCCTTAGATTTCTCTGGGCTTTGTCCATGTGCCAAAGTACCTGAACCAAGAATGGAGGACACGGATCGTTCAAAGACTTCAGACCGCTTCGAAAAGACAAGTTCGATTTCGAGTTCGCTCGAAAAGCTCGCTGTCAGCTTGTCAACGAGACATCCAGAGGAAAGATGCCATCCCTTGAAGATGGATGTTCGGGGACAAGTAGGCCAGCCAGCTAAACCCAGCCCCCAGACGGGCATTGCAATCGAGCTTGACTCCTTGCAACACTTCTTGTCCTGTTATCAGCTGAACTCGAGAATCACTTTTTTATTATGTTATCTCCTTATGTGTTTCCTTATGTGTTTCCTTATGTGTTTATTCCATCACAATCTCGATACAGGACCACTTTGAACCTTAGAGCTTTGTAACATCCGCTTCTTCAACTCTCTTTTAAAACACATCTCTTTGGGAAATTCAAT
>JAABUW010005774.1_pt1 | contig 15887 bp, 27 predicted proteins | sample 5560081 | NCBI WGS metagenome assembly JAABUW01 (sample SAMN10711882, study PRJNA513363) | rock metagenome | isolation source: Antarctica rocks | place: Antarctica: Victoria Land, Knobhead sud | reverse complement strand
TCACAGCTTCACCAAGTCATGCACATGGATGTTGTAACCCAATAATTAATGTCTACCAATCAGGTGTGCACTGCAACAAAAGCCTTATAAACTTGCTCATGTCAGCTTCTATGTGTGCTTCAGCTTGGGAATTTCAACCTTGAGGGGCCTGCCATGCGAACTCCTTCCAGTCCTAGTGATTGGTTCTGATACGTGCTGGCGGAGGATTGGCCAGCACTGAAGGGTTGTTCAAAACATAAAGGAACAGTTTTAATCCATCTCTGTTGTGTTCTGATCACAACATGGTCAAATTTGGGTTGCATGTCTGTGAATCAGCAGCAAGTGCAGCAGCTCGTCGTCGGACCAGAAACACACATTGTGCTGACAAATCTGAATGCAAGGAGGGCAAAGGCAGACACAGCTACCAAACTGAGCATCAACAAGCAACAATGCAGTAAATAGCACTAAGTCACAAAACTCTACAGCATTGAGCGATTTCAAAAGCAACCTAAAAGGCGACTTTGCTTTGGCTGGCCATCCCAACTTGGCAGAAGAGCGCCACGCAATGCAGACTACCCATGTGACTTGTTGTGACTACTTGAACTGCACATGTCCCATTATGATCCCCAAAAGGCACACACCCTGTTTATTGTAACACTTCAGGGAGTGTGGCGTTACCTTGAGCCAGCTTGAACATGTTTTTGAGGCGGTCAATGACCTTCAAGCAGCCGGCGCTGGTGAACTCCCCAACATCCCCAGTGTGGAAGAAGCCCTCTGAGTCTGCAGGCATGACCAGCTTGTAAGGCGGAGGACCACTAGAGAGGGAGCTGAAAAGCACTGCAGGAAGACCTTCAGTGCAGTTGCTGCAGGGATTGTGGCCTACTCCACACGAACGAGCGCAAGACGCCTCGCTCAAGAACTCCTTCTTAGAATCTCCATGCACTGTGATACATTGGCTGCAAAAATCATGCCCAGCTGGATATGTCCCATACAATGACTGTCCAACATACTATCCTTTCATGAAACTATGTATGCATGATTGCACAGGTTCAGGGACATATGGATGGACTCTGATGTGGAGCTGTTAGAGGAACATGTTTTCAGATGGGTGCAGGGTAGGCGACTTACCCATAGCCTCCTCAGTCTTCTTGGGGTCTTTGTAGTACTCCTTGAACAGCAGGGGCCCCCTGATGCAGATCTCACCCCTGGGTGGGCTGCCATTGGGGTCGTACCTGCAGTGCACACAAGATGGGTTGTCAGATCTGTTGCCCAACAGGGTGGCTGTTTGTCTGGTGAATCTGAAGCTTGCATGACAGGCGTGAGAGTATGAGTAGACAGCAAAGGCGCTAGGGACAAGTCAGACATGCTTCCTCTCAGCGTGTCTATATTTGAGGCAAAAAGTTATGTTGAGCATAACCAGAAGCTGACAACACAAAGCCCATGCCCCCTCACGGGGCAGAGCCTCAGCAGGAATCTAAACATACGCCGGCAAGCATTGGGGTGTGCCATGTACGTTAGGTCAATCACAAATAAATCAATGACAGGAACAGGCCATTAACATGATTACACAGCCTGCATCTGGCTTCTGGAAGTGCGGCTGCCTGATCATGCAGATGAACCATGCGTGCATAGACTGCCTGATCATGCAGAATCACCGTTTTGTAAACAGAATGCCTGATCATGCAAATTCACCATTTTGTAAACAGAATGCCTGATCATGCAGATCCACCATGTGTGCACAGAGTGCCTGACCATGCAGATGCACCATATGCGCATAGACTGCCCGATCATGCATGTGTGCATAGACTGCCCAATCATGCAGATGCACCATGTGTGCATACACTGCCTGATCACGCAGGTGCACCATGTGTGCATAGACTGCCTGATCATGCAGATGCACCATGTGTGCATAGACTGCCTGATCATGCAGATGCACCATGTGGGCACAGACTGCCTACCCGAGCTCAGAGGAGCCTTCCAGGCGGTACTCGGTCCCAGGGACTGGGGGTCCTACTGTGCCACTGTGGCCTGGGAAGGGTCCAGCCAGGAAGCTGGCGGCACACGTCTCTGTCAAACCATAGCCCTGCAAATGTCACAAGTGTCAAGCTTTTGCATGTCGGTGGCAAGGTCATGCACATACACACACACACACACACACATTTTTGAGAAGCAACTGCGTGTTTCCCTCAACCTGCACACACATAGGCTTTGTGTTGCTGCCGCAACCTGATGGGCATGTTCAGAGCAAAAGCGTGACAGGATGACAGGTGCAAGTCTGTGGTAACACACAAACACACAAACACACACACACACACACACACACACACACACACGCATGCACCCAAAGGTTGCACTCGGAGGGGGCTTGTTTCCGGCAGAGGTCTCAACTGCAATGCTGCTCACAACACATGCTGAGGCAGAACAGGTGCACATCACGGTGCATCTGCATGAGAATGTTGCAAGGGATCAGAAGCTTGAAGTGGAAGCCATTTGCAGACCTGAAGGACTGGGCAGCAGAGGGTGATGTTGAGGAAGGTCTCCACAGAGGGTCCCAGAGGGGCGCCCCCAGACACCACAAACCTGACCCGCCCACCGAAGCCTGCCTTCACTGCCTTCAGCACTGTGCGGTCTATAAGGGGGCTCAACTGCACACAGTATAAGATACACTCAGATGCCTGTTCAGCACTGTGCGGTCTATAAGGGGGCTCAACTGCACATAGTATGAGATACATTCAGATGCCTGTTGTGCATCTTCCCAGCCTGCAACAGACTCACATACAACCTCATGCATGCACACCTCATGCATGGTGTGCAGCTGCATGCCTGATTACATTGGGTTAGCTTAAGGCTTTGTACTGTGCAGCTCACACTGCACAGCAAGGCTACTGGCTTGTATAGCTTGCAGTCACATGCTTGCCTGCCTGAAGCACAGTCAACACATGTGAAGCCAATTGAGGCAAAGTAGCTGGCACATGAGGAGCGATCAACATTGGCAAGACGCAGGTAATCAACATCTTCTATACTGGGCGCTGCACATCACGTCAGCTCTGCCTGTTTTGCAATGTCATGCAAGGTCAGAGGTCAACCAGCATTTGCGATGTGTGGATGACGAGCGAGCACAAGACAGATGCACAAGACACAAGACAAACACAAGACAGACACAAGACAAACACAAAACAAACACAAGACAGACAAAAGACAGACACAAGATGCAAGACAAGCACAAGACAAAAACAAGACAGACACCAGACAAAGTCAAGACAGACACAAGCCAAAGGACAGAGACAAGACAGGGCCCCACCAGGTCAAAGCGTCCCAGGCGGCGCATGAAGCGCTTGATGTTGTAAACAGTCCTAAAGATGGCCTGCCTCCACCCTGGCTGCTTCTTGATCTTGGCCTCAATGCCCGATTTCATGCGGTCCAGCACACGAGGCACTGCTGCAAAGATGCTGGGCTTCAGGGCTGCCACATCATCAGTCACCTTCTTCACATCACCCTGCAGAGGCAAGGGCACAATGGTCAAGCCAGACGGAGGAATGGTGCAAGGCAGGCTGGTGGTGCCTTTGACTAATGTTATGCAGCTTGGCACACAGGCACTGCTGCAGCTTCCAACAGGAAGCCTGCTACATAAGCAGTGAGCTTCTTGATGACATCATTTTGACTGTCTGCAGAAGAAATGGCTGCTTTGCTTGAAGCTGCTCAGCAGGCAGAGCAACGCAGAGAAGGTCTGGACCGGTACTGCCGCCTGTCTGTGGCCACGCTGTGGGTGTCTTGCCCATGAATGATACTGGCAAGGATACATGTGAACAGATCAGATGTAAGTACATCACTTTGCATGCTGCATGGACACAACACATGTGAGCAGATCAGCTGATTTGACAACAAGTGGAGAGGACTGCCACGATGCTGAATGATGCTGCATTTTAGATTCATGCAGCACATGGCCAGCTGGATGGCATGACTGTATCAACCAGTCAAGTCTGATTGGCTGACCGGGTTCAAGCAAGTAAATCATCAGAATGTGCCGTATGCTGCTGATATTCCCAACATCACTGCAAGATGTGAACAACAGCATGTTCCTGCGGAAGGCCCTTTGCTATAAACGTCTACATGAGCAAACGACTGATACTTGTTGTTGCTGTTGCATTTTGACAGGTGGCAATGGCCCAAATGGCCACAACAGCATTGCAGAGCTTGTGGCTTTGTACCTGCCAGTAGCCTGGGCAGCCCGGTATAATACTTGTCTTCTTATGAATTTGACGCCAAAAGGCGTAGTCTTTTCATTTCTTTTGTTTTCTTTTTCTTACCTGCCAGTAGCCAATGTGCCCGCCAACACTCAGCATGAATTCCTCAACAACTCTGTCAAAGATATGTGCCAGCGTGAGGAAAGACAGGAAGCTGTCGTCCGGGCCCATCCTGATGTTACCCAGGTCCACAAACCCTTGCAGCGAGGCCACGGCTGTCACCAGGGTGTGGTGAGTCAGCATCACACCCTTAGGGTTGCCTGCAAAGCCAAAAAGCAAACTCAAGCATGTGACCAGGGTGTGGTGAGTCAGCATCACACCCTTAGGGTTGCCTGCAAAGCAAACTTGCAGCCTCGAGCAGTTCATGCAGGTATGTTGCATGTCAGTGTAGGGCAGACCCTGGCAACCAGTCCATAAGCTGTGTTGTTGGCTGTTTTAGGACTTCAGCACTCAGTGGACGCTAGCACTGAATTGACACAAAGAAGATCCATTCCGGTCTTGAAGCTCCGGGCTGCCGCCTTTAAAGGCTCCCGTTATGATCGCTGAGAAGCGTAAACTCCCCCCCCCCCTTTGTCTTTGACACAAAGAAGGGGGGAGGCTTCTGACCAAATGGCGTTATGCAGGGCTGACTAGTTTGTGTCTCTATAATCTCACTAAAGGAAATCAAAGCAAGACAATGAAGGCAGCAAGTGACTTGGCTAGACACAAGCAAATGAGCAAGGCCGCAGCTGATCTTGGCTGGGCAAAACAGAGCACTCTCAAAGGGCTTTTTCACTGGCCGTGTCGGCAGGTGAGGGATGCACAGCATTGCAGTGGGAGTGAGAGAGCAGCGCTGAGGTGAAGCTGATCACCTGTGGTTCCACTGGTGTACATGATGCAAGCTGCATCCTGTGCCTTGGGCGGTGAAGGCTCAGCTGGGTTGTCAATTCCAATCTGCTCAAAATCAGCAAAGGAGTACACCTTGACGCCCTGCAGTGACAGCAACGAAATGTGCAGGGCGGCGCAACATCATGAGCCATGGAAGAGTGAGCTGGATAGCCAGCAATCACTCAGGGATGGTACAAGTACCAGCTTTTGACACAGCATACGTTGCTTGACTTGCCTGAGCAGCATGGAGCTGTTGCTGGGATGAACATGTTGAAATGGGCAATTATGATTTCAAAGCATGCATAGTTACCTCCTTCTCGGCTGCCTGAGAAGTCCGCTTGGAGTCGTCTGTCACATCACCAAAGTAGACAATCGTCTTGATGTACTTCTTGGTCTTGTGCAATGTCTTCTCCAACAGGGGGAACTTCTGTGTGGAGGTGAAGACAATGCTGGCCTCTGAGTGCTCAATGATGAACTCAACAGAGCTCTCACCAAGTGAGTCGTATAGAGGCACTGCATAAGTGCACACGCTGCATTTTGCTGCTGTCTGTACAGTTTAACACTGCCCAAAATGTTTGATGCGATTAGCATCTGCACGGTTTGCATGCACAGAGACTTCAAGCTGGAGGTAAAGCTACCGTACCACAATAGTGGGTGTTGCGGTTGCATGCTTGCAAGACAAGCATCCACTCTGGGCAGTTGATGGCATACATGCCAACCTTGTCTGCAGAGCACAAACATGGTCGCAGCTAGAAAGAGGGTGCTGATGAGCTGCAGCAAGCCTGTCATTCCTCACCATGAGGGCCAGCTTTCACAGCTTTCAGAGCAGAGGCAACATTCTTGACTCTGCCTGCAAAAACACACATGATATGAAGCCTGATGGCTGCGTGTTCATACTATACTCAGGAACCAAAGCAAACAGCATCGAACCTTGAGTCTCTTTGTAGCTGTGAAAGGTGTATGGTTGAGCTGAACCATTTCGAATTGGCCTCCAGCCGATGCATCTGCGCTCCGGGTTCTTGCGCACACTCCTTTCAAACAGCTCGTACAGCGTTGTCACGTTGGGTATTGTTGGCCATGATGTTCTTGCCACCTGACTGCGGTAGATCGGGCCTATGGCGTTGTTGTCGCCCTGCTCTGGTCGACCTTTACCCACCGAGATGGTACCAATGCCAACATCCGTGATCTTGTTGTTACCATTATCTATCTTTGCGCTGATATCTCCGGACATTTTGTACCAGTCTTGCAAGCCAGATCAACAGCGACCGAAACGACCGTTCCCGAAAAGGATGTGCGCAAGTCTGCTCAGGCTCAGCAGGTTTGTACGATTTAAGAGTGGCGTCACTCACACCTTTAGCGAATATGTCTAAGAGGAAATTAAGCAGTAGGCAATAGAGTCGCACCAGGACGCGCATTGCGTGCCCTTTAGTAAAGGCTTTTACACGTCTGAACGGGCTGCGTAACCCGGTGCAGCTAAGCACAAGCTCCCAAGCTAATTCTCGCAAGCGGTGAATGTCCATGTCATAGCTATGTTACTTCTGCCAGATTTGATTCCCCGCAACGTCCAGCAGCAGACTGCCAACTTGGACGAGGAACTACTGTTGATTCAACAGGAAGCACAGCTAAAACTTGAGGTACAGCTTGCGTAGTAGGTCTCAGGCCCATGGTGGGCTGTGATCGGCACTCAGTAGTCTGAACCACTCGCAGGCTGACTCCATCCGCGATTTTATGCGAGAGGCGGCACCACTTGGTGCTGCTCTGACCTCAAACTCAGTAGAGGAAGCCACACCCGAAGAGGAGGAGGAGGAGGAAGAGGAGGGAGAGGACGAGGAGGAAGGTATAATCCACTGTCATCTGTCAGCTGGGTGTTGACAAAACCAGATGTCAACACAGGACTAAGTCACTTGGTAAACTTTCCGCCTTGCAGGGTCTGACGGTCAAGATGATGAGCAAGATGATTCAGATGAAGAGGATGATGCTATAGAAGTCAGTGTATAGACCTGCATCCAGCTGCTCACTGATTCTTGCTCAGCTACCCCTGCTTGCGTGAAGCGGCTCTGCTGCTGCTGATCAAGCTCAGCTGCTGACAATAATGGCACAGCAATTAGAGCACCTGAAATGGATCAATGGAACAAACTTTATGGTTGATGGTTTCAACTTCCAAAACGCTCGCTGCAAGAACTACTTCCTTACGCACTTCCACTCAGACCATACGACAGGTAGGCTTTTGCATCATATGCAATGAGAGTGCTGGCATGCCCACATGCGCGTCGTCTTCAGCATAGGGCATGGCTTTCAGCATGCATTGCTTGCACAGTTGTATTACAGAGGTTCATTTACATGCTCTTTGTTGCAGGGTTAAATCGTGCCTTCAGTAGTGGAGTAATCTACTGCAGTCCCATCACAGCCACACTGCTTACCAAGGACATGGGCATGCCTGCAGAGCGTGTAATTCCATTGCCTGTTGACACCCCTATCGCCATTGACGGCGTCAGTGTAACTTTGATGGATGCCAACCACTGTCCAGGAGCCTGCATGATGCTGTTCAAGGTGCCCAGCAAGAATGGCAAGCCACAGGTGCAACTGCCTTCACTTCGTCAGTTCACCATTTTGGCTGTCTGGCGTTTTTTGCACACTTTGCACCAGTCTTTTGTTCATGTGATCACGGAGCTTACAGGCTACATATATGTGGCCTCATGCTACCTTGTGCTTAGGCTGTGGCGTCATGGCTGCTCACACAACAGACAATGTGCATGCCATCCACATACTTAGTCCTGTCTGTGCAAGCACTGCACCTAGCTCCTGGTCTTCGCTGCGAAGACACAGCCGTGCATTATGAGATGTCCATCAGACCCCTGAGTCTGACTCTCCTGGAGTGCTGTAGGTGATACTGCACACAGGGGATATGCGGTGGCAGCCTCGCCTTGCAGAGCATCCTGCTCTCAGAGCCTGCAAGGTTGAGCTGCTGTACATGGACACCACCTACTGCTTGCCAAAGCATGTATTCCCTAGCCAGGTGATACTGGCTTCAGGCAATTTCGCCAACATGCAGGCATATACTGCACAGCTGTGTTTGTGAGGCAAATGTCGCAGTCGTGGGTCCATCATGCAAGTTGGCAGACTGGCAGTGCAGATTGGAGCTGTGCTGCTGTGCTGTCTGGAATGTGTTCAACATGTATGCTTCAGCATTCCCTCATGCACAGCTTGGCAGGTTGGACAGGTGTTACACTGGGACAACCATAATCTTGACATGCTCACATGCATTAAGTTGATTCTCAACTGTTGATCAGCTTGTGCCCTGCTGCAGAACAGTGCCATAGCAAGCCTGGTGAAGGTGATGCTCGAGGCCCATGCTGCAGAGCGCAAGACACTGTTTGTCGTGGGCAGCTACCACATTGGTAAGGAGCGGGCATTTTTTGGAGCAGCTAGAGCCATGGGCTTCAAGATCTGGTGTCATGCAGCCAAGAAGCGGGTCAGTACTGACATTGAAAACAGCTGTCCGATCTGTTGCAGCTGCACAGGCCAAAGTGCCATGTCTCTGGCAAGCTGCATGCTATTCAGCCGTTGCTTGGGTCACACTGTATGCTTGTGCTCAGTGGGCATACCAAGTGCCGAAACTCAAGTCTTTGCGTCTGGTGCACCCAAACATTGGAGTATGTGGCCTGTGATACCTTACTTTGGCTGTCAAGTAATGAAAGCACCCTTGAATTGGCATGCCAAGCAACCATGCGTACCCATGGCGTGATTGCATCAGGGTCTTGAAGCAGTGATGTCCTCACAAATTACCCCCCATATATTTTTCCTGTGTTGCTGGCATGCATAGAGCCAACGATGCATTTGTGCACTACAAGTCTGTAGATCAACATTGTCCAATCAGCACAGCCATCATACAGGTAATGGAGTGGTGTGAGATGCCAAAGGCTGACATGGATTGCCTTGTCAGCAAAGAGTCTGCTGCCCAGATCCATGTGGTCTTCATGGGTCAGGGGCTGCAGCCTGAAGCACTAGAGCAGCGCAGACTCAAAGGGGACTACGCCAAGATTGTTGCCTTCAGACCTACTGGTACGCCTTCGGTTGTCGCCCTATGAATGCATTCTATGCCCCTGTGTCCCCTCGACCAGAAAGGTATAGGGTTGCACAGGCAGTTTAATGAGAGTTTTGAGGCCGTTGATGTGGCTGCATCTGCATTTGTCGTATGGCCTCTGCATGTGTTATATGGCTTGGGACTATTGAGATCATGACAAACCTCTGACAACTAGCAAGTAAACTGCACGGCTGCACTGTAGCCTTTGTTATTCATTGCCTTTGTTGCTACTCTTCAGTTTGCATTGTGGATGGCATCACCTAAAAGTTGACTCATGGCTTGCACCTGGATAGGCATCACCAGAAAGTTGACTCATGGCTTCTTCTCCAGGCTGGTCTTACCAGAAGAAGGGCTTGCAGACGCGGCGTGAAGGCAACGTCACCATCTACGGCATACCTTACTCAGAGCACTCCTCCTTTGCCGAGCTGCGTGACTGTGTCAAGCGTCTCAGGCCAAAGCAAATCATCCCAACAGTCAACTGCCCAGATGCAGCATCAGCTCGAGCCATTGTGGACCGCTTTGCAGACCTGATGGATCTGTCCAGAGACAAATCGCGTCTGGACTCGTACTTTGGCAGGACCGCTTCTGCTCCAGCTGACACCTTAGCAACCTCTGCTCAGAGCTCTCACTCTGCTTTGCCCCTGGAGCCTGAGTCTCCCTCAGCTAGCTCAGCAGAGCGTTCAGGGCATGGTGATAGCAAGTGTGATTTGGGCTGCAAGCCAGATCTTTTGGAGCATGACAGCTGCAGAAGCAGTCAGCCTACATTATGTGAAGCAGCAAACGGAGCTGCTGCTCACGATCTCAAGAAAGAGGACAGCTGTGGTCGCCGTCCTCAGTGGAAGACTGAAGACATGGCATTTGGCTTTCACAGGCATGATGGACCTGCTGAGCATCAGTTTGGTGATACTGATGTGAGCACAGCAGATGATCAAGTTCTGCCCATGCGAGCAAAGTCCAGACTTGTCCCTGAGCATGCACACTCAGCTCCAGCTGTGCTGAGCCCGTCACTCACACTCAGCAGAAGCAGGCAGGATGACAAGGCAGCAGCAGAGCTTCCAGGCACCTCTGTTAGGTGGGACGCTGACACAGCAGCACAGCTTGATTCTTGGACAGAGGAGCACAGTCTTAGGGCTAGCTTTGGGGACGCTGCTGGTGTGTCATTTGAACTTGGTGCGCAAGGCACAGCTGAGACATGTCAGCAGGGCTCAGATTCAAGATTGCGGGATGCTTCACACGAACAGCAGCAGGAGATCGACACTATGCATCGTCTGGATAAGGTTGACTCATGTTCAGAGTCTGCAGATGCTGTCAGCCAGTCTGCTGCGCAAGCACAACATAGTCTGTCCCTGCTGGTTGATGTTGACATTGCAGAGCAGTCTAGAATATTGTGTCAAATCCAGGAGCAGCGGTTGTATGCCAGGCAATGCTTGACAACAAAGAAACGGCAGATGACACTGGGCTGTTTTGTTGCTCCAAAACGTTCGAAGTGAAGTCTATTGACAGTGGTCAGATCAATAATTATTTTGCACAGGTGTTTTACCCAGCTCTGGCCAGCTTGTGGCTCTTATCATGCAGTGTCAGAAACTTTGACATGAGTCATCCCTGCACTTACTGTGGTGTTGCTAGAGCCAATGTTGCAATGCGCGAGTACTGCTGGCAGTGTACAGCACAACGCAGATAGTCCCGTCCTGCAAGCTGCACCTGAGTATGCTGATGTTGTCAGCATGCGGTAAAACATGGCTCTAGCCTGCCATCCTCGCAGCAGACCTGCGTTCTTGCACACGTCTGGATGACACTGGGCCTCGGCTCAGGCATCACCGGTGTTGCTGTCCTCATCTGGCTGTTGGCTATCGTGTTGTGCTACGCTGCGAACGAGAACTCCTGGCTGAGCAGGGTTCTGCATATTCCACCGCTTTTGTGCTTCACCAACGGGTAAGGCTGCTTGCGACGGTGACGCTCAAGTTGCAGGGCAAGCTCTAGCAAAAGCAAGTCAACATGACTGCAGGCTCAAGTTTGCTGACCCACAGCCCGACACTTTCTGGTGTTTTGACCTCCTAGACCCGAGAGACCTGGTATGGATTGTATTAGCTCTCTGCGATGGTAAGGCTTGTTCCTCACAGAACAGATGAGGGCCCAGATGTCAGAATGTTTGCATACTGCAGGTCAAGTCCTTCTGGCTAGGCAGCCGGGGGCTGTTGCTGCTTCGGGTCGTGATCTTGATTTACTTGGCAGACACACTCACAGTAGATGGACTCTCAGGCAGGAAAAGCATTGGTTTGGCTTGCACTCGCTTGTATCACACCTAACCCTTCGTCTGCAGCTGCAGCAGCTCATGGATTTGAAAGAGCCTACTGGATGGCATACTTCACAGGCTGGAGCTTCTGCCTCGTCATCACATCAACAGTGCTGGGCGTGGCAGTCTCTCTCAAGTACCTCATCACCTGTCATCACCTCAGCAGGGTTGTTGTACACGGCCGCCCTGGACTTGCTCTGCACAACAACTGCTCACAACATGCTTCAGACAGCGTTGCAAGCACCAGCGCAGTCACACTAGATGACGTAGAAAATGGAATGTCACCAGCTTTTGTTCAGCCAGCGTTGCCAGCCTCCATGAGCATCAGACAGTCACACAGGCTCGGTGAGACACCATGGGTGATGCAAGCACCAGTTTTGAGCAATACCGCAGCAATCACAAGGGGTGGACATGCTGTTGGTAGCCAGCATGCAGCAGCTTTGGGGTCTTTCCTGCCAACTGAGTCAGCATTTTCCAAAGGGAGTTGGCATGACCCTTCAACTCCTGAAGGCATGCTGCCAGCTGAGCTACACTATGATCCACAGGTGACAGCTGCTTCTTTGTACATGCAATCTATTGCGCTGCTTTTTGTTGGGTATGGCTTTGTTGTTGAGCTTGCTGCAAATTGTTTTGCACTACTTGTAGAGCCGACACCTTAACCTGCATGTCTGCCCGTCTGCAGTTCAGCTTCTCACACCTCGTGCTTCACTTGCCACCTGCTTGCTGCATGCTCATTGGTTTAAAGAGCCCTCTTGCACTTGTCACAAAGGTAGAGCAAGCTGTGCATTGTCTGCTGGACTGGATCCAATTGCAACTGTTACATCTCCTATGCCATGGTACCAACACATGGCACCATGCATTGATGCGCTATAGTCATGACCTACCTACATTCTGTTTTGTTGCAGCTCATCAAGTGGTCCATTCTGGAGAAGGTTCACTGCTTGGTATTGCAAACTGCTGCCGTTACCTCTACAGCAGTCCTTGTCTTTTACTGGGCAGTCATTTCTGGCTCTGGCATATCAGGTACCATTCACTCACATTGTTGCTGTTTCTAGCTTATCAGGTACCATTCATGCACCCCAATGGTCACTGTCACTGCCCCTGTCATGTATCATTGTGATCAGGTGTCACCCGCCGCTGCCACCCTTCATCTTGTCTGTGCACGGGTCAGTATGCATGTTCAAGCGCAGGAGTGACTTGAAGATCTCCTGACTGTGATGTGCATGCATGCAGGACCGTATCCAGATGACTATCTCAAACATGCAATGAATGCGCCCATCATGCTTCTGGATGCTTGGTTTTCAAAAGTTCCATTCACCTCATATCATTTACAGGTCATCTGCTGAACCTCTGATGCATCACTCTCATGTGGCAGACACACAGTATCATACATCTTGTGTTACCTGCTTTACATTGTCTGTGAAAACATGGCTGTGCACATACTTTGTAGCTGCACAGTGCATTTACAGAGGCATGGATCTGCAAGTCCATTTTACTATATTGCAGGTGATGATTTTGTACGGCTCAGTCTATGAGCTATTCATGTGGATCTATTATGGTGCGTCGGATCATTGGGTATACAATGCAGTGACCTGGCACTCAGACAAGTCTGTGGTTGTGTATGTCCTGCTACCTCTGGCTTATGTTGTTCTGTTTTTTGTCTGGTAAGCATCTCACCATAAAATTTTGGCCGCTTTGCAGCATGACAGCATGCATACATGACTTCAATGAGCTTGCCAGTCATAAGCTTTTTTGCTTGCTAAGTAAACCCCATGCATCATGACTAACATTGCTGATGCAAAGCACTGCAAGGGTGTTATACATACCTTTTTCTTTGCTTGCTCAGTTGACCCAATGCATCACGACCAGCATTGCTGATGCAAAGCGCTGCAAGGGTGTTATACATACCTTTTGCTGGAGCTGGTCAGCCTATATCTGCTTTGTATATATACAACATCTACATATATACAATATATACCCTGTCTGCTGAGCTGTGCTCTGAACTTCTGTGAGTATGTCAGACGGTAACGTGCGTGACTGTGCCACTGCAGGTTTTCAGTTGCAACACTGCGTAACTATCTGGGGTTCTACTGTGGCAGTCAAAGGCTGTGCCATCGCTTCTGCAGAAGGTGTTCAGACCATGTTACTGTACAGTCTCAGAAACAAGAACCACTTGCTCTGGCTGCTGGTCGATTGAAAAAGCAGAGTTCAAATGTTGTCAATGTGTCTCCTGGACGCAACATTGCTCTGACAGGCAGTCTAGACATCATTGCCCATGACACAAGGTATTGTGGGCAACAGGTGCTGACAACTGGTAGGCAGACCACCTCGCAAAGTCCTGACAATCCTTTGCTGATGGAGTTGTCCAGACGAGGTTCAGCACCTAGGCAGGTGTAACATTTTTGCTGTGTTACTGACAGCTGCACTTACGTCAACAAAACATTTATGGACAGGCACATCTGGGTAAGGTTTTTGTACTGATGCTTCAGTGAGTAGTAACAACATGCTAGCCTAGGCCAGCAGGCCCTGCCTTTCTGCGGTTTGCCCCGTACGCAATGTAGCTTTCAGCTTTTGAGCTCATGATGAAAATGTTGCTGCACTGGTATGGCTGCATTGTGCTTGCTGACATGCCCATTCTGACGTGCTGGGTGACATAACATTGCTATTGGAAGCTTGAAAATGCCACTATACCACTGTGAGTGCCAGAATGAAAGGGCATTTCTGACAGGCACCCCCTGTCCAGCCCCCTGTCGTGAAAGGCAAAAGAGAAGGTCTACCGACTCGAGTCTGACTGTACGTAGTCTATGCTTCGCCTGCACAATTCAGCATCGATCGGGTAAAGCATCAGAAAGTGTAGGTGGCCTTCACCCCGTCGTCTGCGTCTTTTTACCATAATCTACGCGACCTTTGTTTCTCCTGCCCCCCCACCGGCAGAGATCTCACACAGCTGCTGATCTTGGTGATTGCGAGTGCATGGCAGGTGAAGCTGCTCGCTGAAAGGCAGCCATCAGCAGCAGTCCACCTGACAGCAGCCAATTACGAATCATCAGTGTATGTGCAGAGTTCTCACTAGCATCAGGCTCGCAAAGGTCTGGACAAGGTGGTGGGGTTGAGTGGTATGAGAGTGCTGGGCGTTCAGATTACAGCTTTGACACTCCCGGTCCGTCATCGTCAGCAGCTACATATGGAACATTTGAAGATGAGCCACCTCTACTGGAAGGTATGTGGATGTGCTGGACACAGTCAACTGCACTTGTCATAAGCTGATAGACGTGTTCCACATGATGAGCCCTATCTGACAGGACCTTCCCCATACATATCACAACGCGTTTGCTTTGTCTGTATACTTACTGATTCAGCAAGCTTTCCCATTCTGCAGAGCTGGGCATTGACATAACCGGCATCTTGCAGCGGTCGACCTGTATCGCCAGCAGCAGGACACGCAATCTGAACCTTGAAGAATTGGACATGGGCGGGCCCCTGATCTTTGTTCTGGTGCTTGCCTGCATACATCTGCTGGTGAGTGGCCAGCCATCAGATGCTCAACAAGCTTCACTGCAAACACAGCATATGATTACCATTCAATGGCTTTTGGAAATGCTGCTGTTACTGAAGCTTAGGCAAAAAGCAGTCATTGCTTTTGCAGACAGGAGCTTTGTATTTTTGTGCTGCATGTTGTATCACATGCATCACTACCTGCAGAGTGGGTAACAGCCCTATCTGAGTACTCAAGTAGCAAGCCATGCATACACGTACCTTGCAGACAGGCAAGCTGCATTTTGGCGTCATTTTGGGCTGGAGCGTAGTCAGCAGTATTGTGGTGTGGCTGGTAGTGAATAACATGGCTGGCACTGAGAATCCAGAGTCTCAGTCTCTTGGCCTGTACAGCTGCTGCTGCCTTCTGGGATACTGCTTGCTTCCAATGGTCGTCTTTGCTCTCCTGGCATTGATTATACCTAGGTACAAGCTCCTGCCCAGCATTTACAGCATTTTGAAGTGGAGACTACGCTCAATGCATCTCTTGGCGTGTAAGTTATGTGCCCACGTTTGCAGCTAGTCATGAGTTACACTCACTCTGTCTCTCTCTTTCTCTGGTAACATCAATCATGTGTGCTTGTGCTGCATCCTGCCAAGCTCAGGCGCAGATGAACTTCTAGTCTTACTTTCAGCAGTCTATACTGGCACTGCAACTTTATCATGGTCTACAGCTACTGTTGAGAGCTGTCGTGCAACCTGCAGGGGCATTGCTAATGTTATCTTAGCAAGCGTGACAACACTGTGGTGTGGGCAAACAGCGGCAAAGCTGTTTGTCAAGAAGGCCCCCTCCATATCAGATCAAACATTGCTAGTAGCATATCCATGCACACTCATGTATAGTGCATTTGCCCTGCTTACAGTATACTAATACCCTGTTCTATTT
>JAABUW010005771.1_pt1 | contig 15890 bp, 22 predicted proteins | sample 5560081 | NCBI WGS metagenome assembly JAABUW01 (sample SAMN10711882, study PRJNA513363) | rock metagenome | isolation source: Antarctica rocks | place: Antarctica: Victoria Land, Knobhead sud | reverse complement strand
GTGAGGGGACGGTTTGGGGAGGAAGGGGTTTTGGAACTTGTGTAGACGTTAAAGCCTGTCCGCGATGAACAGAGAAATACCATTATCCAAGACGGAGATATCAGCAGTCTCCAATATCGCTCCAATAACACCGCATGAGCTCGACCGCGCTCGGGTATCAAAATGCCAATCCAACTCCCAACACCAACCATTAAACCATATCTAGTTTCCTCTCGCATTGCTTCTACTCAACTACCTCAATGACTCTGCTACCCCCTCGGTCCTTAGACCCCCTGCCTACCTCCTCTGACTTATCGACCCCATGCCCAACCCACCGCTCCCAAACCCGCCAATCCCACACCTCAACCCCCTCTCCCTCTCCTGCCTGGCCCGTGCCAAAACACCCCTTATTCTGCAACACCTCCAAACGCGCCACAATCTCTTCAACCTGCTGTCTCCGTTTCGATTCTACGAGAACGATCTTCTTCATCCCTTCATACGCTTGGGACTCGCCGACGACCTCGGGCGGAGGCTGCCACGCACCACCCCCCACTAGTGACAAGACGGCCGTCGGTGATGAGGTAATGGGTGAAGAAGGCAGCCGCACGTCTCGGTCCCAGTAGTCCAAGCTAGGCACGATGATGATGTCGGTATGCGTGCGGAGCAGGTCGTGGGTGATGTAGGGTGTGCGGGCGATGCAGGGGGCGAGGTAGATTGCTGAGTTGGCTAGGGGGCAGGTTGAGGGCGAGCATGAGGGGTGTGGGCGTTGTGGGGCGTTGTTGGAGTGGCTGCTGCGGGCCGGGAAGGCGCGCTGGAGGTTGTTGAGGAGGGGGGTTTGGGTTTTGGGTCTCTTCGCTGGGTGGAAAGGTTTGGGTGGTGATGTATGTGGTGAGCATTGGTTGGCGGTGTTGGTGATGTCTGCGAGTGGCCTTGGTGTTCGTACCGCCTGCTCGCGAGCAAGTGATGGCGTTGCTTTTGGCTTAGACGGAGGTGAGGGTCGTGGTCGTTTGGGGTCTGGGCATGGTGTCTCGAGAGTGTCGGCAGAGGGCCGCTTGCGCTTCGGAGAAGTGGTTGCGACAAGCATAATTCCATCGAGGGTAGTGCCGTCGGCATCGATCTCCTGCACCGTGACCTTCGTGGCCTTGACGCTTTTGAAGCTTGTACTTCTTGCACCGGAAGAGGTGACAGACGCTGTTGTCCGGACAGTCGAAGGCGTCTTGGTCCTCTGCCTCTCGAACTTCCTCCTGCACTTCTTCGTCAGCCTTTCCACCCACTTCCTCGTCTCCTGAGACTCGGAGTCGACAGGCGCAGCTCTCGTGTCAGCTGCCTGCTTCTGCAGCTCAGCAAAGGAAACGCAATTTTCCCAACTTCGGTCTTGATGGAGTTTCTTGACTCGTGCGTGCCGAAGCATGAAAAAGTCGCAGTTGGATGGCTTCTCGAACCCCGAACCAAGAACCTCAAAGACGAAAGGCTTGTCGAACAGGACATCAATCGATTTCGGAGGTCTGTCAACATCGAATTGGCATGACGAAGAGTCGCTGGAGTCGTATGGCTTTGCGCAAAACTGTCCAATGTCGTTTGCGGCTTGCAAGACCGGTCGAAGTATGCAAAAGTCTTGCTGTATCGTGCCAACAATCCGGAATCGTGGTCGAGCATCAAAACGCAACACGTCGTCCTTGTTAGTCAAGCATCCAAGGTGGAAGTCCGTCCACTTCATATTTTGGAAACCACACTTGGCTGCTTGCTGAGCATTGTAGCTAGCACCAATTACAGCAAAGTCGGCTTCATCTCCGAGCCCGTCGATGTAGTCTTTTTTGACCTTCATGAAGGTTTGCAGCCGGCCATTGACGCCGGCTTCCAGAGCAAAATACGGAAGTCCGCAAGGCTTCATGATCAGGCCTTCGCATCTTTCAGCAATGGAGGCTGCGAATTGGTTCCCGAGCGTGACTCTCGCTGTTGAGGGTTCCGCGAAGTTAACAATCTTCCACTCGGAGCTGAAAGCACGACCCGCGATCTTAGTATAGATCTCACGTAGCCACCTCCGGCGCTCGACGATAGGCCTGTTCATCACGACTTCGTCGTCTTGAAGCAATATGTCGAAGAACACGATCGCTAGGTGTTCGTCGGGCTTGGGCAGAGAGTCGCAATCTGCCCCGATGAACGACCGGGAGCGAGTAACGTGCCTTCGGATCTTCTCGAACGGGAGTATGCGACGTTCGGTATCAGAATAGACCACCATCTCTCCCAGCAGAATTGCTTGCCGCTTGATGTTGCAATTCGGCGTTCCCAGTCTGAGGCATTGAACAATGGTTTGATGCAAACCAGTACGGTCTGCCGTAGACTCTTTGCCACTCTTCGAGAAGATGGTGATGCACTTTGAGACCTCGGGAGACCGAGAAAGATCGATATGGATTTCGCAGTACTCTCCATCGTACTTCCTCTCGAGTACCCATTCATGGTCGGCGGCCTTCTTCATGCAGTGATCGATACTCCTGGCTTTCGTCCAATTTGGCCTCCCGACTTTGATTCCAACAACAGGTCTCAGCTTAGACCGTGCGCTCAGGCGATGCAGCTTTTCAGACCGAGGATCGCAGCTTGCTGGGTAGTCTGACAGCGACTTCTGAAGGAGACCAATGGCAGATGCAAGATCGTCCTGGAACAGTAACAAATCAGGCAGGAGGAAGTGGAAGCACTTGAGAACCGTCTTCTCTTCAAGACGGACGGGAGAGATATCTTTCAGGATCAGCCGCACCATCCATTTCGCTTCCCATGGAGCCAGACGCTTGAACACGAGCCCGAGAGGCCCATCCTTGTTCTTCGAAGACGCTGGTGGCCGGTTGGTGAAAGACTGCGCTGAGGACCTGCCCGGGCTGGCCAGTTCATTGAGCGTGTCGTCAATCTCGACCGCGGTAACATGAGGCAGAGCTGGCGGTCCTCCAGCAGCCAGTACCCTCTCAACGCAGGTGCCCAGGTCGCCGCGGCCTGCGGTCTTGTACGCGTGCAAGTCCTTCGTCCGGGCAGCACTGAGACTCAAGCATCTGCTCAGGATTCGACAAAGACTGGTAGCCTGTACGCCGTAGACTCGGTCAGTTCGCCGCTCCGGAAGTAAGGTAGATAGAAAGGCAACAGCATCAGGCACGCTCAGGTCATTGATTGGCTTCCGGTGCGACTTAAACCATGACTCGATGGTCATCTTCACGTGGGTTGCTTTTTCTGCTGCTCGGAGGAACGGCGGGTCGCTTAGTTCGAGCTCCTCGATCCTAGATAGCAATGTGCATATTTCGGAGAATGGTAGTGGCATGGCTTAGAGTATTTTCTGTGGTGATATTGCATGTTCATGATATACTAGAAGAAAGAAAAGACTGGGATATGTTGAGCGATTGTGAGTGCCAGAAGGCTGTATGAGGAAGGAACTAAGTGAGTGCGAAGTTGCTTTCATCTGATGCCGTCGGCGCGTGAAAAAGTGGGGCCGACACGCGCAATCACGTGCAGTCAAAATTTGAGTTTAGACTCCAGATCGACCTTCACCCCTCGGACATGTACATGTACACGTACACCTCAGATATGTTCACCTTTCACTTCGCGGCCATGTAATGTCATGTGCTCTGGAGAAATCAACCCGCGTCAAGATCAGCCCGCAGCAAGAGTCTATGTCCACCCGCATCGCTCGCGCCACAACGCGCTACTGATAGAGATACATGTAGCTTCACAGCCTTGCGTTGACTTCGTAGGTTGCTTTCACCCTTCTACCCTCTCGAAGCTTCAGCCAAAGCACTGCTGAGGAGATGCGACAACTCAACACGTCCACAGTCATACTAGAAGAGTTTTACGAAAACACAGTTCCGAAATATGCCATCCTTTCGCACACTTGGGAAGACGAAGAAGTGAGTTACCAGGATATGAAGGATGCGATCACCGATGTGCAGTCGACGAAGGATAAGAAAGGGTTCCAAAAGATTGACGGTGCTTGCGTGCTGGCTCGGAAAGGCGGTTTCCGTCACATCTGGATTGATACCTGTGAGTCCCACGGATGAAGAAGCTTCGGTGTAGACGTCCTCTGCTCAAGAACCCTTTAGGCTGCATAGACAAGACTAGCTCGGCCGAGCTCCAAGAAGGTTCGTTCTACATTCGAAGGAATCTCACATTCACCTCCGAACACTGTCTAACCTCTATAGCCATAAATTATATGTACCGGTGGTGTGCTGAGGCTGACATTTGCTAAGTTTATCTGTCTGATGTTGCGAACCGCGAGACAGCGCCTTTCGTGACTACCGCGTGGCTTACGAGAGATGTCGATCGGCATGGCCTTTACAACGGGCCGGCACGTCGTTACAGTAGATGGTTTACCAGGGGCTGTAAATTACAAGAACTACTAGCCCCGCAGCTGATTGAATTCTACGACGAGCGATGGGACCTCATTGGCATGCGAAGCAAGCTCATCGATAGGCTTGCCTTCATCACAATGATCGACGCTGCGGTCCTTTCGGATTCTAGAGTCGTGTCCGAGATGAGTATCGCTACGCGCATGTTCTGGGCGGCCAGGAGAGAAACCACTCGTCTGGAGGATCAAGCTTATTCTTTGCTAGGTACGTAACTTACGATTGAGCATACAACACAATTGGGAGCAAAAAGATAGATTACAGACTCGCTAGGTATTTGGTGTCAACATGCCACTTCTCTATAGCGAAGGGAGTCGAGCGTTCACAAGGCTCCAGGAAGAGACCATGAAAATCTCAACCGATCATTCGATACTGGCCTGGGAACGTAGCAGTGGCGGTGAGCTGTTAGCCAAGTCACCCGACGATTTCGCGGCTTCGGGTACCATGGTCCGATGGGGCCAGCCATCTGCCTTCGAGATGACGAACAGAGGGCTTCGGATATCCCTGCCTGTGGTGCGTCGAGAACGTTGGTACGGCTCCGAAGAGTATCTAGCGGTGTTGAACTGCGGGTTAGAAACCGACTTCCAGAAGAGTGCTGCCATACGCTTGCGGAAATATAGAAAGCGCAACGACTACTACGTAATCCACGGCGACGCGCATAGATCTGTGGACACACGCTTGACCACGGTGGAGACGCGGGAATTCCAGGACCGAGAACGGGAACTTGTCGAGATATCTCGAGCATTCGAACCGGAGTCTTTTGGCCTGAAGTTCCAACTGCAAATGGGATCAGGCCTAAGAACGTTCAATTTTTTTTGCAACCCATGGCGAATGGGACAAAGTCGGTCGTATACTGGACACTGGACTACAAACGTTTGTCAAAGCTGGGGTCGTAGTAGCCTCCATGGATGATCGAACTCGCTACTTTGTTGCTTTTGGATTTAACTGGGTGGATCTTCGAGACCGTGCTCAACTGTGAACTGAAGCTCGGCATAATTACACGCTCCGTGTTCGAGCCGTGTTGTGCGCAGGATCACCGACCGAAGACGACTTCTCGAGATCCTGGATCTATTCAACGGCGTGTTCCCACCACATTTTCCCCTGCAAATTCTGCAGCGAGCGTGTGCATGATGGGTCCCAGGAACGCTGGACACCTCTGGATTTCCAGCACGAGATAACTCCAACACACGAGCGGACTGTTGGGAAGTCTTCGAGTGCGTGGGGTTACGATCAATGGGGTTCTGATTCATGGGGTCCAAGGTCCGCTCCACGAAAGACACTTACCGCAACTATCTCGAAGCAAGAAGCCATGGAAGAGGTTGTGTTTACCGTAGACATCAATCTAAAACAGCCCCAACGTTTCGATGTACAGGAAGCAACTAAGATGGTGGATAGGTACGAGCTGGAGGCGTCAAATGCAGTGGTAAGATCTGAATTGGAGGCACCAGTTCCGGAGGCAGACCTGCCACCTGAGAGCCCTACAACAGATGATGTAGGAGGGTGGGAGACGTTCAAAAATCGCATTCTTTCGCCGCATAGATAATTTTTTATTCTTGGAGATATGTTGGTCGCTCGTAAGCCATTCATTTCAAGTCGCTGTGGTCAAGATCGTGGTTGCCATATCTAGCTAGCGGTGTGGTCGCATGAGGGTGGCCGCCCATATTTCTGAGTCTCCAAAATCATGGCGAATCAGACCACATCTCGTGGACTCGTCCAGCATCAGCTTTCGAGTTCACACACTAGAGGATGCAGTCGAAAGCTAATGTCATGTAGCGCATCCCGCCCGCCGGGCGTGTCGACGTGTTCTATGCACTCGGCTCAAAAGAACCGGCAGCTGTGAGACTGTACGACGTTGATTGGTTACAACCACCCTTGTCGGCATCCCACACGAGCACCTCCAACGTTGGCTCGTGATCGTCGAGCTCGACGCTCCAGAGTCATCTCGACTCGAACGTCCAGGAAGCGAAAACTCATTCATCGCCTGAACACGAAACTGTCCGCATCGAAGTATTCCTGCGCATCTACTGGCTCCGGCACCTCTCGAAATCGCGGAATGCAGCTACGCCGCACCTGAGGTCACCGCGGAACACGGCGAAGCCGCAAATTGCGACCATGACTTGAGCGCGGACTCGAACATATCTTGTACCACGCCACGTTCGAGCAGCCAGCAATGCTCGACATTGGCTCGCCACATGAACATGAGAGGCGACGACCACGCTGTATGTCTTCTTCCCATCCTGCCGTCGTTCTTGCGCTGTACCACCTTGGCCAATCATCGTGCCAGCAGCTCCCGGCCCTTAAGCAGGCTGCTGTAGTGTGTGCTGGCAGCGCTGCCAGCATCTGTCAACCATACATGCCCGCTAACACGGCGAGTTCGTGCAGCTGTGTCACCTTCGACCTTCCGCCATGTTTCGAGGTCCTCCACGCTCGACAACTCCTCTCTTGATGGGACATCGTACTACCCCTGCGTCCCCATCCCTCCACCACGCCGCTCCTACTCTATCTCGGACCTGGACATGGCTATCAAGCCGCTAAAGGTTTCTCACTCTGGCCATCACGACCATCCAAGCAAGGTGAAATGCCATCCGTCTGGGCTGGACGAAGCTCCGGTAGCTTCGATCGATCCGCCGCAAGAGCCGTCGAAGGCCGAGTTCAGCCAGGATGAATTGTTCGGACAGGTACCGACCCTAACTGACCTCGCTGAGCTCTTGCGGCTTGAGAGATATCAGCGCCGGAAATGTTTACAACAGCAGCACGAACTACACCGACTCTGTCTGGGAGCTGCGCGCGCATCTCGTTTACTGCATCTTACATATTCCATTCAGCGCACGCTTGCCGAGTGTATCAAAGCCGAGGACAAACATAGCTTCGTCAGTTTGTTCAACGCTCTCCACGACACTCTAGCCGGATGCGTTGCGTTTTCTCCCTCGCCTGTGGAGCCTGTTGCCAGCGAGGAAAATGGATGCATCGGCTATCCCCTTTCGCCCCTGGATAGGCTACCTCCCAGCTCCCGGACCCTTCTTTTGGACTTTCTTTCCAAGGTTCGCTGTGATGGCCACTTCATCGCTGAACGTCTAACATCTTTGTCCCACAAGGAATTGGAGGCACTCCTACCCGAAAAGAACCTGAACAAGTCCAGCGACTCGATCTTCGGATCTTCTCAGAGGACCAGTTCCCGAGCTTCCAGATATCTTGGGTTCGTGGCCGACAGCCAGACGGAGCTGTTAGCATCCTCGGAATTTGGTAGCCCTCTGGAGACGCTTGTTCTAGCCGTGCGTGGACTCTCGTACACTCCTCTGGCTCGGGATGCCGAAGCTACGGACATTTGGTCTACAGTCTGCGCCAAGCTGATATTGGAACAAAAGCCCGGAAGTGAGAAGCTTGTACCAGCCGTGATTCAGCTATGGGCTGTGTCGTCAGATTGGCCTGGAAAGGAGCGTCTCTACCGTTGGATGTATGGCATGCTTCAGCGCGGAACTCCTCTTTTGGACCAAGTCAACAAGCAGAGCTTTCGAATCCGTTCTGGAGTGCGGACTGACCGTGATGCTGAGGACGACAACCGAATAGAAGCCTACTACCAGGACTCCGTGGACGCTTTACTTACTCTGGTTGCTGACCCAACCGGAGCTAACCTCGTACCAGAGGGCGCCAGGTCGCTGTGTCTCGCGATTTCTCAAAAGCTGGGGAGCTCGCCTACCCACAAACAAGCGTTTCCGAACTTTGTACTCACCCGCTGGCTTTTCATGTCTTTCTTGCCGGATGTCATGGCGTTGCCAGAAGTAGGTACTCCCATCTTCTTATACCAGAGTACAATTGATTAACTTCCCGTAGGCTCACGGTTTGTTCTCGGACCATTTCATGGCGGATTCAGCCCGCCAGCGTATACTTCGTGAAGTCGCCAGTCGATGCCAGAGAGCCGTCTTTGAAGTAGCGCACCCATGGTAACCGGTTCACTCTCGATCCTTTCCCATCCTCAACTGATCGGTGTGATAGGAAACACGGTGCCTTCATTTCTGCAGACACCAAGAGACTGGTGCACGAGGTCGCTGCCCATTTCGAAGCTCACCAAGTCGGAAGACCAGGACCTGACACTCAGAGCACGGACAGCCCTTCATTCCATACCCAACGCGCGACAACTATATCACTGACCGCAGCGAACATTACCGCCGTCGTCCATGCGCTGTATCCTCAGTCTCTGGCTAATGTTCCATCCGATCGCGATATGTCTCGATCTGGGCTGCACTCATCGTCATCATCAGTTTCTGGCTTTTCGCTCTTCCAAGTTCCAGGCCCGGCGATGGAGGTGTTCCATACCGCTTCTTGCTCTCCTTCCATACCCACAGGTATTGTCTTGTCGGAGAAGTATCAGGAACTTCCGAGCTCGGATCTGAAGCTGGAACTGAATGTACTGGAAGGCGAGCAGCTTCGTGATGCATGTTCTGCCCTAGAAGATTTGCAGGCCCTTGAAGCTCCATCTGGTTTCCATGACTGGTGTATGCTCCACACCAGCGTTGGGTCCGATAAACTTTCCACAGGTCGCGAAAGTCTTTTAGATTCTCTTGGCTCTGAAGATCTGTGCAATGGCAAATTGTCACCGCACACACTGGTCGATCCGTACCGTTGCAAAGCCGCTCTGGAGGAACTTCTTACTGATCAGACCTCGATGCATGACAGGCCAGGCAATCCCTCGGATCAAGGCTGGGAGCCGGACAATGTGCATGAAGGCATCCTCCAGGCTTTTGCGGATCGCATTGCCAACTACGACAATCGTGGTGACTTTGTGGCCGCTCACACATGGCACCGGCGACTCGAACGGTTCCGGCAACTCCTGCATAGAGAAGACGCTATGAAACTTCTGACGGGTTTGCTCATATGTATCAAGACCGAGAAACGAACATCGTTGTGCCTGGCTCTCGAAGCAGCGCAGTGGTGTCACGAACCCTACCGGAAGGTCCTCGCGCTCGCAGAGGCCCAGGCTACATCCTTGTGTAGTCGTGTGGAGTCCATAGGACTGCTTCGAGACAAGATGTGGTACGTTGCCGAAGCAAGGACCTCTGCAGCATACGATGAAGCACGCTCCGTAGCATCTGCGCTGAAGGTCATGGGCAAGGCCAAGCTTTCCAATCGTAACCAGTCGGGCCCACCATTGAGGCACTGGAACGGCTCAAAAGGTCCTGCCAATGGATTCCACTTGAAGACCGAGGCACAGGTTCTGGAGATACTGAGCGCACCCGCGGGCCACGGAGGTCCGAACAAGTTGAGCGATGACCAATCGAGCGCTCTGTCAACTTGGATGAAACGGAACGCGATTGAAAACCTGTGCGGAGGCGAAGAGCGGTTGCAGAGACTCTGCCTGGAGATCCGAAAGGCAGTCGACACGCTCACCTCCGATAGTGCGGCAACATGGTCGAGTACTCTCTTTGCTCGAGGCCAGCTGTCCGACCCATCTACTCCCAAGAGTAGCTCGCCTCGACCATTCTTCCCCGCATACCCGAACAGCGGCCGAGTGGATATTCTCTCTTTGCAAACCAACGTGCCTCCGAGCATTGACTCCATCTCGAGTGCATCCTCGCACCCTTTATCGGCCAGGAGCTCTCGAGACTACCTCGATACTCGAAGTCCAACGTTGACCAACAGGTCTTCTGGCCCCTTTTGGTCACCGGCATTAACAGACACCCAGTCTCCCTCGAGTGCCACGAGTGTCGGATCATCGCATGGCCACCCGTACTACGGATATCGCGTTCGCCCCGCAGAGACAGGGACAGCTGCAAGCTCTGAGCACATGAGGCAACAAGTCCGGCAGCGTGTCACAAGTCTTCTGCTCAGTGATCTAATGCTTGCTACTTTCGCGACTGGCAGCGAGACCGACTGCGCCTTCTGGACTGGCCTAGGAGGCGAGCTTAGCGAGAAGCAACTGCGAAGTCGACGAAGGTTGTACGGCGTGAGCTCGCCTGATACAATGATACTTGGTGACTCCCGCTTCGACTACAACAACGCCTTTCGCAGATTACTGCTGTCTTTTGCGACCACATGCAATCCTTACGCGAAGTTGCGGTATCTTGCCGACATCGATACGCTCCTGAAGCCTTACATGGCGAGTCGGCCATCGGAACCAGCACATCCACGGACAAAAGCTCTTCGCGGACTACCGGTAGAGGCCCAATACACAACTACCTCGCTGGACGTTATGGTAGATGGCTTCCGAAGGCTCTTCACGAACAGCGAGCTACGTCCGCCAACGATTTTCCGCGACCTCCAATACATCGCCGCTCTCGTTCCATCGACCACCCTCTCGTCAACGCCCGAAGGCAAGGCTTTCTGGAACGCCACAATAGCAATCCTAGGCATCAAACAAGAAGCCTGCCAGCTCATGGTCGAGACCGCCGACAGCATCATTGCCTACCACTCCAACAACCGCGGCCCTGGCCGCACCTCCTCCACCGCGCAACAAGAGCGCGACTCCGCCACCTTCACGGTCCCGAGCCGCACCCCGTCCGCCGAAGACATTGGCAAGTACACCATGTCCCACGCCGCCTCGCTGCTCCAGATCACCGCCAAAGAAGGCGACGCGGTCGCCCAACGAGAGCTTGCGACCTTGTATCTCACGCACCCGGAACTGATGGACCATATTATCGCGCCGTTGAGCAGACCGAGAGATGTTTTCAAGGAGGAGTTGGAGGGGAAGTGGAGGAAGAGTCAGGATCCGACGAGGTGTGATCCGGCGACCATGTGTGTGGCGCATCATTGGATGACGTTGAGTAGTCTGGGTGGGGATGCTTTGGCGAAGGAGTATTTGAGGCAGAGGGAGGAGATGGATCGGTTGGGGTGAGGGGTGGTTTTGCTTTGGGTGTGTGGGTTTAGCAAGGTGTTGGTTGGTCGTTTGTGGTTTTGGGGGGGTTGTGTGTATGATTACTATCATGGTGGTGTGTGAGGAGGGTACGTTGCTGCTCCCCGAGGACAGGTTCACTCACTGCGAGCAGCAAAGATGGATGCGGGGCGGAGAGCATGAGCGAGCTACAATGATACAACAGTGATACCCATTTCGCACTTTCAAACCAGTCGATCAAAGTCCGAGCACTAGGTAGGTACAGCAAAAGCAAACGCCCCCAAAGGTTCCTCCGCTTCAAAATAATAACGCCAACGCCCTGATACCCTCCTCCGCCCGTCATCGGTCAACCAGCGATCATCTCCGCTATCACTCCTGCCAGCACAACACCGCGCCCACCGGCACCGGCTCAGTCCCAAACACTACTTCTTGGTCTTTCGTGAACGGTGCGCCGAGCGGCGCTCGCCCATCCTAACACGAGACTCGTCAGCACCAGACCATGCTTCTCGAACAGCTGTCACGACAGCAGACAACAGCTTACCGAGTCGCTAAATGCCTGACAGACCACGTTTCCGAGTTTCACGTTGGGGTGCACGCCCGCATCGAGCGCGATGGCGGAGGCGTGGACACCGTTCAGGGATGTAAGAACATCTATCTCGACTGGTGATGGTGAGACAGTGGGTGGAGAGGCGCCTTGGGGGCTGGTGGTGATGTGGAGGCCGACGCCGTGGTAGGTGCCCAAAAGGATGGACCACATAGATTCGTTGGACGTAGGAGCGGACTTGTCGTCGCGGCGGACGAGACTGTCGGGCTCCCTGATTCCACACACAATAGCGCCAACAAGAGCGTCGTCGTCGAAAGGGATAGCTGGAGTGTTGGCGTCGAAGGAGCCTCCGAGGGCGTGCGTGGCCGCCTGTCGATGGGAGAGATTGTGTCAGCGTGACTGCCTGTCGGGAGGAAAGATTGACTGGGGATAAAGCACCGTGTCGCTGTATGCTTGACAGACCACGCGGTTCATGTCGACGTTGATGCTGGAGTCTGGTTGTGGAGGGAAGCCCATGGTTTGGGCGGCCTCTAGGTAGCTGGCCAGCGATCTTGGGATGGCGAACAAGATTGAGATTCTCGCGGAGTATGGGTTAATTGGGTCGGAGTGTCTGAAGGGCTAGCTTGGTTCGGGATGGTATCTCGGCGGACAAGAGCGCTAGGCTTAGCGGAGAGAAAGCGGCGGCAGATGACTGATCCGACGGGGATGTTGGCGAATGGTCCAGACGGTCCGTGGATGTCAAATGGGTCGCCGAGGGGTTGCTTGCCCTTCTGGAGAAAGAAGAGATCGTGTCAGCGTTCGTGGCTGTGGTGAGGGAGGAGCGGATGTTGTGAACGTACCACATCACTGTAGACCTGACAGATCACCTGCTCTGTGGGAACCTTGACCCCGGAGCCCGGCACCAGGGCGAGCTCGATCACCTTGACATCATCGATCTGGCTGTCCAGTGGGATTGGTACGCCGAGCATGGCTGGCACAACCGAGACTTCGGGGTAGGAGGAGCCCCAGGTGTCTGGAGAGCGTTCCGGGTTTGGGACTGATACTACCATGAGGTCGACACTCGGGAATCTGGGGTCGGATATTGTTAGTGCCGTGATCTCGGAGGCGAGGATTTGAGGAAGGAAGGGGGTGGAGTACTTGTCGTCTCGACGGACGAGAGGTGGGTATCGGACAGTGGGATCGTAACTGCACACCACAGAGGCGATGGGGGTCCGTTCGTCATGTCCGAGGGCGAACACCTCCCAGGAATTGAAACTTGCTCCGAGAGTTTGTGTGGCGCTCTGAAAAAGAGGAAGCAAAGGTCAGCGTGACCTGCTGTTGTGGAAGGATGAGGAAAGGAGGTTGTGTACAACGTCGCTATATGTCTGACACGACACATCTTCCGCATCGACGTTGAGCCCGGATTCAGGCTGGATGGTAAGTATCTGCGCCTGAGTGCCTGGTAACATGTTCGGTAGAGCCACTGGGTGATCGAGGCCAATTCGCACGGACTGCACGGTTGGTTCGGGGATGAGGTAGATGGAGCCTTCCGCATGGTCTGGTGGAGAAGGCATGGTTACGATGACGATGCTCACAAGTTGGATGCTGAGATCGTATGTTGTCAGTAGAAAGATCTCGAAGGCGAGAGAGTGGTAGGATCGTGCGACATACGGAGCTCCAGTTGGGTCGATCGTAGAACGCTTCATAACACCATCAAGCCCAGGCGTTGGGAAGCTGAGATCAAACACCGTCAGCACGAATATCCCAAAGGCGATGGAGTGGTGATGTTTCAGCACTCACATGGACCAGTCGACACCGGGCGGATTGGTGAGAGCAGGAGTCGGAGCCGCAGCACCCACGCCAGCGAAGACAAGGCCGGCGAAGAAGGTGGAGAGGCAATGCATGGTTGCGGTGGAGTTGTTGGTACTGATGCTATTGATATTGAAGTTGTTCTCGAAGATGATGATGACAAACTGCCTTGTGATGAAGCAAGTTATGGATGGAACAGCGTATGGTATGATGAGAAGGAAGAAAGGAAGATGCTTGGAGGTAAAGTGTTGTTGACCTCGCAGACGCGCAGATCACACTTGCCTGTAGACCTGGGAGGAAAGTCCGAGTGAGGATGGGGTGGTAAGCGCTGCGGAGATCTGTTGTGAGATGGAATCTGCGACTATCTGCTTCCAGTTCCCGTATCTTGAGCAAAATCGATGCTACAGCAGTATCCGAACTTGGGTGGTCGCGTTTCACTCTACCCTCGGAGATAAGAGTCATGACCAGATGTGGTCGCACAGGGGGCTCTCGAATAATCAACTTCCTCGATATCCTTGACCTACCACCTCGTCTGATCAGGTTGCCAAACAGCTAGCGAGTTCTCATTGCCAACATATCAGCTGGCTAGAGTGCTTTTGAACACTATCATACCAGCCACCATACACCTCATCCCATCGTTCACACATACCCTGATATCCCTCGTCAGCACATCATCTCCTCCCCCTTCAAGTACAAAACAAGACTCACCTTTCCGACCCCCAGTAAAGAACATCTTCACCACAAACACCTGCAACCCGGCCATTGCAACCATCAACCCCCCCTCGATCAAATTGAAGTTAAAGATCCTCCTCTCCGTACTCCTCACCGTACTGAAATTCCTGTTCTCCCTCGTCCGGAAATACTTCTGCTGTCGTGTAAGCGTGCTAATCTGCCCAGACAATTTCGTGACCGTCTCCTCAACACCGCCGAGTTGTTCGGGGTTGGCGCCTGCCTTTTGCGGGAGAGAGGCGCGGGATTCGTTCTCGACCTGCTCGTCACACATGTCAGATCAGCGAGTGCAGATTGGGGTGAGGGGAAGGGGGAAGGTGTACGGTGATCTCAAAATCAATAACCTTGTCAGTGAAAGTCGACACCGAATTATCGAAGCAGAAGCGGTACTCGCCAACATCAGTGGCGGTGAAGACGAAGTCGCCCTGTCGTTCCTTCTCGCCTTCCATGATCACGCGCTCTTTGCCTGGGGTCGAGGCGGGGCCTATTACTGAGTAGTCGACTATCCCATATTAGCCTTGCGCTTCCGCAAACAAAGGGACTGTGCTGTTGGGTGTGTGTACTGTCGAACGAGCCCCCGCTCTGAACAGCGAAGTAGAAGGCGATTTTGGCATCCTTCTTCTCGACGAAGCTGTAGAAGCACTCTTTCTCGTTGGGGACAAGTTTGTATGTGAGCGCTGTTGCGGAGGTGAGGGCGGTGAGGGCGCCGAAGAGGGTCGTGAGGGTGAGGAGGGTGAGCATGGTGGGCGGAGGGAAGTGGTATACAGTGGATCTGACCAAGAAAGCCAGACAACGCAGTGCTCTTCCTACGTCTCCAGTATTGTATGTTCACGAGACACGACTCGTTCTGTGGACCCTTGTTTTCAGCTTTCTGCGGCCATTGGCTGGTGACAGCGGGCGCTAGAACTAGTGGATCTTGGCTGTGAATGTGAATGCTGATCGAACGTTAGGTAACGTCCAGTTTCAAGGGAGGTGATGGCAACGGAAATTACCTGTTGCGCTGTAGATGTCTGAATATGGCGAGATGATCACACACCAACACTTGGTAACGCTCGTTTCAATACTACCATAACGACATTCACGATGCTACGCACAACCTTCCGTTCCTCCCATCCCCTTCAGAGACGTTTCAGTCCCTCCTTCATCCGCCGTTTCGCAACCCTACCCCCATCACCACCACCACCAACTCTCTCCCGCCTCGCCCGCCTCGAATCCCGCCTCCCCCGCTTCCTCCGCCACCTCACCACTCCCCTCCGCACCGCCCCGCTCTCCCACATAACATCCTTCCTCCTCCTCCACGAACTCACCGCCATACTTCCCCTAGTCGGCCTAACCGCCTTCTTCCACTACTCCAACTGGCTCCCCCCCTACATCAGCGAAGGCAAATGGGTCCACGAAGGCACGCAGAAATTCGGCAAATACCTGCGCAAGAAAGGCTGGCTCAAAAACGACTCGAGGGGTGGGAAATGGTTCGGCAAAGGTGAGGGAGGGGTGAGGATAGTAGTGGAGTTGGCGACGGCGTGGGCGGTGGTGAAGCTGTTGTTGCCGGTGAGGTTGGTAGTTAGTGTGTGGGGGACGCCGTGTTTTGCTAGGTGGACTGTTGCGCCGGTTGCTGCGTGGGTGGGGAGGAGTTCGGCTGGGGTGT
>JAABUW010005768.1_pt1 | contig 15895 bp, 20 predicted proteins | sample 5560081 | NCBI WGS metagenome assembly JAABUW01 (sample SAMN10711882, study PRJNA513363) | rock metagenome | isolation source: Antarctica rocks | place: Antarctica: Victoria Land, Knobhead sud | reverse complement strand
AGGGCATGAGTAGGACCACATACTCTACACCCCTTCTCCTGTGCCTGTGTGCGCTGTCTTTCATCGCTGGGAGGTTCGTTCAGCAGATACCAGGACTTCCAGAGAGCAATCGTGGGGTGAGACATCACGCAGAGATATTGCAACTCATGTTTACCCGTGCCATGGTTGCTATATCCGACGGCTGCTGCAGTTCTCCAAAGCAGCTGAATCCACCCCTTCCTTGCGAAGACAAACCATCGAGCTCCAGCAACCTCCGGTCTTGTCAAACCCTGTCAACCAAACCAAAACAGCTGAGTACCTTACATATGATGAAGCACTTGAAGCCACTGGCATGTTCGTGGGCAGTGGCGCAGTGACTGCTGGTGAAAGCGGAGAGAGTGAGCAGTATACCCAGCCATTTCAGGTCTTGAGCTGGTATCCAAGGTAACTGGCCAGCCATCTTGCAGTGGAAGCTGCATTAAGCATGCACAGCAGCATGATTGCTGTGACAACATGCAGAGAATGACAAGTGTCCTTATGGCAGGCACTGCTTGAGGTCCCAATCAATGGTGCACTCATTCATGCTAGTCTGCAGGACATATTTGTTTCCCCGCTTTCTGAATCCTGAGAGGGCCGAGCATTTTGTCAAACTGGCTAAAGCAAGACTGGCGCCCTCCTCATTGGCTTTTAAGAAGGGCGACACAGTAGACACCACCAAGTATGCTTGTTTTGTTGGTTAGTAAACCAATGCACTGCTCACCATCCTCGTGCAGACCCTTTTCAGTTTGCATGGTCATCCTTGTTGTTACAATCCTGCACTTGGGCACAACATTGCATCCGATCTGAAGCACACTCAATCTTGGCTGTTTTCTTGCTGCAATTCTGCACTATGCAATCAACACCGCTAAACACGCATAACATATCACACCTGCATCATACACTTTCAGTGATGAATACATGCTGTGTCAACAGCTACCTGATGCTGCGAATAAACGGTGCCAGCCAGATTTGCACCTGTTTTACTGCAGCATGAGCAACACATGTGTGCTCCTGCATAGGGATGTGCGTACCAGTCAAGGTACTTTCATATCGCGCAGTGAAGACAAGGAGGGTGTGTTGGCCTGGATTGAAGACAGGCTGGCACAGTTGACTGGTCTTCCTGCTAATCATGGTGAGGTGCGCTGGTCCCCTTCTTTCCACACCCACCCACTCTGTCTGCCTGCTTCCTGTGCACTCAACCACCAGAACAGTGCCAAAGCTGCTACACACAATGTGACTAGTCTGTCTTCATGCCTCTGACTCGCTGGAGTGTTGAACTGTTCAGCATGTATATCCAACACATAGCGCACCCAATGTGTCTGCGTGCGCCGTAAGTATGAAGCCAACAAACAAGGCAACAAGTATGCTGCAGAGTGCGCTTGGCCTGGCTGCATACTTCTTGCTCATCTCAACATGTCATGCAAAGCAATATATTTGCGGCCCAAGTGAAAGTGTGGCATCATCAGGCACTCTGTGTTGCGCTTAACCGCTTGCCATGCTTCAGAGGAAAGCAGTCCCTTTGAGGCGGCCTTGTAAAGCTGTGCTGCGGTGATGGATAACTGTCAGAAGTCTTGACGTCATTTCATCTCTGCTCCTGCAGCCCTTCAACGTACTGAGGTATCAGCTGACGCAGCACTACGACTCACACTATGATGTGTTTGATCCTGAGAGCTATGGGCCGCAACCCAGCCAAAGGGTAAGCAAGTTGCTGTCATGCCTCTTTGATAGGCTATGAAGGGAAGGGCAGCGGTTGTGAGGTTACTTTTTGTGGTCAGGAAGATTGTTGCATTCCAATTTATAGCAGTCTCCAGCTTTCTCATCTGATCAGGCTCTTCTTTCGGTGTTTTTAGTATTGTGGACAAGCTGTGGCATATATGTGCACATGATGGCATTGTTGGGACCACATCAATCAGCATTTGGGAGGCTGTCGTGCTGCTTGCAACAACTGTCATGGTAGTACGCGAGCAATTTCTCCTATCGCTGAGCTGCATGCTAGTTCACACGTGATGTCACATCTCTGAGTCACACTGCATTGTTCCAGCAGAAGGTTTGACATCCAACTTAACATTGGGAACTGTGCAGATGGCAACTGTGCTGATCTACCTGTCAGCACCTGAGGAAGGAGGGGAGACAGTGTTTCCTCTGGAAGGGGAGCATGGCCTTGATCGTCTGCCCACTATCAATTACAGATCATGCGATCAAGGGCTCAAGGTGAAATCCCTGGTTGGTGTAGATGCTATTGCCCCGCTTGAAGATAGTATTCTGCTCTGTTGGTGGCTGCCTGCACTGTCTGAGAAGAGGTCATGTCAGAGTCATGCACTTGTAGCAGATTGGCAATCCGCAAAGCATTATGAGATGTGTCACAGATGAGCTGCTGGTGATTGTTTGTGCAGATTCAAAATCTTTTCATCAACAAAACATGAACTACCAGGCAAATGCTGGACGGTTGTGACAGCAGCAATATCAGCAACATCCCTTGATTGTTACCTGCAGTACAAGCCAAGATCTGGAGATGCTCTACTGTTCTGGTCTATACATCCAAACGGTACTTTTGACAAACATGCTCTGCATGGCGGCTGCCCCGTCACAAAAGGGGAGAAATGGGTTGCTACCAAGTGGATTAGGGATAAGTGCTTTGGTTGCTCTTGAAGTCACCAGCAGCAGACGCTATGCAGCAAACGACAGCTGCTCTGGCAGATCAGAAATGCTACAACCCTTACAGGCTATGAGTTGGTACATGAGTTTGTAAAGAGCTTGTGCTTAAGCTTTGCGTCGTCTACAAGTATTGTGGAGGCGCCTACATCACCACTACAAGCCTAACTATCTTGCTGTGCATCATGCAACATGACCCAACATGTATATACATATATATGTCTGTGTGAGTGTCCATAGTAGATTCGCTGCAGCTGCTTTTGCATCTCTTTGTATGCCGTTCATGGCAATCAATCTCAGCACTGTGCCTGTAGCAGTCACGAAACCCACAGGCACAATCTATGTTGTTTCAGGCAGTAATCACTAGTGCGCAGCTTTTGCAAAGCTGTTCAGCTCCTCCCATGAAGACTTCGACCCACATGCAGTCAGTGTCTACACGCTTGACTTAGAGACTAAATCAACAGCTGCTCCTTCCAGCCTAATTCCAATTCTTTTGGCATTGCGTCCAGTATGCTTTCCAAGTCCTCATCAGACACTTGTGACAAGTCCTTTGGGTCCCACTTTGGGCTCTTGTCCTTATCAACCATCATTGCCCTGACTCCCTCAATGAAGTCATGCCTGCTGACCATTCTTGTAGCTCCGCGGTACTCTTGCTTCATGAGGTCGTAAATGTTGGACAGGGGACCTTGTGATTGTTTGTCAGCATGCACTTTGGGCAAAGTGATGCAGACTGAGACACAAGCTGGTAGGACAGGCAGCCGACATGGATTTCATTGCGTTCTTTGCAAAGTCCTTGTCTTCCTCTGCCTGCAGACATAGAAGCATACAGCAGCTGTGCAACACACAGGCTGTCGTTGTAAGCGTTGTAGTCTACAAGCGTCCTGGACATGTGCATGATGTGCATTTCCTCGATAGATTGGATCTCAGATACATGATCCCAAGAATGCAGAGCTTGGTAAAATGCCTGGATCATAGAGACATGTCGTGCATTTGTCAAAGAGAGTGGCTGCACCAGCAGCAGACGCGCATGTGTACAAGTCATGCTGCCTGTAAAGACGTTTGCCGCATGCCTTGCTGCAGGCTCCCTGAAACTGTTGCCTGGGTACAGCGCTTAGCCACACAAGCCAGCACTGCAAAGCCATGCAAATGCATGCACCGCAAACTTGGAGGATATGCTGGCACACCAACTTCATGCTTTGTTTTTGCTTTGCTGTGAAATGCTCTGAAAGGCTCACCTGAGCATTGTCTGCAACTTCTCTAAGCGTGGTTAGGATTTTCAAAACAGCTTGGCCTGCACTCTGTCCCATTGCCTTGTAGCCCAAAGCTGGCTTGAAGCAGTAATCAATGGCTGGCTGATCATGTGCCAGCTGCGCTGAGCTGGTGTCTACCTACGTAACAAAGACAAGCACCCCTACATATTCCGATTCATGCTTGCCTGTGAGTCCCTGTGACCCTGCATGTTGGCTTTGGGACTTGCAGCAACTCTAACGCATCTTGCACTGCCTGAAGGAGTGTTTCAACAGCACACACAAGTGGCAAGCAGACCCTCTTCCATATGCTGTCTGGCACCTTCATGCAGCATTCCTGTGTTGACCAGCGCAGCCATTGCCCATATCATAAGACAGGGCAATCCTACAGCCGGCATACCATGCAATGCTATCTGCATCCAACTTGAAACACCACATGGTCACATGTCTGAAGCATGCCAGGCAAACTCACCTTTTGTGCATAGGGCTGCAACCTTTCCAGGATACTCTGCATGCCGTGCTGCTTGTCTGGCTGCCTTTTGAGGGGCTTGGCTAAAGCCTCACGAAGGGCAGACAGTTGCCCACTGGGCACGAAGTGAGTTCCCAGTCCAGCGTACAGCAAGTCCTCTGGAGTCTTCAGTCTGCTGCCTGTCAATGCCAAATACAGTCCAGTAGCCCCTGCACAGGTCAGAACACACTGAAGCACACAGCGTCAGTGCCTCACAAATTATCTGAGCAGTTTGCTGAGTGGCATGCAAAATGCTGTAGCAGCACGTATCATAGCCATGATCAAGTTTTTGCAACATCCGTAAGTACCAGAGGACAGCATGTTGTCATGTCCTGTGCATGACTCTGTCAATGTTGTGCTTAGTACCTCAGTCGCATGAAAGCAGGCTCTTGCCCTCCATGTTTCATCAGAATTATGGACCATGCATAGTTGAATCTGTCATGTGAACTTACTCTGCCTGTGCATCAACACCTTAGCTCTTCAAGATACAGAAACGCCACTTTTCATGGTTAAACGTCTCTTTCACAGTGTATATTCAAACTAAAGAACGCCTGGGGACCAGTAAAACGCGTTTCTAAACTGCGGAGAAATCTTGGTAGGCAGCAGCGGTGGGTACCTGGAGCATTGTTGGCAGCAACCCTGGCAAAGCCGACATCAGGCCACAACCCAATCATGTTCTCTGGCATGGCAAACATTGTGTTCTCAGTCACCACTCTGATGTCACCATGCACTGCAAAGCCAACTCCAAAGCCCATCCAGATTCCATTGCAGAGGGAGATGTAGGGGATTGGGCAGTTGACAATGTCGCACATCAAGCTGTACTCAGCTTGAAAGACCTGCAGCATTGAGATGAGTCGGCTGCCATGTAGTAAACCCGGCAACCGCATGAGGTACTCCCCACTTGCTTGATCAACACTTGTACTCAAGCAGCTTCAATAGCTGTTGTGCATTGTAGCTTGCAGGTGCGCTGGTCAAAGGGAGATACCAATGACATCTGGCCTAGAGCATGAGTCACAGTCGCAGCACATGGCGGCAATTGATACCTTTGGGTTGTGCTTGCTGGTGCCAGTATTGAATGCATCAATGGATCTAGTGAGTGTGTAATGACATAGTCCAAGAAACACGGTTGAACAACATGCGTGGAATGCGTCTGGTTGTTGCTGCTTGCCTGAAGGAAGGCAATGCTGCCAGACGTACCCTTGCAGCTCGGTGATCAAGGGGCGGATCTTTGTCATAGCGTGAATCTAGCACAGCCTGCCTGATGTCTCGAATATCTCCTCCTGCAGAATAACCATGCCAAGATAAAACGTGTACAAAGCTTGGGCCACAGGGAACAGGTCATTCTCTGCATTTTGTAACAGTCAGAGCCTTTGACACATTGCTGATCAGGGGAAGGACACCTGCACAAAAGGCCTTGTCTCCAGAAGAGTCAATCAATACAGCTGCTGCTTCCTTGTTCTTGACAAAGTCTGCCAGGGCCTGATGCGCAGCCTCGACCATTTCTGCAGGTACAGCAATTGATATGCTTGAGAGGAAGCTCCCAGTCTACTCATATTGCAGGTTGACTGTGCAAACACTTGTTCTGAGCTCACCACAATTTTTTGCATTCAGGGCTTTGGGTCTGTTGATGGTGATTCTGCCCAGCCCGGCTTCTTTCCGCACTAGTAAATGCTCTTCTTTTGCAGCTGTGCTGTAACGATGGCTAAAGGTGAACGTTGAGTCCAAGGAGGGCAGCCCGGTGAGACGCAAGGCATGATATAGGTTACACTGCAGATGAAGCAATTCTTTCCCATGCCGGTATCCGGGCCTCAGCAAAGTCTGCATAGCGAGTGCGTATGGCTCGTCTGAAGCCGCTGATGGGCTGCTCACGGTCGCGATCGGGCCAAATGAAAATCAGCAGGCACGCTCCGAAACCAGCATAGTAGTGTGCCTAGTCATCTGTTTGGCTCTTGGCCAAATCGAGTGAGGCAGGCGCAACGCCCTTGAACACTTTGACAATAGTTGGTCAGCACGTGCCACCTTCGGAAAATCTCTCACGGTGATCAGACTCAGTCTACCACAAAGTGACAGAAGAATGTTCCATGAAACAATTCACGAATGCGCGTGCATGTTAGAAAGGATATTCGTTAGATATACAGTATCCTTTATATAAACGGGAGCTCATATGTAATATATATCTGATTCGAATTATAATTCAGTAAGAGTTGATACGAAAGCAGCCAACAACTGGATGAGTAGCATGTACACATTATACACAGCAGATGTCAAGCTAATGCCAGAATTTCGTGCTGTTTGAGTGTCGCATACCATGACATAAAAGCACCTGTACAAGTTGCAACAAATGTTCCACAACACACAGAGCGTGTTAAAGCTACGTCCCTGCCTGACAAAATACAGCTCTGAATGGCCAGTCACAATCACGCTGAAGGTTGGAGGAGTCAACTACACCCATACACTCCAAAGTACAAGTCTTTAGTGTGTCTCTCTTGCTAGAGGGTCCCTACAATCGCTTCCTCCTACTTCTTTTTGATGCCTCAACTGCTTGTCCCTCAGCACTACCCAGTTGTTGCGCCTTCTGCGCTGGTTTCCGCTTTCGCGTAAGGGCGACTGCAGTGTGAGTGAGGTCATTTGCCTCAGCAACATGTTCGACATTGCGGCCTTCCCCTGCCGCAGCCTTCTCGCGCGCTGCGTCCTGCAATTACAAACAAAGACAGGTAAGCCTTTTATGCAAAAATGATTACAGATCAGCAGTCATCTCCACACATGTCTGTTGACATTGCAACCCTGACAGCTACTGACTAGGTTGACGGATGGTAGGTTAATGACCAAATGGTATGCATTTGTGCATGATTGCTGATGTATCCCATGGACACCCCAGGACATTCCACTTTTGCGGTGTACCTTATCTACACAATGTCATAAGCTTCGGGACAGCACCAGGGTTGGCTGCTGAGCATGACATGCAGCTTACCTCAGCAGTCATGACGTCGCCCAGCCCTTGCGTGCCAGGCTGCACGCCACCTACAGCTTTCTGCTTTGCTTTACCACGTCTCCCCTTGGCCTCCCCCTCTCCAGCCCCATCTGACCTCACATCATAAGACACACCTCCATGATCATCCTCAGACTGGCCATCCAACACAGCTGACGCAGAAGCACCATGACCATCCCTGGCCATTGCATCGGGCACAGCGTCGCCTGCTGTAGTGCCTGAGGTGACAGTTGTATCTGGTGACATGGCATCAGATGCATGCCCTGTGGCAGCTGCAGCTGCCAATGCTGTATCCAGTCGGTGTACAAGATCAGCCTTCTTGCCGCTGACCGGCATGTTGAAGGTCTTCAGCTGTTCCTTCAGCTGAGGCACCAGCATCTTGGCTGGGGCAACAGCTTGCTGCTGTGCCAGGTCTGCATCAACAGGTGCCTGCAACGCAGGCCCACCATTTGGTCTGCAGGTCATTCTCATTGATGTGTGCATGCATGAGCTGTGCAGCACAGGCCAGCTTGCCTGCAAGTATGACTGAATAGCCTGCAGAGTGGCCAAAATCATGTTGAGTTGGCACAGCCTCATGTTTGGAACACAAAGAATGCTGTGGATGCTTTTTAGGTGTCCACTGCGCACAAACATTTGGAGATTGCGCTGGCTTGCTGACAGAACCAATACAAAACTGTAGATATGCAGTGCATGCTAGTGAAATATAACTCAACCAACCATAGGCACAGAGGAATTATCTCCCCTGACACTGGCACCAGCGCAAAACGCATTACAAGTCCAATTGCAGCAAGAGCAAGTATGTGCACAAGCGTTTTGTGAGGCAGCAGCAAGTACCGCTTCATCTCCTGACATCAAGTCCCCCTTCTCGACTTGGTCCAGGTGCTGGACGCCCATCAATGGCTCTGGCCCCTGCAAGGGCTGATCCTCGTCTTGATCCAGCCCTGGCTTGACCCCTCCCACTGGCCCTGCAGCCTTTGCTGGCTCTGCCTTCTTGCCTTTGTCACCTGGAGAGAGAACTATTTTTATCTATTAATTCGTAAGTTTGAATGTGTGATAGCTGCAACAGGCATGCTCAGGCGTCATCATTTCCTGATGTTCATATGCATCTCATGTTCATATGCACTGCGCATGCAAGCAGCAGTGCAGATGATCTTGACCTGCCATGCATGCACTGATGATCTCATGAAGATTTCATAAAACTCAACAATCATCTTAAAGCAGAGCATCCAGCAAAAAGTCTTTGTATCTGCCGGACCTGGCTCTCAAGCACTATGTGTAACATGAACATGCATGCAAAGCTGGAGCATGAGACTCTTCTTTTTGCAATGGGAAGACATACCAGCAGCAGCCTGTGCCTCCTGCAGCCTGCCCATCAACACAGCCTTGCTGCCCTTTGAGTCAAGCTGCAGCCCTTCAAGTGCTGCCTTCAGCTCCTTCACAGTCATCTGGGCAGGCATAGCCTGTGCAGCAGCCTCAGGTGCACAATGGCTCTTGAACTGCTTGGTGGGCGTGCTGGCCTTCAGTGCTGATGCTCTGCCTGGTGCTAGCTCGGTGCCTGGCTCCAAGTGCAAGGGCTGGCAGGTTTCACAGGCGTACACTTTGCGTGCTTGCATGTCCCAGGTGCTGATGTTGGAGCCGCATCTGCCGCATGTGGCATGGTTGTATACATACCTGCAGCATCAACCCAACTGGGCTGTTCGTGATGAGGCTGCCGCCTGTATGCTTCAGCTATACTTATTATGTCTTGTTGTATTGATGCAGGAAGAGTATGCATCATACGAGCATGACTCAAGCTCAGGCACACTGCTCCAGTGAAGGACTCCACCGCAGCTGCAGTCTCACAACAAGTCTCAAGCCGCAGGTCATTGCCATTCCCAGCAGGTCAGGACAATCAGCTTTGTGTGAGGCGTGTGGGACAGAAACTGCATGCTGGGGACAGAACTGCGTACTGGGGGCAGACAGTGCAGGCTGGGGACGCAGAAGGCATGCTGGGGACAGAAAACGCATGCTGGGGACACAAACTGCATGCTGGAGACAGAAATGCATGCTGGGGACAGCAATGCATCCTGGGGACAAAAATGCATGCTGGGGACAGCTTGATTTGTGACAGGTCATTGAGTTGCCATGCCAGCATGCTAACACAGCTGAGTAACAGCAGGATGAAGGTCGCACCGCCTGGTCCAGGGTTTGCCCAGCTTCTTTGCCTCATCTTCATCAACAGTCAGGATGCTGCCAGTCTTAAAGCCTCTTTGCAGCAGCAGCACACTGTGCCGCCACAGGCACTCAAAGCCCTCTCTGGACACACTCCTGCCAGGCTGCTCAGGATGCACACCTGCCTGAGCAACACCATATCACATGTCAAGACAGCCCAAACTTGTTACTGATTTGCCAGAACGGCCTTTGTTTCTAGCGGTGGGCGGTGTACTTAAATTTTGGTGTTGCAAGTAGATCTTGCTGTTGCACAAGTCAGATGGCACTGTTGCCAAGTCTCCATTTATTCAGCTTGCTCTGTTGTCTGTCCTACAGGCTGCACTTGGGCCGCAGATCAGCTGCCTGCAGACAATTTGTTTATGCTGCCCATGCAATTGGTTTTCCATAGTCTGTTGCACTATCAAGGCAAATGCTGACCACACAGACAACATGAAAGCGCTTTGCCACCAGTGCATGTGCAATCATACAGCAGGAGGTCGCATGTAATGGTGGACATCCACCTTGAAAAGGATTTCTGCTCTGTAGATGTTGCCAATGCCAGCAACAGCAGTCTGGTCCATCAGGATGCCTCCAACAGGTTTTTTACTGGTTCGCATCTTGTCCCACAGCCGCTCACTGTCTGCATCTTGCCTCAAGGGATCTGGACCCAACTTGCCAGACTTGTCGTTGTAGTAGTCTGCATCATACAGCTTCATAGCTAGCTGACTGCATTGTTTGTAAGCTATATGCGGTGCTGAAGTAGGCTTGTGATGTTGGTTTGCAACAAGCACTACAGGTGATGATGATACCAGCTCTGATGTTTAATGGTTGGCTGCATGCACATTAACGTACTGTCAGCAGTATATGATAAGAAAGCTGATCAACTTGCCATGCCTAATGCAAGCAAGCAGGGCATGTCGCAAGTGAGCTGTTATGTCTGTACATGATGTCGTCTAGGTCGCCACAAGCTCATCATGCATGAGAACACAAAGGCGTGGTGTCAGCATAGTCAACTTACCCAGGTCACCTAAGATGACTGTCATGGCACTGAGTTGAGCTATAACGCCATGCTTTTCATTCACAAGCTTCAGTCTGGTTGTCTCTGTAGGATCAGGTCCAGGCAGTGTCATTGTCTTGAATGCACCAGACATACCAAAATGAATGTGGACAACTTGTGGACTAGCAGCATCCCCAAAGAAGTAGAACAAGTTTTTGCCATGCACCTCAATCCGTATCAAGGGTTTGTCATGCACGGCCTGTGCACCTGAACAACAAGCAAGTGAAAGTGATAGGAGTTTGCTTTTATGAGCATTCAAAATCATGAAAGTGGTCTCATTTGCAGTTTTTGCCCGTGACGTCTCTGACCTTCTGTGAAACGCTTATTGGGAGAAGTTGCAACGAAACGCTTGCCCAACAACAGTTTGCGGTGCGCGTGAGCGACACGGTGGCAACCGTGTCCTTCCACCATCCGTACTGGAATCAATCTGTGCAGCTGCTGAAAACCTGGATGGGGCGAGCCCAACTGACTGCGTGACCAGCAGCTGTTAGATCGAAACAGCACTGTGCGAACTGAACGACACGCCAAAAGCATGCAGTACAAACAAGCCAAATTCGGCTGTATGCTAGCCAATTTTTTTGAGGCAAACCCCGAACAACTGTTGCTCTTGCCGGGGCCAGTTCGCAAGCACACGACGTGGTCAAAGCAGTTCACCTGCAAGCGAGTTCTGCGATTGATACGTCGTACCAAACTAGGTACAACTTGGTATAAGGCTTAGACGCCGTACCAATCATGGCTTCACCGTACAGAAAACGTACATGCTCAGGTCAGTGGTCACGTAAAGACTTACCTCATTACGCTATATGCCACAAATAGGTCAAGTGCCTGGCCCCCCTGCTTTGTGTCTATACTGATCACCGCCATTGTCGTCAGATCATTTGAGATGGTAGCTACTGTCACTTTTGACGCACAGTCTGTCGTTGTCATCACCGGCTCTAGCCGAGGGCTAGGGCTTGAGTTCGTGAGACAACTTCTACAATCGACCGAGAGCCACGTTGTTGCGACAGCCAGAGACCCTAAAAAAGCAGATTCATTGACTGCGCTGGCGAAGCAACAGCCAAACCGGCTGAAGCTGGTGGCCCTGGATACAGGAGACGAAAGTAGCATAAAGGTTGACGACGTCTGATCAAGCAGTGCAAGCTAGACTCCAGCCTACGTATTTTGCTGTCTACTGACGTTGGATTGACTGCTCTCAGGCTGCTGCTAAAGAAATTGCTAACTCGTACTCTGGGGTGGATCTGCTGATCAACAACGCTGGCATCGATGAGGGTGTTGAGACGCCCGCACTGGAACTGTAAGTCTATGCTAACCTGCACAGACAGACGTCTGCGCTTCTGCTCATCTGTGTCCAAGGCTGACATGAGTTTGCTTTGCAGAGATGCTGCAACATACGAGAAGATTCTGAAAGTCAATGTGGTGGGACCTTACCTTGTGACAAGAACCTTTGTGCCACTGCTGCTGAAGAAGAACACCAGAACAGTTGTTCAGATGTCAAGTGGCCTTGGTTCCATCACCAGAAACAGGCTTGGCATGACTGACCCTGAAAAGAATCCTGTGGGAAACAAATGGATAGCGTACAATGCTTCCAAAGCAGCCTTGAACATGCGTGAGTACTGTTTACATGAATACGCCTTCGCTGCAGTTTTTTTTGCATTGCAGCATGCTAGGCCACACTTGTTGAGTCTGCCAATTTGGAGCTTGTGTTGTTGCAGTAGCATTCTCGCCCCAAAAGTATGTTTTTTTGTTCATGCCTATCAGCTAATCGCATATCACACACTATACTGACACATGCCATTTTCTGCAGAAAGCTCTGTGTTTGCAAACGAGCTCAAGAAGGACAAGTTTTGTGTGGTTTCACTAGAACCAGGATGGGTAGACACGGACATGGGGGGAGGCAATGCGCGCAAGTTGGGCATGGAGAAAGCACCAACCGACGTTCATCACTCCATCAGCACAATGCTGAAGACTATCCAGCAGCTTAGTTTCAAGGACAGTGGGGAGTTTCTAACAATTGATGGCAACAAGATGGATTACTGAATACTGAATATCGGCCGGCATCAGCCAAGATCCTGGCAACATGAGTACGTGAGGGCAAGTACATGTACAGTGACATGGCCAGCAACACACAGTGCCTCACCAAGTCTCTGCTGGCTTTGGCATAGCGAATATGTTTTCCTTTTTTGGTGAAACACTGTGCTTCTGGTCATATAGGCAGGCTGCTTTGCAAGTCTGTGACTGCAGCACCGTAGATTGTCTGGTACAACATTCAACATCTGTTTATTGAGCTGGCACTTGCCAAGTAGCGAGTACCCAGCTATGGTTGCCTGTATTGGTGCATTTACCCCTGTTGTTTATGTATAGACAGGTTCGCAAGATATGCAAATGGCAAACGTTTAATTCAGTACAAATTGCTAATGTCAGTGTTGATACTTGCAAGTGTTGCAATGTCAAGCACTTGTGCTGTAACAGTATACATCAAGATTGTTTCACGTTCTCGTTTTAACATCTCCATACACTATTATTGCACATAACAGAGTCTTGTGTGCAGCTTGATGATCAGAACCATGTGCTGCCAATAGTTGAACAATTGCTGTGACAATCTGACAGGGGCAGCAATGCAACAATGTGATTTGGACACAACTGTATGCGCCGCAACAATCTCTTCAAAGAAGCCCATAAACCAACCGTGCCAACTGACATATTCAGCCTGAAGAGTCCTTCAGATTGGCTCATCATGCTAACATTTTGTTGTGCAAAATTTTACCAGACATTGAACAGTCACGTGAACTCTGTCCTATCTGCCAAGACAATCAACGATTTAGCTGCCATCACTCAAATGGATTCATCACTACACTGTGCAGACACTCAAATGAATTGAGCCGTACACTTTTCAGAAACTTAAGGACCTTGGCTCCCCAAGCAGTGGTCAATAGACAGAGCCCAAACGCTACTGACCAAGATGACATTCCACACTCCAGAGATGCATCATTGGTGGCTAATTTTGCTACATCTGCTGGAGACATCATCCACATTGCCTGGGCCCTCTCGAAGAGCTGTTCAGTGTTAGCATGTGCGTGCCTCAAATAGCTGAGAGCCTTTGGCCAATCACCAGATGTCTGATATTTCAGCAGTTTTTGCTTGATGCGCTCCACTGTGGAGGAGTAGTCAGCAGGCCTGACATCCTGAGCCTGGAGTGGCATGTCTGCCAACAGCTGCTTGACTCTAGCAATGCGATGTCTCCAGTGTGGGTGGCTGCTGCGCCAATCCTCCAGGTCATCAGGGGAGATGAACAATTTGACACCCAGGCCACGCTTGAGTGTCAGTATGATGGCATCATGCTCGGCTCTCACAGAGTCTGAGGCTGAGCTGAGCTCCTGTGACGCAGCGTCCATCAAACGTCTGAGCAGGAATCTGACTGTCGGGGCAGAAGATGCTGCAGAGCTGCTGCCAAACGCCGGCATCCATCTGTCGCTGTGTTTGCTCCATGGCTCTTCTGCGCTGTGTCAATCTGGCACAATAGGTATTGGACATGCTATCAACCATGTCTTCTGGGCTGCAGCCTGCTGCCAAGCTGATGTGCATGCCTAGCTCATCTGCCTCACACTCTTGATCCTGATGGAGACAAAAGTCCTCTCGCCACACAGGTCAAAACAAATACTTTGAGGCTAACAAGGCTGTGATGCTCACACATTGGGTCAGGGCCAGCTGAGCATAGATCATGCCATGAACGAAAACGCACCAGCCTTTTTCGTCAGCATGATGGTTGCCAAGCTCATGTGCACATGTGACCATTAGTGTCTGCGGCCCATGATGGCTGAGCAAGAGCCGGGGGGCGAGAAGTGGAGCAGCATGAGCTCTAGTCCAAATGCATGTGAGACTGGCCAGTACCACTGGAAAGTGTATTCTCAAGACATGACATAGCCTGCTGACTGACGCAGCTCTGACATGTTGTGGATCACTGCCATGGTGCTGGGCAGTCTAGCCAGGCAAATTTGCTGAGCACCGTCATGCTCTGCAATGGTGTTGGCACTATTTGCTGGTGCTGAGTAAGGTCCTTTTTTACCTCTAAGCCCTGCTGCTGCAGCTCATGACATCCAAAACCAAATGCAGGCAATCTGGTTGCAGCTCTAGGGAAGCTGCCTAAAGAACGAGCTTCAGATTTGCTGCTGTTAGGCAGTCCCTCTGGATTTGGGCCGTGTTTAGGTGGTCTGTAGGTGCCACAGAGCAGCTGACGCCTGCCATTGACAGGGACCTGATCTGTGTTGAGGGCAATGACAACAGCACCTGCCCCGCATAGGGCAAGGCTTGATAGCCAGCCTGGCAGCTCCGTGGATCCTGGCTTGCTTGTCTTTGATGCACTGCGGATCAGGGCTTCAGACTCTGGCTTGTGAAGAAGCTGTAGAGCTGGCGACGTTGCACTGCTGTTGACTTTTTTGAGCTTACCTCTGAAACTACGGGTCGCACTTGCTATCGCTCTTGATCGCAACTGCAGGGCAACAGCAGACCGTGAAGTCAGCCGTGGCAACACTCTCCTGCCTTATTACTGAGTCTCAACTGACGCACCACAGTCGCAAAGGCGGTCACCTTACATCCCTGTATCCGTAGCTGGCCTTAAGGCAGCGAGCAAGCGATACTAGGGGGCCACAGGCTGCTTGCAAAAGACATGTATACACGTCACGTTCTATTTCCCGCGAGCATGCCTCTTAGTCATCAGTGTGCACTTGAGCATGCCTTGGGCGTCATCTAGTCATTGTTTTCTGTAGTCTGTACGGAAGTTGTGGATTGGTGGGCCATTTTGCTGGAAACCAATATGTTGCAAGGTCTAACAAGGCGTACACATGCACACGTCGAGGTGATCTAGGGTGTTTGGCATTCACACGCTGACTCAGGCAACCATGCAGTGTACATGTATTATGTACTCCACATGCCAGCTACCCATCACAGGAATAAAATGTTAGCAACGAGGGACTCAGCTGTCAATTAATTATCATGCTTCTCCGTCGGTGAACTGACATCGTGCTGATCACGATTGATAGGATGCCACACATCAGTATGTTGAACTATAATTATGCAAAGTTGACATCCGAAAAAGCTGCTTTTGGCTTGAATGACAAAAGAAGCATGCAGACTCCCAATCCATATACCTTACCAATACGCAATATGCTGTAGCTACCTACAGGCATACCTGCATGCCAGCTTTCAGCTGCATACAAATTTGCCACAGTGCAAAGTCT
>JAABUW010005761.1_pt1 | contig 15902 bp, 26 predicted proteins | sample 5560081 | NCBI WGS metagenome assembly JAABUW01 (sample SAMN10711882, study PRJNA513363) | rock metagenome | isolation source: Antarctica rocks | place: Antarctica: Victoria Land, Knobhead sud | reverse complement strand
CTGCTTGCAAGCAGTGTTGGGCGCTGACAGAGATCGACACCTGACAGAGATAGACACCTGACTCACTGACATTCTGACACACTAACACAGTCAGACTGAGTCAGTTGACACACTGACACACCGCCTCAAATGTCACCGCCTGTGTCAGTAAGCCGGAGTTACCCGGAGTTAGCCGCGGCTTTAGGGTTAGTGGCAGCTCATTAAATGTTTGAAATATTTAAGTACCGGTAAACAAGAGCACGGTCGTGTTCGCCAGGAGCAGCGCTGTCAATTGCACCACTTTTGAGCCGCATACGACAGGGTTCATGCTTAAACCTCAGGGTTTCGCCGTAGTAGGTTTCGCATACGGTTTCGCTGGTTTCGCCTACGGCTCGGAGGTTTCGCAATCACGCGAAACCTCCAGGCGAGGCCGCTGCCGCCGCTACTGATGTTCTGCCGCCGACGGCCATTCTTTTGCCAGAAAAGATCACAACCGGCCATTGGAAAGCTCACAGGCCTATCTGAGGCCCATCGCACGCTTGCAGCAGTCCTGCAACCTGGTTGCCCTGCCCGCCTGCCCGAGTGCACAGGCCACATCGCCAATCGACTCACTAGGTGTGATTAACTAGGTACCTTCACCCTGGCTGGTACGCCCCTCGCTTGATGTGGCAGCCGAACTCAGAGCTGCGACATGTTTTTGGAAGGAACAAGGCCCGCCGTGCTCACGCACAGTGCACGGAACGTGCTTTTGGAAGCGTCTTTTGGAAGCGTCGGTTAGCAGGGTATTTCCGAGCTTGGGGAAGGAAATTACGGCAGATTTAGGTTTTCGCATCCATGCGAAACGTTTCGCCGACGGTACTTTAAGTTTCGCGTTTCGCACCTTACGTCTGAGGTTTAAGCACGAACCCTGGGCACTCCCCTGAGCTCCCTGGGCATACGAGCTTGATTCCCCTGGTTTCTAAGGCATGCTACTATAGTCCTATCAGGGTCCTACGTGATGTGTCAGCTCTGTGTCAATCAGGTCAGTAGGTCAAGCGCTGACACCTCTTGGCTCAAGATTGGCTCCGATTGGCTGCTTTCGGCATGACGAGAGTCCCCCCGAAACTGATCAAGCTGACGCTCTGAGCTCGCACAGCTGCGCCGCGATCGCGTATTGCATGCATCAGAGGCTACACCGAGATTGCTTGATCCATCGTGGTAAGGCCCGATACCCTCTCCGTCGAAGTTGCGTGTGCTGTTCGGATCATCCAGGAGCAGCAAGAGTGCGGCAGCAACCATGAACGACGTGGAGGCCAACGAGTATGAAGCGCAGCGTCAAGCACAGATACAGGAGAACCAGCGCAAAATGCTGGAGACCGGGCTGCTTGCTGCTGCAAAGTCCATGCTTCCGACTCCTGTCGCTCGCGTCACCGTCAACAGGTGATGCGTGCATAGTGAGGCCCCACTGCCCCAGCTCGCATTTATACTGGCTGATCATGCATGGATCCGCATGCGCGGGGCCTTGCATTGACCGTCACACGATGTGTGACGCCGATCGTATTCACACTTCACCGATCAAAATGCATGCTCTGCAGGCCAGCCAGGGTCCGCAAGGTCTTAGGGCCCTCTCGACGGTCGGCAAGGTACATTGTGCATGGTGCGCGCGGTTGCGGGGCCGTTTGCCTGCCAAATGCATGACCAGACAAGCCATTGACAATTTGGCATATTGCATGCACGATCTTGTCGCTCAAGCGTCCCGATTCACCACGCAGGGCAGCAGACAAGCCGGCGCCCACGTACAGGGAGACGGAGCTGCACGCGGCACTCGAGGTGCAGAGCAGCGGCGGTCGTCGCACCTTCCGCAGGTGACCCGCTTGATCTGAGACCCGGTGAGCGATGCATTGCCTGCCGATCAGCGGTGTCTGCTCTTCCTCGAGTCTTCACAAACCATATACAGATCACAACTGCCGTGCCGATAGTGTGCCTGCAACTTGCGACGCCAGCGACCGATATCTATGGCGGATCAGTCCGTGCATGTGCAAACTGCACTGCCATCAAAACACACCCAAAGCTCACACAAGCACCTCTGTAGCATTGCAGGTCCCGCATCAGCAACCACGTCGTGCCGGACCAAGTCGATCCGGGGTATACGCGGGCGGCGCTGGACGCTGCGCTGGAGGCGGGCGATACGCTGTGCCAGCGTTTGGAGAACCCCGCCGCCTGCAAGGTGCCCGTCTGAATGGACTCCTTGGTGTCAGCGTGACTCGAAGGCAATACAGCTACTAGGGAACCGTGACTTACCGCCGGGCAAAAATTACTGATCGATCAACCTCGCATTGGCGGTTGCAGGTGTTGATGCAGAGCATGGTCAGCAACGGGTTCTGGATGCAGTGCCCAAAGGTGAAACTGCCTGAACCTAAGAAATGTGGTCTGGAAGTGCCAACATTGTACAGCAACATTGCACAAACCGCTGGCATTTGCGCTGCTTGCGACGCGCATCCTGGCAGTGCGCGACTGAACGCGCGACGCCATTGCGGCTTGCGGCATGCAGCATGTAATCTGCAGTGCCACGATCTGCAGGAGCTCGTCTCGCACATCGGCTACAACAAGATTGAAGTGACCTATGAGACCACAGACACCTGTGTCGGCATCGACTGGGAGGACTTCAGGGTGCGGCAGTATTGCACTCTGTTGGCACATGGTCCTCCTGCGCTACACGGCCCAACGACCTGGATATTCTCAACCCTGTCTGTGGCTCCAGCTGCAGGCCATGACGGTGCTGCAGACGAACGCTAGCCACTCGCCTGCATGTAAACCGATTGCTTGTGTATGTCACAGGTGGATGATAAAGGCAGAGGGCAGTTTGTCGACACGGGCTCCCGGCCGGCGACGTGGACAGTGGTGTGGCTGCCGCGCCCCAGCGGCGCCGGCTTCTCGGGCAACTGGCGCGGCTTCGCCACCGACATGGTGTGCCACGCTTTTGCTTCCACGAACGAGACCATGAACTCTGGATCTGGCCATGAGGATGGGTGTGCTCACGCTTGACTGTGCGGAGTCCGTAATGGGAAAAAAGGCCTGTTGACCCCAGGAGCCCTAATATGAGCCCTAATAATTTGCGCTTGACAATGGCCTTGCCTGCGCAGGGGCTGAAGGTGGGCGACGTGGTGGTGTGGGAGGTGCTGGACCCCCGCCGCATCCGTGTGCACATCTTCCGCGCTGCGCACTACGAGACGGATCCGGTGCTGCGAGCGTCCGCGCCGCCGCCGCCGGGCGAGGAGGGTTTTGGGACGGACGCCTCCAGCGGCTCGCCGCGGATGCACTCTGACGCCGGCGAGTCCAGCGGCGGCAGCGCTGGCGCCGGCGCCCCGCCGCCGCGAACGCCGTCGCTGACGCAGCCGACGTTGGCAGAAGGCGGCGCGTCCTCAGGCAGCGATGCAGAGGCTGTTGCCAATAACGGCAGCACTGACGCGGCGGCGCTGGCGGCGGCAGCGGCTGCGGCTGTGGAGGCAGCGGAGGCATCGCCCTCGAAGCGCGGCCGTTCAGAGGGGTCCGATGGTGGCGCGGCCGACGGCGCGGCGCAATCGCCGAAACGGGGGCGGGTGTCACTGTCGCTTACCGCTGCGTGGCCAGCGGCGAGCCGCCAGGCGCAGGTGGGCAGCTGGAGCGTGCAGCAGGCAAGGCTTCTGAGTCGAGGCTGCGGCAGGAGGTGGAGCATGTGATGCGCGCCTTGGCAAACTTTCCAAGATGAAGAACGCCGCAAATACGGATCTGCTGGTCTAGAAGCTGCCAGCGTCCCTCGATTCAATGCAGCCTTACCCTGAAACGCAGGTCAGCGACTTCATGGCGCAGCGCAAGCCACGCGCGGGCGACGGCGAGCCGGGCGACAAGCTGCAGCGCCCCAAGCGCATCTCTAAAGCCGCGGACCCGCTCGTGCGGCTGGGCGCGGACATGCTGCCGCCGATGGTGCTGCTCGAGGAGGCGGCGGCGGCGAGCGGCGGCGGCGACAGCGCCTCAGGGCTGGCAGCTGACACAGCGGCGGCGTCCCAACGGTCGCGTAAGCAGCGGGCGCCGCGGCAGAAAAAGCCGCGGCAGAACAAGCCGCGGCAGAAAAAGCCGCGGAGGCAGTCGTCCGGCGGCACGGCAGCGGGCGCTGAGGTGGCGCGGCCAGACCCTGTGGAGGTCACTGATGACGGCGATGAGATCTATGTGGTGAGTTGAATGCCCTCGTATCGTCAAATGGACTTTCCAGGGCCTAATCTGGAGGCTTGGGGCCTGTTTCAAGCTGGTGTGAACCGTAGAACTGCGTCACAGCAAGCTCCAGCGGGCAATCCTAGATATGGTGGCAAGGTGGACAGCCTCACAGGCACGTCTTGACATTCAAGAGCTGCCCGGAGTTGACACTGCAGAAACACTGCTGACGGAGCCGGTTTCTCTGGCGCAGGTTGATGGGCTGGTGGACGTGGCGGGACCGCCCGGCGACCGCCAGTGGCTGGTGCGGTGGCGCGGCTATGGGCCCGCGGACGACACTTGGCAGTGCACAGGTGCAATCTCTTTCACCGTGCCTTACAGCGTCTTCATGGCCATGGCGTGGCTGCAGCTGTTGCTTGTGCTGCTGCGTGGAAAGGGCGAAGGCGTCTCCACATGAAGTTGCTCTGCTCTGTATGCTCTGCTCTGGAGATTTCGGCACTGCCCAGCAGCAGCTGCACATGTCCACGAGCGTCTGCCGCTGCTAAACAGCATCTTTATGCGCTCTGCAGCGGACCTGTCCCTTACGCCGACAAGCTATAGCTGGCTGGGCACGGCGAGCTCCAAGCCCGCAGTCGACGCGTGCTGAAGCTCCCCGAATTAGCAGTGACCTGTCGGATCCGTGTGACATCGACATGCAAGGCACTTGCACGTTAGATATATGGGGATTGAGGCGTCCGGCGTGATTTGTGGTTTGCACTATTCTGAGGGGCTGCCATGGCGGTTGTTGCATCCTGAAAGGGTTGCGCTTGGGTTTGTTTGACATTATTTAAACCTCGCATCGGTGATTTCAACATGCCATGGCGCACTGAATGTGAGATCACAAGCTGTGAGCTCCTACCTGCTGATGCGGCGTTGCATTGGCAATGCTAATCTTCTTGATTCTTAGGCCGTCGCTCACGCTACAGCTCACATTCTGACGTGTTATGCAGGATTGCCGCACAAGTTACAACAACCATACGGCAGCTGTTTGCTGTGTCAGGCTGCAGCTGAAGTGCTACCGGCCGCCAAAATTTCTGCCCTACTTTTCAAAATTTCCTGCTGTAAGGGATGCTAAAAGCTTTCCTTAGTTCTGGTTTCTCACTCGTTCGAAGCTTTTCGCTTGCGCACAACTCCGGCACTTCGGCAACTTGCACACACTACTCACTCCCTTCGTCTCCTCTTCTTCTCCTCTTCTTAACAAACATGAGCGGAAAGGGGGCCAAGGGCCTCTCTGGGAAGGGAGCCAAGGTGGGGGCGATGTCAGGAACACTGTGCTCAAGAGCGCACTTCACTTGCATACTGGACGCATTCTCAGCCACGTCTGCTTGTGTCGTCTGGTGGATCTGTTCTCCTCCTGTTGCTAAGGCTTTCCTTGTGTGGGAGGAAAAAAGGGGACAATCACTGGCGAGAAAGGCAAGTCCGGAGACAAGAAGAAGCCCATCTCGCGGTCCGCGCGCGCCGGCCTGCAGTTCCCCGTCGGTCGTATCCACCGTCTGCTGAAGGTGAGCCTGAGGCTGGGCCTGGTGCAGCCGTACACAGCGGTGACCTGCTTCGGAGGACGCGAGAGGGCTTGCTGCCAGAGTTGCCGCTCAAGGACCACTACAGCGACCAGCCGCCGATGCGCTTCTCTTCAACCGCCGCTGAGTACTCCTACTGGCAGTTTTTGCGCGGCGGGGCAGCCTTGGAGCGACCATGGCCCTGACAGCCCGTCTGTTTTGGAAATGATTGTTACCTGGATGTGAATTGTTTGCAGGCGCGTGTCACCTCCAGCGGCCGTGTCGGTGCCACAGCAGCCGTGTACTCAGCAGCCATTCTCGGTGAGAGCGCCTCTCGCGGCCGGCCGCGTCTCCTCGCTGCAATCTTGTGCTTGACCCGCCAAATTCAAAAATTCTACTGCACCACGGCTGCACGGACGGCTGCTTGGCAGCACTTGAACTTCTTCGCCCCGAAGAACAACCACTTGAACCCTGCACCCATGCTGCGTTGTATGCGTCCCTGCTGATTGTTGTGTGAGCGCACTCTGGTTGATCCCACACCTGAGGTGCAGTCAAGCTGCGAGTGCAGGGTTCCAAAGCTGAAGCTGCAGTGCATTGTTCATCACGCAGAGTACCTGACGGCAGAGGTGCTGGAGCTGGCGGGTAACGCCTCCAAGGATCTGAAGGTGACCTCCTTTTGCCCATGTGACGCCTCCCGCTGCGGCATTGGTGGTTCACAGTCCCTTGCTTGTATCTGCTTTCTATATGTACACCTCCTGGAGCATCTTCACATCATCACAGGCTCTGGATCTGCAAATCCAATCTGACACGTTCCGACACATGAACGTGACCTCCGCTGCAAGTATGCTGACGCATTTGCGCCTCGTGTCTCTGCCCCCAACAGGTGAAGCGTATCACGCCCCGTCACTTGCAACTCGCCATTCGTGGTGACGAGGAGCTTGACACCCTCATCAAGGTGTGCGCCCCTCACTTGCTGTTTGGCGCAACCTGCATGGGGGCTTCAAACGGCAGACTCTTCCAGCAGCATGCCCTTGGCAGCATTTGCTCAGACTTTGAGGTGACACAAACCACACATGCTGCGCTATCGTCATGCCGCCTGCACAACTGCGACGCTGTCCCTTTCGCAGGCGACCATCGCGGGCGGTGGTGTCATCCCCCACATCCACAAATCCCTCATCAACAAGGTGCGGTGCCTGTCCCTCGCCTCCATGTTGTTCATCAGCTCAGAATGCATGGCCCACCTCAACTCATTTGCAAGTGCTGCACATGCTCGCAGCAACATACACTAACAGCCACTGATGCAATCCACCTTGTATGTCTGCAGGTTGGGAAGAAGGAGTAGGGTTCCCAATGACGCAAAGATTGCTTCGAGTCGCCGCTTCAGCAGCAACGAGGAGTGAGACTTGACTGCCACCCCCCTGCCCGGGGGCCGGCACAGCTGTAGCCCACTGCCACGGCCGCACTTGACAGACTGCATAAGCTTGCAATGTCGTGGTCTGGAGTTTGAGTTGCTTGGTTTCAACTGACTTTGCTTGTACACAAGTCCATCGAGCAGCATGCAAAGGCAGTGAGGCGTGCTTTTAATGCGCGCTCTCAAACAATGTGACCGCACTGAGATTTGCAAACGGATCCATGGTGTCTGCCACTGCGGCCCTACTGGTCAAAGGCTTCAAAAGATCATGCTTTCGACTCTCTCAATCGGGACCTGCGGGCAAAGCAACATGGCCCTCTGCGTGGCGGCGGCTGGTGCTGCATGCCTGCCAGCCCCGGCTTTATACCATTCGTCCAACTATCACCAGTCTTCCTACTCGGATCCATCTGCCTGCTTCTCGTTTGCTTCTCGTGTGCCACACGCTGCTTATCATGCAGACCTGACTCCGACTTTGAAGGCTGGCCATGAAGAGGATGCGGCGTTGGCAACAGGAAGGCGCATGGTCATGCCATTCAAAAAAAAATCACAAAAGAATCGCATTCAAGGCAATATGCCAACGGCGCGTCAGCCTTGACAAGTTGACACTGATGAAGATGCTGTGCACTGTCGCCGGCGTTTCTGCACAAGGCACATTGTGAACATCGCTGTCCCCGGACCATCCCAACAACACGCGGATAGCAGCAGGTCAGCAGCGGATCGGCCACCTCGATTGGTCTTGGAATGCATATATTTGGCCGGTTGTGCACGGCTGACTGCTTGTCAAGGCTCAGCAGAAATATGCACGCGTTGCGTGCCCAGCCTCACCACGTGCATGTCAGTTGCCACCGATGCGCTTCTGGCATTTTGATTCGAATCAAATACCAAGAGGCGGCTGCCGGAGCGCCACCTGCCTCTGTGCATGCAGTCTAGGTGCCTTCTGATCTGAAGGTGCACCGCACGCCGCTGCTGCCATGGCGACCGCGGCCGAGGCGTGCACGTTGCACTGGCTCGGGCCCGGCAACGCCGCCGGCGATGCCGCCTTCAACCTGAGTCAGCTCTTCGGCCAGCACGGCGACAGGCTCACAGTCGGGCGCACTGAAGCGGCTGTCCTGGTGCGGAAGCCGCCAGCTGGCGGCACCGCCTCTGGGGACCTGCACAGGCACATCAGCCGCCGCCACCACGCCGCCTTCACCCTAGTCCGCGCCAACGGCGGCGCCGCCGCGACGTTAATGGTCACCGACCCCGGGTCGACGCATGGGACCTTCGTCGGCGGCATGCGGCTGCCGGCAAACGAGGCGCAGGCGCTGGCCGACGGCGATGTCGTCAGCTTCGGGGACAAGCCGGTCATCAGCGTCGGAACGGCCAAGGTATGCTCCCAGAGCGGGATACAAGCGCGCGTCATACCAGTCTGTTGTGCAACGGCGCTGCCATTTACAAGCGTCAGACAGGAGAGAAGCAGAAACGCAAGACAGCGTGCGATCAGCTCACTGCCCTTTAAATTCAGCATAAATTCAGAGGCTGTTCCGCATGCGCAGGGGCGCCCCAGCGCGTTTGCCTTTGTGATACGCAATATTGCGGCGCTGTCAGACCTTGCGGAGCCCAGCATCAGGTCCCTCGCAGACACCGAGCCGGTGCCGGTCGCCGCGCCCGGCACGCCCTCCGAGCAGGCCTGTTCTTTTCGACTTGCGGAAGCAATTGCTGGCTTCGTCTCCCTGTACCACGCCAAGCCAGCGGGCGCCGACCGCGCCAGGCCATCCCATCATCGTGTCAAGTGCCTTCTACATTCGCCACCGCTGTCCACCATGAGCTCGCCGTCCAGCTTGCTGCCCGCAACGCAGTATTGAAGATGCTGATGACAACGACCCCAATTGGCTTGCTGCCCAATGGCCCTCGCCTTCACACGCAGGGTGTGCACAGGGGTGCAGCCGTCAAAGAGGAGGAGGTCATGTCACCGGCTACCACCGCGCCGCGGGCGAAGCCGGCATCTGCCGATGAAGCAACGGCAGCCAGCACATTAGCTCAGCCAGCCATCGGCACGGCGGCCGCCCCTGCAGCGGCGGCGGAGCAGCCGGCGAGGCGGGCGAGCGGCAGGGTCAGGACGTCAGCCGCCGCCGCAACGGCGGCGCCTGCTGGCGGCCGCCAGCAGGGCAGTGCCAAAGAGGGCCAGGACAGCGGCCGGGAGAATGTGGCGGCGGCTGCTGACGCAGAAGCGGCTGCCGATGCGGCGCCGGCCTTCCCGCGGAAGCGACCCTCTGGTTCGCCGCCCAAGGAGCCGAGGTCTAAGGCGCGCAAAGCCTCTGCCGGCCGCTCGACCCGCGCGGCGGCAGCCGCTATGGCGGCTGAGGCGGCCGCCGCGGCGGCCGTGGCGACCAGCGCTGCTGGTGCCGCTGCGGGCGGCGTGGCGGCAACAGCGGCGGCGACAGCGGCGCTGACTGTGGCGGCGGCGGCGGCTTCAGTGGCAGCCAGGTCCCACCATGCCGCAAGGAGAACCAGCAACGCGGTTGCGGCGCCCGTGGAGGAAAAGACTGTTGCTCCCAGCGGCGAGGCTCCAGCAGCAGGTGTGTGCAATGTGCTCACAAATGCGCCCGCCGACTGCACCCTTGTGAAATTTTCCAGTGTATGCAGACAATGGCATCACTTTGAAGCCACTGCGATCTGCCACCACACCGCCAGCCTGGTCCCCCATGTCAAAAATGAGGGATCCTGCAAGAGAAGCGACACACCAACCGTGCCGCCCCTCCGTTGTATGCAGATGAAGCACCGCGCAAAAGGCAAAAGCAGCCGGCGCGCAAAAGCAACGCCGGCAGCGGTGCCGCAGTGCCGCCGGCAGCAGCGGGCGGCAGCGGCGCTGCGGCCAAGGCGAAGAAGCCTCGAAAGCGCTCTGGCGGCGCGGCGGCAGGCGACGACTCCGGCAGCGCTGGCGACTTGGGCAGGTGGGTCTTGTCTGCTTGAGCATTGGGTCCAACACCATTGCCATCTTTGAGAGAACTTCTTGCCCACACGGGAGCGATGTTTTGTTCCCTTCTGATCCATCCTGTCATATCGCCCCTGACTTTATTGCGTCGCTTACATCGGCTCCCCTTTCACATGCCTGTCAACTCTCACCTCTTACCTCTCTCAATCCACTCCCAGTCCCTCTTGCAGCGCAGCCCGCCCAAGAGGGCGAAGTCGACGAAGATCGTGCTGCCAGAGGTCGACATCCCAGAGGCAGTGATAGACATGGAGGTGCGCCCTCCGGTCAGGCTTTCTCCACAGGCTCTGTGTGTGCGACATTGGATTCTGCGGCACTGGCGTTCAACAGGTATGCGTTCCCGCCTTGTCACCTAGCCAGCATTGCATCCTAGCATGTACCGGATGCAATGCCAGCAGCTGCGAGTGCAGCCGGGGCCGGGCGTCGGGGCCGCGGCTCTTGAGCATGTGTCTCTCACACAAGCTGCCGCTGCCAAAGCTTGCTATGCTGTCACAGCGTGTGCAAGACATCTGCCTCTCATCCCTTCTGTGACGGCAAGCCTTTCAAAGCGTCAGTCACACAGGACCTCAATACAGTCCCCGGCCGCGTGACAATTCACAGCATTGTCCCCGCCGTTTGCAGACCGCATGGGAGTCGGGCACGAAGCCATGGCGCATGTGGGGGCCGCCATTGTGGGGGCCGCCATTCATGCCGCCACTGAGAATCGAAGACTCAAGTTCTTGCTGCTTCCACTGAACATGAGACGGTCTTATCTCTGTGCAGACGGTGTGGGGGGCGGGCAACGAGCCCTAGCGCAACTGTGGGCTGCACATCAAACCATCTGTCCTGGAACCTGGCCTGTGCCTCTCTTGACGATGATGGTCATCACGCAGACGGTGTGGGGGTCGGGCATGGAGCCGTGGCGCGCATGCGGCCTCCCGGTCAATCTGGAACAGGACCTGGCGCCGGAAAAGGTCACCAGAGTGCAGACCTGCCAGCGCAACTACTACAACATGTACCGCAAGGTACCACTGACTTTCCACCGCTTGATCATAGTGACCGACTGACTGTGGTCATTGACAGCTTTCGACGCATCGGAGGCTGGTAAAAGGGTGACCGTGATTACAGCACACCCTGAAGCTATACAGTGCACGGCATCTGTCCATTGACGATCGGACAGATGCCTGACCTCGTCCTTTGAAACGCCCTTCACCTGGTGCCGGTTCCTTCCACCCTGTCTGCATGTCAAAAGGCGCTGGAAGGTGGGGCGGGGCGCTAAAAGGGATGCAGCACGCCGACGGCATGCCAGTTGGCAAACGGACCGAGTTTCACTTCGCTGGTCGCTGACGCCGCAGGCGCAGGAGAGCAAGGCGGAGTACCGCAAGGGGCAGAAGTATCCCGCGACTTGCAAGCTCATGTCTCTCATAGCAATTTTCCAGCGCTCGGCTGCTGCTGCCGCAGGCAGGGGGGAGCAAGGTGGAGCGGTGCATGGGGAAGAAGGACCCTGCGAGCGGTAAGGCGCCGACTCGAAGTCTTCAACTTCTTCGTTTCAGCTGCACGGGTTTCACCGCTTTCCTCCTGCATGTCGACAGGCGCAGGAGAGCGAGGCGGAGCGGTGCAAGCCGGGACGAGACGCCGCGACGGGCAAGGCGCTCAGCCAGCGACCCGACCGGGTCGCGCAGACCAAGCTCAACGAGGCCGGCCTGGCGATCAATATCGGCAAAGTGGTCGGCCACTTCCCGGGCGTCGCTGTTGCCGACAGGCGAGTTTCGACCGGTAAATATTACGGGTTCCTACAATATGTACCACCACGTTGCCTTCTGTGACCGTTGTGACGTTTGCTGGGCCTGCCGCTCAAAGCCGGCAAGGTGGCGGGGCAAGTTTCCGCTATCGCCGCGGCCGGCAGGTGGGGCGCTTCTCCGCTGCCCATCATCCGCTGCCGCTTGGCACATTCAAACCAGAGCCCGGAGATTACATGCTTGGCACGGCCGCTGCCCATCATCCGCTGCCGCTTGGCACATTCACACCAGAGCCCGGAGATTACATGCTTGGCACGTGCAACTGTCGCCACTCTGCATCACCGTGGTCACTTATTCACATCTTGGCCACCCCGCAGGTACTACACGCGTGCCGAGATAGCGTGCTGCAACCTGCACTTCCCGCCGCTCGCCGGCATCGACTGGGTGGCAGGCTCCAACAAGCAGCTGTTCCAGCTCTCGCGCGGCATCACCTTTGCCACGAGCATCATGGTGTCCGGCTGCTACGCGGACGACCACGACCGCGGCGATGAGCTATGGTACACTGGTGCGTGTACATTTATATTTCCGCAGTGTGTATGGTTTTACTTAAGAAATTATGGCAAAAAATACGCGGCATCACCATCGCCACCAGCATCATGGTGTAGGGCTGTTATGCGGACGACCACGACCGCACAGCCAAGCTGTGGTACACCGGTGCGCTGTTTACCGTACATTACTTGAAACTGTCAATGAACCAACAGCCCTTAAAACAGTCGGTTGCAACAAATGGTGTCGTGCTGCTATCCGGACGCCCTCGACCTCGGCGACGAGCTGTGGCTCACCGGTGCATGCAAGCGCGCTGCTCATTTGGAAGCGTAAATGTTGGTGTTGCAATGGCGGCACCTCGAGCCGATACCCAGAAGCAGCAACACTACGGCGGCGAGTTGCGGGCTTGGGCTTGAACTATTTCGCATGTGTGTTTACATGCATGTATGTAGCAGCATGTGGAAGAGCAACCCTTTCGAAAGTTCATATGCAATGTCCGCGGCATGATTACAGAGGACGGAGCATCCTTACATGATGAATTTCACTCTAAAGAAGGGCAGTCTTTGACATGACAAGCGTATTTTCCTCTGCAGGCGAAGGCGGCAACGACCTGCTGGGCAAGAGAAACCAGGTCGCCAAGCGGGGCCTCAACATGACAGCCTTGAAGGAGCCTCGGCCGCCATTCTTCCGCAGGAAGGCCAACTGACAGCAACCGGGATGTGCTGCCTGCAGGCCAGGGCGGCAACGACCTGCTGGGCAATCAACATCAAGTGGCCGAGCAGATCAACATCTGGACAGCTTTTCGTTAATCTATAAGCACAATGATTAACAAAAAGCTCGATTGAAAGCAGCTGGAATGTGCTGTCTCTGCAGGCCAGGGCGGCAACGACCTGCTGGGCAAGAAGAATCAGGTGGCGGACCAGGGGCTAGAAAGGGGCAACAAGGCTCTGGTGCGCCCCCAAACCCTATAACCCTGCCCGCACTGCAGCCCCGAACGCCACAATGCCAAGCCTTAGACAGTTTGCCCCTAAGAGGGAATCGGACTGGCGAAGCACCACCATTCTGTTTGTCCTGCTGGGACGTCCGCCAGCTCGCCGCTGCGTGCTCGTCTCCCTCGTCCTGGCGCCTCCGGACTTGAACCGTCACAGAGACCGACTCGCGAAGGAGTTAAACCCTGAAACTTAAGCCGTGATCGGCCTGTGCAGGTAGGCAACATGCGGCTGGGCATCCCGGTGCGCGTTACACGCAACAACCCGGACTCCGGCACCATGTACGGCCACGTCTTCGTATACGATGGCCTGTACGATGTGGTGTGGTCTCTTCGTTTCCTGATGTCCTCTCCCAATCAAGCAAAATCTAAACCCTAAACCCTATCGCCTCGCCTCGCCTGAAACACTCACATGACATTTTCAAGACTAATAGAAAGTAGATAGATATTTCGTGAAGAATGCCAGAGAGACGCCATGTGCGGCCACATGTTTGTGTTTCCTTTTTTGTCTAATGCGGCGCTTACTATGCGATGCGGCCGCTGAACCTGAATCTTGAATCCCACTCCTCAGCATGACGTGCATGAAAGGCACGGGCTCCCCATGGCGCTGCTTGCGGCAAACTCGAGCTATGCTCGGCTCTGCCGGCGAGCGGTGGCCGTGGCAGCCCGCTGCCCAGCTGAATTGGCGCAATGCGCTCAAGCCTGATAACCGAAACAGTTCATCTAGCAAACCCGGGGTTGTGGATCACCACGACTGTCTTGCATCACATCCTGCGATTTGTCGTTCAACTCATTTCCCACAACATGCTGCAGGTCAAGTACGTGCGGGCGAAGGGCAAAGAGGGCTTCAGCGTCCTCAAGTACCTGCTGCGCCGGCGGCACGGCCAGGTGCGCGGCGGATCCATGCTGTGGTTGCTGGCCCTGTTCCTGAAGGTCCACATGCTATTGGGCGCTGCTGCTGACGCGAGTGCGATGCAAGGCTGTGCTCCTGCGGACCTGTGCAGGGCCGCGCCCTGTGCAAAGTTTCATGGATTTATTGCGCTGCAAGCGTAGTGACTATCATCAGAATTCAGACCGTCTGTAGCAACTTGTGTCCAAAACCGCATACGGTCATACGGTTCTTTTTGTAAACCCCCTAATCCGTGACACGCAGGGGCCGCTGCTGTCAAAGGCGGTGCAGTTTGGTGGCGGCAGCGCGCCGCGTGACCTGAACGCGCTCAGCCGGCCCGGCATCATCGACACCGACATCTCCGGCGGCGTGGAGAACATCCCGGTGCGCCCTGTGACGCATCACGGGAAGCCCGTAGGTCCCGTATCAACAAATTCGAGTCAGCTCAGCCGTCTTGGCATCATCGACAACGACGGTTTTCGGCGGCGTTGAGAAGATCCCATTGCGTTTGCGCAAACGTTCCTCACCCCGCCTGATCCTCATACTTGGGGAGCGCTTGAGCAACAGCGCTCGCGCACGCTTGGTCTCTCTGACGTCGCCGGCGGCGGAGCTCGGCACTTGGACGACGACCCCAGGTCCCTTCCCTGTCCTTGAGCTGTCGCAGCCGGTGATGCCTCGCACGCAATCTCGTGGCAGATGAGGCCTGGCTGTGTGAGTGCAACCAGATGATTTGAACATGCTGTCTGGGAGGCACGCATGAGTCGACCCTAAACCCTGAATGGCCCGTGTCCTCGCATTTGCCGGCGTGCAACCAGGCGACGCACAAACCGCCTGCAGTCGATCGGGAACCGCTTACATAGACCCACGAACACAGATGCTACACCCACACCGCAGGTGCCGGCGTGCAACGAGGTGACGCACGAACCGCCGCCGTGCTCTGACCTGGCGCGCATGCCGACGCAGGCGCAGTGCCGCGGCGTCGCCGCCCACCCCCGCCCGTGAGTGTCCGACGATGTGCACAGCTTGTTCCTGCCATGGATATCTGCAAATCATCATTGCAGGTGGAGAGGAAAGGCTTCCCTATGAGCAGACACTGCAGTCGCGAGACTCACCTGAAGCATTCCAGAGCAGCTTCGGGCTGACAGTGGCCTGACCGTGGTGAATACTCCTCCGTTCCGCGGTGCAGGACCAGCTGGCGGTCCACAGTGCGGTACATTGCGGAGATGGAGCTGCAGCAGGGCGTGAGCTGGTGCGCTTGCTGCTTCCTGCCTCTCCAGTTCAGGAGACAGGTTTACCCAGCTGCTGTGGAAGGCTCATTCTGCTGAGCTCACCGCCCCTCGGGCTGCCTCAGGACATGCTGTGCGGATGCCGCTGCCATTGCGCCACCGTCATTGGGTACGCCCATTCGCAAGCTGCTGAGTAGCTCACCTTTCAGAGGTCAAGTCTTCGTCTTCAGCCACTTCAGAAGCCACGAAACCTCATGAAACCTGAACAATCGCAGGCCGCGGGCGCCGGTGGTGCCGCCGCAGTACCGGGGCAACGACCGCACGCCTGACTCAGGGCGCTCGGCCATGAGCGACAATCCGGATTATGCTGTGTCATTGGAGCATGTCTGCCATCTTGGTTGCAGGCCAAAAGCGCCGGTGGTGCCGGCGCGGTACCGTGGTAACAAGGACCCACACGCCTGGCTCAGGGCGC
>JAABUW010005760.1_pt1 | contig 15902 bp, 17 predicted proteins | sample 5560081 | NCBI WGS metagenome assembly JAABUW01 (sample SAMN10711882, study PRJNA513363) | rock metagenome | isolation source: Antarctica rocks | place: Antarctica: Victoria Land, Knobhead sud | reverse complement strand
GGCAGGTACATGTCGGTGGAGATCGGGCCGACTGCGGTGAGGAAACCGAGGAGGAGCGGAAGCCAAGTAGGGTAGCCCATTGCCCGAGCATGCCAGCTTGTGCGGTGCAGCGATACGCGAAGCGAGGGAGGGTGAGATGAGCGGGAAGCAGGGCGTGTTGGGAGGTGGATGCCGGTGCGGGGCAATACGTTTCGAGGTGCGGGGCGCGCCGGTGCGGATGCTGAACTGCCACTGCCGCGATTGTCAGCAGACGACGGGAGCGGGATACGCGCCGATCTTCGTGGTGCGGGAGGCAGCGTTCGAGCTGAGCGGGTCGTTGCGGTATTGGGCGACGACCGGGGGCAGCGGCCAGCGGATCGAACGCGGGTTCTGCCCGGAGTGCGGCAGCCAGCTTGTGATTCGGCTGCAGCGGGCACCGGAGATAGTGGCGATCAATGCGGCGAGTTTGGACGATCCCTCGGCGCATCGGCCGACGCTGGACGTCTATACGGGCAGCCGCCAGCCTTGGGACGTGCTGGCGGCTGAAACGGCGAAGTTTTCAGGCGACTGGCGGCAGCCGGGCTGACCGGGTGCGGCGTTAAAGCGGCGGAGCGATGACTGGGCCGAAGCCGATGTCGTGGTCGTCGAGGTCGCAGACGCCAAATTCGCGGCTTGCCTTAGAAGGTGCCGGGGCGGAAGCCGAGCGCGTCAGGGTAGTGGGCGGCGGCGGACTGGAGGTCGCGGACGAGCAGGACCGGGGCGGAGTGGGTGAGCGTCGGCATCAGCAGTCCTCGTCCTTGCTGACCTGGATCAGCACGTCGCGCTTGCCGACGTGGTTGGCCGGGCTGACGATGCCCTCCTTTTCCATCTGCTCGATCAGCTTGGCGGCGCGGTTGTAGCCGATGCCGAGGTGGCGCTGGATGAAGCTGGTGCTGGCCTTGCCCTCGCGGGCGACGACGGAGACGGCCTGGTCGAACAGGCCCTTCTCGCCGTCCGAGCCGGCGGCGATGCCCGACAAGGCGGGGTTGGAGCCGTCATTGTCGCTCTCGTCGGGGCCCTCGGTGATCTCGTCGTCATAGGTCGGCTCGGCCTGGGCGCGCAGGAACTCGACGATCTGCTCGACCTCGCTGTCCCGCACGAACGGGCCGTGCACGCGGGAGATGCGGCCGCCGCCGGCCATGTGCAGCAGGTCGCCCATGCCGAGGAGCTGCTCGGCGCCCTGCTCGCCGAGGATGGTGCGGCTGTCGAACTTGCTGATCACTTGGAAGGAGATGCGGGTGGGGAAGTTCGCCTTGATGGTGCCGGTGATGACGTCGACCGAGGGGCGCTGGGTGGCCATGATGACGTGGATGCCGGCGGCGCGGGCCATCTGCGCGAGGCGCTGGACGGCGGCTTCGACCTCCTTGCCGGCGACCATCATGAGGTCGGCCATCTCGTCGATGACGACGACGATAAAGGGCAGCAGCTTGAGCGCCAGCGGCTGGCTTTCGAACATCGGGCGGCCGGTGTCCTGGTCGAAGCCGACCTGCACTTGCCGGGTCGGGACCTTGCCGGTGGCCAGGGCTTCGGCGACTTTCTCATTGTAACCACCGACGTTGCGCACGCCGAGCTGGCTCATCGCGCGGTAGCGGCGCTCCATCTCGCGCGTGGTCCATTTGAGCGCGGCCACGGCTTTCGCGGGCTCCGTGACCACGGGCGCGAGAAGGTGCGGGATGCCTTCATAGACAGAGAGCTCGAGCATCTTCGGGTCGATCATGATCAGGCGGCACTGGTCCGGGGAGAGCCGGTAGAGCAGCGAGAGGATCATGGCGTTGATGCCGACCGACTTGCCCGAGCCGGTGGTGCCGGCGATCAGCAAATGCGGCATGCGGGCGAGGTCGGCGATGACCGGGGCGCCGCTGATGTCCTTGCCGAGGGCGAGCGAGAGCTTGGCCGGGTGGCTGCGCCAATCCTGGCTGTCGAGCAACTCGGAGAGGAAGACGGTCTCGCGCTTCTCGTTGGGGACCTCGATGCCGATGACGTTGCGGCCTGGCACCGTGGCGATGCGGACGGCGGTGACGCAGAGCGAGCGGGCGACGTCGTCCGCCAGGCCGATGACGCGAGCCGAGCGGATGCCGGGCGCGGGCTCGAGTTCATAGAGAGTGACGACCGGGCCGGGTCGGATCTCGCGGATCGTGCCCTGGACGCCGTAATCGCTGAGCACGCTTTCCAGCAGGCGCGCATTGGCCTGCAGCGCGTCCTCGGTGGGGCCGACATCGGCGCGAGCCGGGGCGGGGGTCAGCAGCGAGATCGGCGGGAACTGCCAGCCGTTCTCGACCAGCGGCAGGCTCGGCTGGGAGGGCGGCGGCGGCTTGCGCATGGCCACTTTGGAGCGGACGGTCTGCGCCAAATCGAGGTCGGGCTCGGCGATGGCCAATACCGGCGGCGGGCTGGGGCGCCGGGCTTGCGGGGCCGGCTCGGCCGCGCGCGCGGCCTGCACTTCCGGTTCGAATTGCGGCGTGAACAGCGGTTCGGCGACCCGGCGGACGCGTTGCCCGGTGCGCGCGACCAAGCTGGCGGCGCCGCGCCCGCCCCGCATCGAGACCTGAGCGGCACGGCCGACCCCAGACCCGGCGGCCCGCCACTCCCGCCCCGTCAGACCCAGCGCCAGCAGCGTCAGGATCAGCGTCAGCGTGGCGAGGATCGCGAGCACGACGGGCGGACCCATGGCGCCGAGCAGGCCGTTGCCCATGTCGAGCAGGCCGGGCGCGATGGCAAGCCCGATGGCCCCACCCCAGCCGGATTGCGCCGGCCAAGCCATGCTGCCGTGCGGAACGCTCGCGAGCAGCGCGGCCAAGGCCGGGAGCGCGAGCAGGGTGGTGATGGCGCGGACGAGAAGGTGCGCATTGGGCGTGTTGAACAGACGCCACGACCAGGCGAACAGCGCCAGGACCGGGAAGAAGGCGGCAAGGCCGAAGCTCTGCAGCAGCACGTCCGCCACGGTCGCGCCGGCGGCCCCGGCCCAATTGGTCGGGCGGTGCGCAGTGGCGGTGTTCAGAGACGGATCCTGCGGATTGTAGCTGAACAACGCCAGCAACAGCAGCAGCGCGACGACGGCAAGGACGACCCCGCCGAGCTGACCGACGCGCAGCCGGATCGCGTCACGGATTTCGGGGGAAGCGAAGGTCGTGCTCATGTCGAGCAGCAGGTTACGCTGCGAGCGTTTTGGCGGACAACGATTCCCGCTCGGTCGTTGTCGGGTTGGTGGGCGAGCGTATCTTGTGAGACACGCTCGCCGGGTCAGTCGGCGGCGAGGGTCTGGCTAGAGCGCCCGCGGATCGCGGCACCGAAGGCTGCGAAGAGGTTGCGGGAGAACGCATCGGTCTGGAAATCGTATTCCGGATGCCACTGCACGCCGACGACGAGGCCGGCCGCACCCGGAAGGCGTACGGCCTCGATGGTGCCGTCGGCGGCGACGGCTTCGACCACGAGACCGGGTGCGAGGTGGTCGATCCCCTGGTTGTGCAGTGAATTCACGGCGATGGTCGACGCACCCGCCAGCCGGTGCAGCCAGCTGCCGGCGCTGATCCGCACATCGTGCGCCTTACCGGTACGGATCCGTGGATTGGGGTGGAGCGGCGTCGAGTGGTCCATGCGGTCCGGCAGGTCTTGCAGCCGCTGGTGCAGGCTGCCGCCGAGGGCGACATTGAGCTCCTGCAAGCCGCGGCAGATGGCGAAGACGGGGATGCCGCGGGCGATGGCAGCCCGAATCAGCCGCATCGTGGTGGCGTCCCGCATGATGTCCTCCGGGGTGCCGTCCGGATGGGGTGGGCCGTCATAGAGGAGCGGCTGCACGTTGGAGCGGCTGCCGGTGAGGATCACGCCATCGAGCTTGGTGGCCAGGGTCTCGACATCGGCCGCGTCGCCGTTCGCCGGGACAAGCACCGGGACCGCGCCTACGATTTGGTCGACCGCGCGGACGTAGGTGTCGGAGGCGGCGTGGTTCACCATGCCGTAGACGCCGAACAATTTGGTGCAGCAGGAGATCCCGACGAGCGGCTTCATGGTGACAAGATGCTACCAGACAATGACGAAAAAAAGATTAATCGGCGGGTCTCAGCCGCCTCCATTGTTCTGGAAGAAGCGCGGATCGATGAAGGTGAACAAGCTTTGGTCAAATGTGCCGCCAAGTTGGGCATTATACAGTGTGACCCGGGTCTCATGCCGTTGCGCGTCGGTGACGACCCAGGAGCGTAGCACCAACGGATTGTCGGCGAAGACGAGAGTGATCGAGCCGTCCTGCGGAGTCGCGGTGCGATAGACGGTGACCTGGAGCTGTCCCGGCAGGCGGACGATGCGGGAGACGGTGACGTCTCCGGAGAGGCGGAGATTGTCTTGCAGGAGGAGGCCAAGCGGGGTCTGGCCGAGGGGAATGTTGCTGGTCTGCTTGAGCTCGTTATCGTGGAAGACCAAGAGGCCGTGGCCGCCGACGAGCAGGAAGGGCGCGGGAGGGTCGTATTGAAAGCGCATGCGGCCGGGCCGCTGCAGCCAGGCCTGGCCTTCGCTGGTCGCGCCGTCCGGAGCGACCTGCAGGAAGCGGGCACGCAGCGTCTTGATGCTGTTGAGATACGCCTCCACCCGGGCGATGTCGGCCCGGTCCTGGGCAGTGGGTGCGACGGCCTGTGCGGCTGACAATCGGGCGGTGAACGGGGTCGCGAGGGAGGCGAGGAGGAGGGCACGGCGCTTCATGGTCCGCCATGTGGGACGCCGACCGGCGCTCGGGAAGTCCCGCGAGGACTCGACGTTCGCGGCGCGGCTATTTCGCCGCGCCGAACGGGTCCATGCCGCTGTTCTTGATTGCCGTGGCGGCCGCCGGTGAGGCCAGGAAGCGGATCAGGTCGCGGGCGACGTCTTTCTCGGTGCTGCCGGCGATCACGCCTGCGGAGAAGATGGTGTCGAGTTGGAGCGGCTGCGGCACCGGGCCGAGCAGGGTGATGCCGACGATCGGCTTGAGCTCGCTGATCTGCTGGAAGCCGATCTCGGCCTCGCCGCGGGCGACGACCTGGCCGACGGGTTCGGCCGGAATCATGCGCGCCTTGCCGCGGACCTGGTCCTCGATCCCCATCTGCTTGAACATCTCACGCTCGATATAGACGCCGCTGGCGCTGTCGGAATAGGCGATCGAGCGCGCGTTCAGCAGGGCCTGCTTGAGGCCGTCGACTGTACTGATGTCGGGCACCGGGCTGCCTTGCCTGACCACCACGCCAATGCCGGAACGGGCGAGCTTGACCGTATCGTCGCTGGCGACCTTGCCGTCTGCGACGAGCTTGTCGAGCGCGTATCCGACCATGATGACGACATCGATCGGCTCGCCGCGGGCCAGTCGCTGCGGCACGGCGCCGGGCGTAGCGCCCATCGACGGGCCCCAGGCGATGACCAGCTGGTTGCCGGTCTGCTTCTCCCATTCCGGGGCGAGCACCTGGTACGCGGCGGCGAACCCGCCGGAGCTGACGACGTGCAGCTCGGCGGCGCAGAGCGGCCGGCCGAGCAGCAGCAGGGCGGCGAAGGCCAGGTTTCGCAGGCTCATGACGGGTCTCAAGCCAAGTTTCCCCGAGCGGCGATCTCGAGGAAGTTGCCGCTGGTCACCCGTAGCACGGTGGCCACGTTCGAGGTTTGGGCTCTGGTGTTGGGCGCGGTCTGCAGCATCGCGGGCTTCCTCTGGGGGGCCTCGATCGGCGGGCCAGGCCGTCGCGGCGCACATTATGGCGTGGACGCGAATGTCACACGGCTTTCGGGATCTTGCGAGAGCTCTGGCTTTATCGCGCCGCAGAAATCGCAACCCGGTGGGCGCGGTCACGTTCGGGCGCACGTGAGCTCACACCCTTGATGACGGATCGAACGGCGCAGATGCGCGACGCGGCGGCGGCGCTGGTGCCGGCCCTGCAGGCGCGGGCGGCGGCGCTGGACGCGACCGGGTCGTTCCCGGCCGAAGATATGGCGGCGCTGCGCCAAGCCGACTTTCTGTCGGCGCCGCTGCCGGAGCGACTGGGCGGACTGGGCGTCGGGACGGAGTGTGGCCAGGGCCGTTTGACAGCAGCGCTGCTGCGCTGTTTCGGCCGTGGCAACTTGGCGGTTGCCCGCCTGTATGAGGCCCATGTCAATGCGCTGCGGCTGATCGTGGTGTTCGGCACCCCTGCGCAGCAGCGCGAGGCGGCCGAGGACGTGCTGGCGGGACATCTGTTCGGCTTGTGGGTGACGGATGCGCCTCGGGCGCCGGCGTTGCAGGCGCATGGCGGCGTCTTGAGCGGCGCCAAGGGTCCGTGCAGCGGGGCGGGACATTGCACGCGGGCGCTGGTGACGGTCGGCGAGCGCATGGCGGTGATTGGGCTCGACGGGCGGGAGGCGGTGACGGCGATCACCGGGCTGCAGGGGATGCGGGCCGCGGCCAACGGCGTGATCGGGCTGGACGGAGTACGGGTCCGGTTCTGGCTGGGTGCAGCGGGCGATTACCTGCGCGAACCCGACTTCTCCTGCGGCGCGTGGCGGGGCTCGGCGGCAGCGTCGGGCGCGTTGGACGCGCTGGTGGCAGCGGTAGCGGCCGATCTCCGGCGCAAGCAGCAGGATGAGGCGCCGATGCAACAGGCGCGGTTCGGGATGATGCTGATCGCGCAGGAGACGGCACGGCTCTGGGTGGAACGGGCGGCCTCGATCGCGGAAGACAAGGATCCGGCGCCGGCCTTGCAGGTGGCGATCGTCAACCTGGCGCGCATCGCCGTCGAGAGCGCCTGCCTCGATGCGTTGCGCGAGGCGCAGCGGTCGTTGGGGCTGGCCGCGTTCGTGGCGCCGCATCCGGTCGAGCGGATCGCGCGCGATCTGGGCACTTATCTGCGCCAGCCCGCGCCGGACGCGGTGTTGCTCGAGGCGGCGAGCTGGACGTTGCGGCAGGGATGAACGCGGGCGAGGCGCTCCGGGCCATGGCGGTGCTGCCGGTGGCAGAGCTCGGCACGTTGCTGGGCGGGGCCGACGCCCTGGTGTTGGCGCCGCATCCCGACGACGAAAGCCTGGGCTGCGGCGGATTGTTGGCGGCCAGCGCGGCGCAAGGCGGTCGGCCGGCGGTGCTGATTCTGACGGATGGCGCCGGGTCGCATCCGGGATCGATACGGTATCCGCCAGGGCGGCTTCGGGAGTTGCGCGCGGCCGAGGCGCGCGAGGCGGTGGCGGTGCTGGGCGTGGCGCCGGAGCGATTGGCGTTCATGGGCTTGGCGGACACGCGGGCGCCGACGGCGGGCGCGGCGTTCGAGGCTGCGGTCGAAGCGCTCGGCGCGACGCTGGCGCAGTTTGACTGTGGTGTGCTGCTGGCGCCCTGGCGGCATGATCCGCACTGCGATCACTTGGCCGCACATCTGATCGCGGCCGCCACGGCGGCGCGCGCCGGGGTGCGGCATCTCGCCTATCCGGTCTGGGGCTGGACCCTTCCCGAGGCGGCCGCGCTCGACGGGGCGGCGCCGTCGGGCTGGCGGCTCGACGTGGGTGCCTATGCGGCGCTCAAGCGGCGGGCGGTGGCGGCGCATCGTTCGCAATATGCCGGGCTGATCGACGACGACCCGGCCGGATTTCAGCTGCAGCCGGGATTCCTGGCGCGGTTCGAGGGGCGGTTCGAGACGTTCCTCAACAATCCTTGATGGCGCATCGGACGATGTCACGGGGACGTGTCCGCCGTTGCAGCCTGGGTCATTGCGGCTGGTGGGCGTTGGCTCCCCGCTGTCATGACTGTTTGCTGGAGACGAGAGGCTGATCGACAAGAAGATGCGCGCCGTGATCGCGGTGCCGGTGAAGGACGAGGCGGAGCGGATCGGCGCGTGCTTGCGGGCGATGGCGCAGCAGCAGGGCATTGCGGCGGACGCGATCGTGCTGGCGATCAACAACACGAGCGACGCGACCGTGACGATCGTACGCGGATTGCTGCCGTTATTGCCGGTGCCCGTGCATGTCATCGAGCATGATTTCCCGCCGGAGCAGGCAAGCGCCGGGGCGGCGCGGCGTCTGGCCCTGGAGCGGGCGGCCGGGCTGCTGGACGAGAGCGGGGTGCTGCTGACGACGGATGCCGACGGGCGGGTGCCGCCGGATTGGGTCGCCGCCAACCTGCATCATATCGCCCATGGGGCGGACGCGGTGGCTGGGCGCGCCGTGCTCGACCCGGCGGAGGCGGCGCTGATTCCGGCGGCGCTGCACGACGACGACGCGCTGGAATGCGCTTACGCGGCGGCGCTGGACGAGATGGCCGCGCTGATCGATCCGGAGCCGTGGGATCCCTGGCCGCGGCATACCGAGCACTCCGGCGCCAGCATCGCGGTGACGCTGTCGGCCTACCGTCGCGCGGGCGGCATGCCCGCGGCGGCGCTGGCGGAGGACCGGCGGTTCTTCGCGGCGCTAGAACGGCAGGATGCGCGGATCCGGCATGCACCGGAGATCGAGGTGGTGGTCTCCGGCCGCACATTAGGGCGGGCGGAGGGCGGCATGGCGGATACGATCCGGCGACGGCTCTCGCTGCGCGATCCCTATCTCGATGGTGCATTGGAGCGGGCGGCGGACCGGCTTCACCGGCTCTCGACGCGGGCGTCCTTCCGGGCTGCCTGGCAGGGCGATGCGGCCGGACTCGACGTGCTGGCCGAGGCGTTAAGTCTGGACCGCACAGTGATCGAAGCAGCGGCGCAACATGCGCTGTTCGGTGAAGCGTGGGGCGGGCTGGAGGCGGCGAGCCCTGCACTTGGGCGGGCCCTGGTCCCGGCGGGACGTGCGCAGGGCGAACTCGAGACTGTGCGCCGGATTTTGCTGACCTGGCAGCAGTCGACGGTCAACGCGTTCGTTTGACGCCACTCAGGCGCGGCGGAGTTGCGCCTCGTCGAGGACGCGCTCGTGACTGTCCATCACGTTCTTAGCCCGGTACTGCAGGCCCTGGCTGGTCTCGGGCATCACTTTGACGATGGTGTATATCCCGGGGCGGAGATTGCTGTTGAGCCGATCCGGCAGAACCTCGACCCGGTCCCCGGTCGAAAACTTGTGTTCGCTCATCATGGTCTCCAGGGTGGGGCGACGCGCAAGTGGGCGCCGCCCGCGCCGAGTTAGCTCGCCTGCAGATTGACGGCGGAGAGCTTGCCCTGCTGACCGCGCTCGATCCCGAACGAGACCTTCTGGCCTTCGTTCAGGGTCTGCAAACCCGCGCGCTCGACGGCGGAGATATGAACGAAGACGTCTTTGCTGCCGTCGTCGGGCTGAATGAAGCCGTAGCCCTTCTGGCCATTGAACCACTTCACCGTGCCACGGTTTTCCGAGTTAGTTTGCGACATGTAATGCTTCCACGCTTAACCGGCGACCCCACAACGCTGCGGGATCGAAGTACTTCACGAAATGGGGGGAGCACCGAATGCGAAGAGCCGCACGGAAAGGCACGAAAACCCAGGACGAGAAGCGCCGTATGACAGATATGGCGCGTCGCCAAAGGTTTTCCAGCGGTTTCGATCAAAAAACCAAGAGAGGCGCGAATTTGGTGACGCGAGGGTGATGACGGTGCCGGTTGGCGGCACCGTCTCGTGACTTAGGCTTCCTGCAGGTTGACGGCGGAGGTCTTGCCCTGCTGGCCCGGCTGCAGCTCGTAGCTGAGCTTCTGGCCTTCATTGAGCGAGCCGAGGCCGGCGCGTTCGACGGCGGAGATGTGGACGAAGACGTCCTTGGAGCCGTCGTCAGGCTGGATGAACCCATAGCCCTTCTGCGCATTGAACCATTTGACGGTACCTGAAGCCATCGTGCGTCTCCGGATTGGCGGCGCCCCCCGACAGTGCGGGGCGCTTTCGTTTCATTGTGGCGGGATCAGCCCCGATTGGGCACGGAACGGAAACTGCCTCCGGCCGAATAGCCGACCACAAACATGCGTAGTGCGTGCGCGGGCGGACGGCAAGGAAAGCGTGTTGCGCGCCTGTACACCCGACCGGCTCGCGGCGCGCTGGAAAGCGGAGCGCGCTCGTCCTATGCCGTAACTCGACAAGCAGAGGTGACTTCGTGGATTTTCCGTCCGCCCGCACGAGCGAGGCGCCGTTCAGCCCGGCCGAGGCACGGGTCGTGCTGCTCGAGGGCATTTCCGACCGCGCCGCCGCCCTGTTCTCGACCGGAGGCTATGGACAGGTCGAGCGGCATCCGAAGGCGCTCGAGGGCCAGGCGCTGCGTGACGCCGTGCGTGGCGCGCATGTGCTCGGCATCCGCAGCCGGACGCAGTTGACGGCGGATGTGCTGGACGCGGCCGGGCCGCTGATGGCGATCGGCTGCTTCTGCATCGGCACCGACCAGGTCGACCTACGGGCCGCCCGCGCGCGCGGCATCCCGGTGTTCAACGCGCCGTTCAGCAACACCCGCAGCGTCGCCGAGCTGACGATCGGCGAGATCGTCATGCTTCTCCGCCGGATCCTGCCGCGCTCGGCCCAGGCGCACCAGGGCGGCTGGGACAAGTCGGCGTCGGGCAGCTTCGAGGTGCGCGGCAAGATCCTGGGCATCGTCGGCTACGGCAACATCGGCAGCCAGCTCTCGACCTTGGCCGAGGCGATGGGCATGCGCGTGCTCACTTACGACCGTGCCGACAAGCTGCGGCACGGCAATACCGAGCCGGTCCCGAGCCTCGAGGCGCTGATGCGGGCCAGCGACGTGGTGAGCCTGCATGTGCCCGATACGCCCTCGACGCGAGGGATGATCGGCCCAGCCGAGATCGCCTGGATGAAGCCCGGCGCCTACCTCATCAACAATGCGCGCGGCAACGTGCTCGATCTCGACGCGCTAGCCGACGCGCTGCGGCGCGGGCATCTGGCCGGGGCGGCGGTGGACGTGTTCCCGGTCGAGCCGGGTTCCGCGGCCGAGGCGTTCCAGACGCCGCTGCAAGGGTTGGACAACGTGATCCTGACCCCGCACATCGGCGGCTCGACGGTCGAGGCGCAGGAGCGGATCGGCGAGGAAGTGGCGCGCAAGCTACTGTCGTTCCTGAACGAAGGAGCGACCAGCGGGGCAGTGAACTTCCCGCAGGTGGACCAGCCGCGCGTAGCCGACCATGCCCGATTCCTGCACGTGCACCGCAACGCGCCCGGCGTGCTCGGGCGCATCAACGGGGTGTTCAGCGCGCGCGGCCTGAACGTGGCGGCGCAGTTTCTGCAAACCGAGGGCGACCTGGGCTATGTGATGATCGACGCCGAGCGGCGGCGCGGCGAGGCGGACGACGTGATGGAAGCGCTGTGCGCGATCGAGGGCACGATCCGGGTGCGGATCATGAGCGCAGCGCTGTAAGGCTTGGGATCATGACCCGGGCCCGGCCCGCCACTTTACGTGGTGCCGCCGTTTCGCCATATCGTCCCGGTGCCGACGCCCTCGACTGGCTGGGCGCCGGTGCCGCGCTGCCTTAGTACAGATCGGATCCCCCTCGCTTGAGCGATACGCCTGAGACGCCCGGCCCCTCCTATCCGCCCGTGATGCTCGAAGACGAGATGCGGCGGTCGTATCTCGACTATGCCATGTCGGTCATCGTCAGCCGGGCGCTGCCCGATGCGCGCGACGGGCTCAAGCCAGTGCATCGGCGGATCCTCTACGGGATGCACGAATCCGGCTACACGGCCGACAAGCCCTATCGCAAGTCGGCCCGCGTGGTCGGCGACGTCATGGGCAAATACCATCCGCACGGTGATTCCTCGATTTACGACGCAATGGTGCGCATGGCGCAGTCGTTCAGCATGCGGGTGCCGCTGATCGACGGGCAGGGCAATTTCGGCTCGGTCGACGGCGATCCGCCGGCGGCGATGCGCTACACCGAGGCGCGCCTGGCCCGCGCCGCCGAGCGGTTGCTGACCGACATCGACAAGGACACTGTCGAGTTCCAGCCGAACTACGACGAGAGCGAGCACGAGCCGAAGGTCCTGCCGGCGGCCTACCCGAACCTGCTGGTCAACGGCTCCAACGGCATCGCGGTCGGCATGGCCACCAACATCCCGCCGCACAATCCGACCGAGATCGTGGACGCCACGCTGGCGCTCATCGCTGACCCGGCGATCAGCCTTGAGGAGTTGACGCGCATCGTGCCCGGGCCGGATTTCCCGACCGGCGGATTGATCCTCGGCCGGGCCGGCATCCGCAGCGCCTTCGAGACCGGACGCGGCAGCCTGACGATCCGCGCCAAGGCCTTCATCGAGGACATGAAGGGCCAACGCCAGGCGCTGGTGATCAGCGAAATCCCGTATCAGGTGAACAAGAGCACCCTGCTCGAGAAGATCGCCGAACTCGTCCGCTCCAAGACGCTCGAGGGCATCTCGGACCTGCGCGACGAGAGCGACCGCGACGGCATGCGCATCGTCATCGAGCTCAAGCGCGAGGCGACCGCCGAGGTCGTGCTCAACCATCTCTATCGTTTTACCTCGCTGCAGACGAGCTTCGGCGTCAACTTCCTCGCCCTCGACGGCGGCCGGCCGCGGCTGATGGGGCTGAAGGACGCGCTCGAGGTGTTCCTCGTATTCCGCGAGGAGGTGGTGCTGCGCCGCAGCCGCTTCCTGCTCGCCAAGGCGCGGGACCGGGCGCATCTGCTGATCGGCCTGGCGATCGCGGTCGCCAATATCGACGAAGTGATCCACACCATCCGCACCAGCCCGGATTCCGCCACCGCCCGGGCCGCGCTGATGGCGCGCGACTGGCCGGCGGCCGACGTGCTGCCGCTGCTGGCGCTGGTCGACGATAGCGGCAACCGGGTCGTGGACGACACGGTGCGCTTCACCGAGGCGCAGGCGCGCGGCATCCTCGACCTCCGCCTCGCTCGCCTGACCGGGCTCGAGCGCGAGAAGATCCAGGCCGACCTGACCGAGGTCGCCGGCGAGATCACCGAACTGCTCGAGATCCTCGCCAGCCGTCCGCGCCGGCTCGAGGTGATCCGCGACGAACTGGCGATCGTGCGCGAAGAGATCGCCTCGCCGCGACGGACCGCGATCGTCGACGGGATCGCCGACCAGGACGACGAGAGCCTGATCGAGCCCGGCCAGATGGTCGTCACCATTACCCGCGACGGCTTCATCAAGCGTACCGCGCTCGAGATCTTCCGCCAGCAGAACCGTGGCGGGCGCGGCCGCACCGGGGCGGGCACGCGGGGCGACGATGTGGTCACGCGCAGCTTCAACGCGCACACGCATCAATGGGTGCTGTTCTTCTCCACCGGCGGCAAGGCGTTCCGCGAGAAGGTCTGGCGCCTGCCGGAAGCGAGCCCGACCGCGAAGGGGCGCGCGCTGGTCAACTTGCTGCCCGAACTCGGCGGCGACGAGGTGACCACGGTGCTGCCGCTGCCGCAGGACGAGAGCCTGTGGGAGAACCTGCACCTCGTCTTCGCCACCGCCAGCGGCACGGTCCGGCGCAACAAGCTGTCCGATTTCGGCCGCATCCGCGCCTCCGGCCTGATCGCGATGAAGCTCGACGAGGGCGACCGGCTGATCGGCGTGGCGACCTGCCGCGAGGGCGACGACGTGTTCCTGGCGACCGAGCAGGGCCGCTGCATCCGCTTCCAGATCACCGACGAGACGCTGCGCGTGTTCTCCGGCCGCGACAGCTCCGGCGTGCGCGGCATCCGGCTGTTGCCGAAGGACCGGGTCATCAGCCTCTCGGTCCTGCGCCATGTCGAGGCCACCGTCGAAGAGCGGGTGTCCTACCTCAAAGCCTCGCGACGTCGTGGCGGCGCGGAGGATGAGGAGGTCAACGTGACCGCGGCCAACGAGGAGCAGGTGGCCGAGATCCGGCTCAGCGGCGAGCGTTTCGCCGAGCTGGAGAGTGCCGAAGAGATCCTGCTGACCGTCACCGCCGGCGGGTTCGGCAAGCGCTCCTCGGCCTACGAGTACCGCGTCACCGGCCGCGGCGGCCAGGGGATCACCAACATCACGCTCGCCGCGCGCAATGGCGCCTCCGTGGTCGCGAGCTTTCCGGTCCGGCCCGGCGACGGCGTCATGCTCGTCACCGACGAGGGCCGCCTGATCCGGGTACCTTCCGACCAGGTGCGCGTGACCGGGCGCAGCTCGATGGGCGTCACCCTGTTCCGGCTGGGCGACACCGAGCGGGTGAGCAGCGTGTTCCCGATCCTTGACGCCACGGACGGTGCCATCGATGGCGAGACGCCCCCGGACGAGCCGTTGCCCGGCAGCCCCGCCGAAGGCCTTGATGTCTGACCGCTATCATGTCGGGATCTATCCCGGCACGTTCGACCCGGTGACCAACGGCCATACCGACATCATCGGCCGGGCAGCCAAGGTGATGCATCGGCTGGTGATCGGTGTGTCGGAGAACCCCGGCAAGAGCCCATTATTCCCACTCGACGAGCGGATCGAGCTGGTGCGCGCCGAGGCCGACATCATCGCCTCCCGCACCGGCACCGTCATCGAGGTGCAGAGCTTCACGGGCCTGCTGGTGGAGTTTGCACGGTCGGTGAACGCGGGCGTGATCGTGCGAGGGCTTCGTGCGGTGACCGATTTCGATTACGAATTTCAGATGACCGGCCTGAACCACCGTCTCGACCCCAACGTGGAGACGATGTTCTTCATGGCCAGCGAAAGCCATCAGTTCATCTCCTCGAGCCTCATCAAGGAGATCGCGCGGCTTGGCGGGGACGTGAGCAGTTTCGTGCCGCCGCTCACCTTGCAGCGCACGTTAGACAGGGTCAGAGAGTAGAGGAGGAACGCGTGCACCGTCGCAACCTTATTGCACTAGCCGCCATGGGAGTTTTGATGTCCGAAGCCGCCGACGCACAACAGGCGCCTGACCCAGAGAACACTTTGTATATGGAGCTGAAGGACAACTGCCGGGTCACGATTCGCCTGCGTCCGGACCTTGCGCCCAAGATGGTCGAGCGCGTCAAGACGCTGACGCGCGAGGGTTTCTATGACGGGACGCCGTTTCATCGCGTGATCGAAGGGTTCATGGCGCAAGGCGGCGATCCATCCGGCTCCGGCTCTGGCGGCAGCAAGCTGCCGAACGTTCCGGCGGAGTTCACCCGCAACGCGCACTTCCTGCGCGGAACCGTCGGCGCGGCCCGCACGAACGACCCGAACAGCGCCAACAGTCAGTTTTACATCATGTTCGCGCCGGCGACACACCTCGACGGCCAGTATACGATTTTCGGCCAGGTCGTGTCGGGCATGGACTGCATCGATAAGATCAAGCGCGGCAGCGGCGGTAGCGGTTCGGTCTCCAATCCCGACAAGATCGTCAAAATGCAGGTCGCCGCCGACGCCAAGGGCTGACGCTGTCCCCGGTTTCGGGCTATAGCGCCCGGCTGGTGGGGCCTGTAGCTCAGCTGGTAGAGCACGGGACTTTTAATCTTGTGGTCGTGGGTTCGAGTCCCACCGGGCCCACCAACTCATTCAACGCGTTATACAGAGTTCGTTTCGGTCCTAGCTAGACTATCACCCGAAGCGGACTCTTTGCGGACTCTTTTAGACGCCGGCCGTCACTGCAGCAAATCGACAGGCAGGCCCGGTCTTTTATCGATTGCGCGGCGCCAGGGCTTCATCAGGTCCCAGGGTGATTCGATCAGCAACACGCGGTTGTGAGTCTTCGCTAGCTCGGCGGCGCGGCTGTAGTGTTCCTTCGGGGCTCCAGCCCGGTGCAGAATTGCGATCTCAGCCCGCTTGCAGTTCGGCGCCGATGCGCGCTTCGGCGAGTAGAACCACAAGCTGTCATGATCGGATCCGCCCCACTCACGGCACGTTCCCCAGCGTCGGAGCCTCAATCTTCACCCCGCCTGCATCGGCTTATGCTATCACGTTCCCCCAAACGCCGGGCTCATGCCCGCTTCCGGCATCGCCCGGCGAACCCGTATCCCGCCGATTTCTGCGCCGTTGCCCTGCACGGACGGTGTCATGGTGACGCCCTGCGGCACGTTCGAATGGTCG
>JAABUW010005759.1_pt1 | contig 15903 bp, 24 predicted proteins | sample 5560081 | NCBI WGS metagenome assembly JAABUW01 (sample SAMN10711882, study PRJNA513363) | rock metagenome | isolation source: Antarctica rocks | place: Antarctica: Victoria Land, Knobhead sud | reverse complement strand
TTGCTGCTCATTCAGCACTCCTTCAGCGCTCAAACAATGTGCTCATGGCATCAAGTGCCTGGAGCCAATGGCCAACGAGACCTGACACCTTTTTTGGCTTGACATGCGCATCACCCTCTTCTTCTGCACTGCCTGCAGAGCGTGCCTCTTCTTCAGCCTCCAGCTCAGCCAGTCCCTCTATCTCCACATGGCCAGTGCCCTCAGTCTGTTTGCGTTTCCGGTTGCCCTTGCACTGCTCCAGATGCCGCTTGTGCCCCACATCCAGATTCTATAGCAGACAGTACTGCTGAAACTGACGACACATACGCATCAATGTGCTCAATCATGCTGATTTCAAGAAAAGCATGGCATGAACAGGTCAGGTCAACATCACTGTCTGCAGTGCATTTCTGCATCCAGGCCCTTGAAGCAGGGTATTTGATGGACAGTGCTTCAGCAGGATTGTTTCTGGCACTTCTCTGTACCCAACGTCAAGAGGAACGTCATGAGGAACCAAATGCAGCTTCTTGATCTCCAAGTACAAGTCACAACTGTTGGAGGCTACAAGGGAGATGTCAGCAAGAGCAATTACGCCACACAAATATCCTCATAACATCTACTCCTGGCAGAGTCACCTTGCCACAGCGAGGGCAGACTCCGTTGACAATGGCAAGAGCAAGGTCACTGGGCTCAGCTGATGCAGCAGACTCGTCAGCTGTGTCAGGTTGCAAGCGAGAGGAGTGCCTGCTTGGTTTATGAGGCAAAGCAGGCTTGGCTGTGCGCACTTGCTTGGGCCTGAAACACAAGGAATGATGTGTGTCTTTACATCAAAGCACAGTCAAGGCTCGTGTCTATCAAGGCCTTTGGGGCATCAAAAGTCAGCTTGCCTCTTGAGATGCGGAAAGCAAAAACCTCACTTGACAGGTGCCTTTGGTGTGCTCTCCTTGAGTGCAGACACAGCAGAACCAATTCCTGAAGCCTGCAGACGGGCTCTGTTCCGCGCAATCCTGTGAGAAGCCAAAGCTAAAATTGATTGCGTCGTTGTGTACTGACTCTGTTACCTTGAGCTCTGGTTTGTTTCTTACAGCTGCTGTCTTTGTTGCTCGTAAGGGTTGACGTCGTCACCAAGTGCCATCCTGTGTCTTGGCACAGGCGGAAGCCTTCAACTTGAACTAACTTTCTGCACTTTTGAATAGATAGGTGTTCAACACCTGTTTGGCAAGAAGTAAGAGCAGATAGGCCTAAGATGCTAGCACAGCTGATCTGGTTGTGGTGTCTTGTAGCAATTGCTTGTACACATGTAATCGTTCATTCACATGCTACTCTCATGCGACAAGCCCGACACGCGAGTAGTCCTGAGTCTGGAGTTGCTGCTCGTGCGAGGGCCGCTCGTATCCTTTCTTGTTCAGATATACAATCGGGATGCATATCAAGGTTTGCCTACTCGTGAGCGACAGCGCCCAGCTGCAACCAAATAGCATCCATGCTCAGCTGACATCATAAACCCACACTCAGCTCAGACAGGCTCAACACTGGGCCTTCACAGCTCAGCCGTGAATCTACGTTGAGCCTGCGTAGGAAGGCATAACGCCAACTTTGACCGAAACTTTAGTGCATGATTTGCAGCGCTGCAGCGCTCAACTGCCGGCTTTTGTGCTGGGAGAGGTTTTCAGTCTCAAGAAAGCCGTTACGCCACACTAAAGTGCGCATGGGCTTCCTTGCAAAAGCCCTGCTTGTGCTGCTTGTACTTGCCATCGCCGGTCTGACATACGTCGCGAAACTCGCCGTTCTTTACATCGGCACCGACATCTTGAACGTTGGTTGGCGCTTGTTTCGACAAGGTATTCAGCGCCAATCGATTAGTTAAGCATCGCTCACGGATCACTCACATGCCTTCTGTTCGCAGGATCCCTCAAGTTCGGCAGGCTCGCCTTCCGCCCCTACATATCGATCAGGAACTTCCAACTCGTTGAGCCAAAGTCGGCAGGAGGAGAAGTGCTGTTCTCTGCAAGTCTCAGCGTTGTCGAGAGTCCCCTTAGAGGTCTTTTCTCTGGTAGGAATAGTTGTATGTACACGTCTGACAGGATGTCTGTACACTTCAAATTAGGGCTTCACAGAGTGTTTGGGACTCACAGGCACCAAGGTTGTTGTAGCCCTCCATGAGGCAACGTTGTTTCTGCGTCTGGACAGCAAGGGGAGTCTGCGCTGGATGAACCTCCTTGAGGTGACTGCCTGCTGCAACAAGCTGCTGCATCCGCTTACCTGGCCAATTGTTGATTAGCAAGTTCACCTGTACCAGGGCACTTGTGGCTTTGCAGGCTGTAGATGCTGTGAAGGATATTGAAGCAATCCCGCCTGCACCTGTTTCACTGGAAGAAGGTAAACAGCTGATATTCCACTTCACTGTCTGCTGTTCATGTTGAGTTGCAGAGCGGTTCAGAAATGCCACAGAAGCAGACTCGCTTTGAAGTTGAGTTTGCATATCCACAAACACCAATAGTCTGGCATGACTGGCAAGTCCTGCCGTCCATCTGCAAAAGAAGCAAATCTGCACTAATACTCTAGGACATGCAGCCAGCTCCGTGTGAACCTGCTGGCCTTGTTGATGAAGGCGACACCAGCAAGCCTGAGAAGGAATCTGAATCTCCTTCGGCCAGTGATAAAAAACTCAAGAGAAGGTTTTCGCTGAGTAAAAGCAGCAAGTCCACCAAGCTGAAAAGCAGTAAGAAGCTGCCTGTGGTCCCATACAAGCGTGTGCCCTTCACAGCTGATGTGTCAGCATACATCTTGCGGCTGTACTTGCGCAACAGCTTTCTGGAGCTGCCAGAACATGCAGCGTAAGTCTTCACTTGCTGTGCACCCCCTTCACAGCCTACCAGCGATCTGAGACTTCACTTATAAGGTCCCTTGCCATCAACACCTAACAGACTGATTTTGAAGTAGCAGAATAAAGAGCATTGGTAGGGCATCCCACAAGGCAACCTATTGGATCACGTGAGCTGCCATTGCAAAAACAAAGGCTTCAAGTGCAAGTCTGTCTTGACTTCGCGCAATTGTGACTGAGTTCAGTCTGCATCGCCGTCCACACTGTCAATTGGCTACATAGGCTACACTATGCACCATGCACTGCTGGAAAGATCACGCACTCATCAACCCTTTTGCCCCTGCAGCTTGATTGTGGGGGACAATTTGAAAGTGAAAGGCGCTCTGGGTATGCCAAATGTAGCGCTGTATGCGGACGCTGCACCTGGCTATGACAGTGCCTGGTGTAGCAATGCTAACCATTGGCCAAAAACATCAACCATAACAGGTAGTGCTATTTGTGCTCTCTCAGCATCCTCATATGGAAAGGGTCGCCATATCTGGGACATTACTGCATGTAATATCTGCCTACCCAAGCGTCGTGAAGCTATCTGACTGCGCACTGGCTCCTAGTCCAAAAATGAGCAAGGATGCATAGCAAAGCTGTCATCAAGTGAGTGTTACAGTACAGGTGCCTGTGGTCTGTCTTGCTTCCATGACATGCTTGCTGCTGCCTTCATTCCTGTCCATGCAAGCTTGTGGAGAGCTTTCAACGTTTCAAGCGTTTTGTTCCTGGAGTTGTGCAAGCATGATCACAGCATCAAAGAGCAATCATGCAGACTATGTACTAGACATTGTTGCTTCTGATCTTGACAGCTGAAGTAATGTGACGTAGGGAGACCTCTGTACCCAATAGTGCTGGATGCTCAGGCAGAGAACTGCAAGCTGCATGTGCAAGGCTGGCGAACCACAACAGGCCTGTTGCTGCAACAGCCCATCTCTATGTCCCTCAACTTCACACCTGCCTTGGCCAAGTAGGCATTTCTGCACACTTTGTGCTGCCTCTGTGTTTAGCACTTCGCGCAAGCCCCTTCAGCCTTAGCAATGGCTGCACCTTGGACCTATGTTGTTGGAAAAAGCGCAGTTTTCCAGCTTTGCTGTTCCCTGTCTGTGTCTGCTTCCAAGCAGGAAGCTGCTTGTCCAAGGTATGCAGATGATTGCACTCTGTGTCATGTATTTGTGATGCATAGCTTGGTTTGTCAGTTTGGCGAAGCTTCCATTGCTAGATGCTTTTCCATCAAGCAAGCACTCTAGACACAAAACATTGCTTACAAGACCCAGTGATGGAGGGAGTTGCAACCATTCTTCACTTTAGCAGGCAGCCTGTATGCTGACTGCAGTCAATCAAATGCATCTGCGCCATTTATAATGGACATTGATTCAAGAGTGATACGCCTGGTGTTGCAGGTTTGCGTTGAGGGAGATGCATCCTCTGCTGGGGTCAGCAGTCGGTCTGCATGGGGACAGCAGCTTGCACATGACGTTGGAGCCCTTGCAGTCTCATTTGCCTGCTGATTGCTACACTGTGCGCATCCAGCCCATGAAGCTGGTCATTGGCAGCAATGCTTTCCTGTCCAGCATCATGGGCCTCCTCAAACTCAAGTATGCTTGGTGCCTTTGCTGTGCAGTGTGAAGCATTTAGATATCAATTGCTTGTTGTCATTGTCACATGAGTGTTTCTCTTTGATTGCTATGAGCAATGTAAGCTTGCTGGCATGGTACGCTTTGTAGTGTTACATGGTCCTGGGACGTAAGCACATCTGCAGTGCTGTGCAGCAATGTGGAACATGTCTGCTACAGGTTCACAGCTTATAAAGCCAGAGTGTAAGCAGTGCGTGCACATGACACTTTGCCTGCACAATAGCTCTTCTTTATAGTATGTGCTCATGGCAGAGTATTCCTGTTGTTGCAGTAAGATGCAGAGCACAAATGTGGAGGCATGGACTTCCACAGTGGAAGCTGACATCTTTCAGAATGGCCAGATCATCAGCAAGCGCATGGATGCATTGCTAGGGAGCAGTCTTGGCAGCTGCAAAGGTAACACTTGGCACATTGCATTTGAGGCAGTTGTCTGCACGTCTTGTGCTCAGATTACCAGTATGGCACACCAGTATACAAGCGTCTTGTTTTTGTAAACTGCACATGCAAACTAAGCCTGGTTTTTCAAAAGCTTCTTGCCTTGGTGCATCCTCTCCGTTCAGTCTGCCACTGGTGATGGACCATGCTTCTGCATGCTGTGAAGGGCATTGACTAACCTGATGTGTGTTGACAGGGGTACATGTAATCATGTGGGGACAAGTGGACACTGTCAATGATGTGCTGGATATGACACTGGGCATCCCAGCAGACACCTTGGCAGCAACAGGAATCAAGGAATTGCCAAGTGACTATGTTTTGCCAGTGCCTGTCAAAGGCACACCTCAGGCGCCAAATGTAAACTGGGGCAGGTGAGTCAACATGCAAGATGACATTGCTAGAATGTAATGATCATAGGACCAGCTTGAGTGGCTTGGCTACTGTCTATTTAGTGCATACTTTCTGGCAGCGATGTTTGGCAGCGAAAGCATGCACCAATGCCTGACGGCGTGGCCTCCTTGACAGCAACGCCTTATGGACCATTGTTTGTATTTGTACGCTACCTGCCTCCAGACGGCCTTGCCAGTTGCAAAGTACCTATACCTTGCTGCAGGAGTCTGTGGTGTAAACATGCATGCCACTGATGTGTATCTTTGATGCAATGCTGCAGGGCTGTAGCACAGTTGACAGAGCTAAGTATTAAAAGGCAGGTAACCAAGGGCTTGCCCTGGCTCAGTAATGTCATCAGCAGCTTTGGGGGCCCAAGTCTGGATATGACAGATTACCCCACTGCGCCCCCCCTGGTGGGCAAGCTGCCATGGGAAGCTCAAGATGCACAGCAGCAGGATGTGGCGCTTGGCGCTGATCTGATTGAGCTTTGAGGTTTGTCCAGAGGTCAATCCAGATACAAGCAGCTCAGATGCACATTCAAGCAAATCTGATACAGCTGTCAATGGATGTTGGATGTATGTGTATGTACATTGAATGTGTAGCTGCCGTGTTTGTCAGCTTCATGTCTCTAATGCAGCTAGCTTGATTGTACAGCGCAGCATGGTGCTTTTGCCAGCAATCCTTGCAGGGCAATGCATTCTACGGAAGATCCTCAGGTCAAGCCAGTAAACACTGATGCTTGCACGCAAATGTTGTTTGGCGCAATGTTGAGAAAAATATGTTGTAAGATCCCTGAGTTTGAGGCCAACTCTAGCCCTCTTTCGTCATCCTGATGAGACACAGCTACCGTTGAACTGTCCAAGTTAACCGTGTTACACACGGCGGTGGGCTGATTACACCAAGATCGACAAGATAGGTCTCCGCGCAGATGCATCGTTGCAGACAAGGCAATCAGTCGGTGCCAGACCTGTGTGGACTGTCCCTCAGGCCTCACCTTCGCGATAACTATCTGGCTGGCGGTGATTGAACCGCCTTTACACCTGCGGGTGTGGATCTGACACTGGACTTGGCCGCTGCTCTGCAAGTGCTCGGCCGCAGTGGATCGGCGTGAGTGTCGTTGCGTACCCGACAGGGAACCACAACATGCCGCTGATTAACATGAGCAGATGCCAGAGCCTGCGGTTCGGTAAGCAATTTGTTTTGTCTGAACGTCCACATGGCATGGCCAGTTTGACCAGGCAGGGCCAAGCTTTGCAACATGTAGGGTATTTCTGCTAGATCACAACCTTCACAACGCATCATTATCATGTACAGTGCTGTCGCAACTGCACAATGCATGTCTCAGATAGTAAGGCTGCTATGATGTGACAATATCTTTATAGGCTTACGCCAACATCAGCGGGTAATCAATTATATCAAGACAATCATGCGCACAAGACAGAGAACTGCAGTGCTGGTTGCAAAGGCATCATGTACGCCAGACCAAAAGGACAGCGTTTCACTCCAGGAGGTCGGCTGGTCAAAACAGGGGTGTTGATGGCAATTTTGCATCTTGTGACCTAGTTACAGTCTGGCCAAATTACAACTGCTTGCATTTCAGAAGACTTCCAATTAGTGTGGCACCCTGTCTAGCAATATCAGCAGAGCAGTGCCTCTCTTTGCGTCACACTATCTGTCAGGCGACAATTGTCTGCACTGTCCCTTTGTTGTGTTGTCTGTTGATGATCTTGCCATGGAATTTCTGAGGCTCAGCGCCAGCAACAATATACAGCAACTGGATGCAATAATTGTTGTCTATGTGCATGTGCAGATCTCCCGTGTCAGCCGAGCACTGGGCAATGCTGCTGAGTTTGGTTCAGCCCTGCTGCAAGGCACATGTACATATGCAGAAAAGCACCGGCATGCCATCTTACTAGGCTGCATCAAGCATGGTCTAAGGAAAAGACAACGTGGGTTTGATCTTGCCTCTGTGCCCATGGACAAGCTTGGCAATGAGTTCAGGTCATCCAAAAATGACACACAATACAAGGACAGTAAGTTGTCAATCACATCCTTCATGCAGCAAGAAAAACAGAGGGCTTTCTTTTGGTTGAGCCCTGCAAACGTCTATGAGGGTGGACACAGACATGTTATTGCTCACGTTCCAGCCTTTGTTGCTGAGCCAACTCAACAGGTCAGGTCTTTGCTGCCATATGTGGACTGGCAACAGAAGCTACTGTATAATCCAGAGCAAGCATTCCCGACAGCTGATGGTCCCTCATATGATAAACATCAGAATGCTACAGCGACAGGACAGATGCCCTCAACAAGTATTGCACCTCTAGACCTTGCAGCGCTCATGAAGCCAGTCCGACGTCCTGCTCAAGACCAGGCTTCAGCTGATCCAGCTACAAGTGAGCCTACAGCAAAGGAGGTATGTTACTACAGCTATGCCCTTCAAGGCGTGTTGTTTGGCGTTTGATGGAATGCGAGTCTGCATTGCTCCCACTCACTCAGACCCTGGCCTTGTTGCATGTCAGCCTGCCTGCAACACCTGTAAGTAACTGACCTGCACTTCATGACAGGCATGCGCTGAGTGCTGCACCTGCTTCACTACACCTGTACTATGCATGCAGGTTTTGCCACAGCTCGTCACAACAAAGAAGCAGCTTGCAAGAGTGATGCTGCTGAGCAAGCAAACAGACCGGGTTGCCATCGACTGTGAGGGGTGTCAGCTGTCGCATAAAGGAAGGCTGTGCCTGGTACAGGTAGGCCTGCACTCTTCAGCTCAACGTATATCGTGACTGTGTGCTGGTGACACTCCAGTAGATGACACTGCTCATGCTTCACGTTGCTTCAGTATTTACTGCATAACATTGCAGAAGGTCCAACCAAATCAACTCACCATCTGTCACATGAGTCCACTGGCGGACCATTCAAAGCATTGCGCCTAGCGACTTTATGTAGGTCATTCATGCACTCCTGCAGCAGTACTGTTTGACTGTTTCATCCGCTGCTGACACAGTCCAGCCCAAATGCAGGTGTTGATACCTGTAAGAGCAAGTGATGCCCAGGGCAACAAAGCGTACAACCAGTGCTTCCTTTTTGACATGGTGAATGAGTCACCAGGAGCAACATCTTTCTTGAAGCAGCTCTTAGAAGACCCAAAAATTATCAAAATCCTGCATGACTGCCGGCAGGACGCAGCGGCTCTGTTGGTCCAGAAGGGCATATCTTTGAGGAATGTGTATGACACCCAGGCAAGACTGTCAGCACTGTGGCAAGGCATGATAAATGTTGACAATACTGGGCAATTAGCTACAGATGTATGCATGCATGTGCACAGATGCCATGCATCGTGTCCCATGGTGACATGGTCTTCCATGTACACATAGACTAATATGTCCTAGGTGTTTGTATGTGTATATATTGGCTTACAATATTGGCCTATAATATTGTTATCATCACATTATGTACATCACAGAATGCAAATCAATGTTGATAACAGGCCTATGCTGTTCATTTTCACAAGCTGTAGCCACCCTCGCGGGGCTGTCAAGTCTTGTACTTTTGTGCCTTGCTGTGATCCTGGGTGGTGCTCACAGCCAGCAGGCATTTCACATTCAACTGTGAAGCATACCCAGCCTGAAAGTCAGCTGATTATGGTCTTCTGCAGGTGGCATACGGTCTGGTATCACGCTGGAGGTCACAACTGGGCTCTCAACAAACAACAAGACGGCTGGGATTACAGGACCTGCTCAAGCATGTTGGGCTGAAAGGTCATCAAAGCAAGTCAGGTGATGAGCCCATTACCTGAGCAACTGAACGATGTAATGGCAACAGATGCAGCTGCACCTGTGACAGTACGATGAGTCAGCAGCTCTTGCTCTGCTGTGTGGCAGGGCAACACTGTCATGTTTTGCTCAGCGTATGATTGCATGCAAGTCAACTGCAAAGACTATATGAATCCTCCAGTCTAGGCATGCTTCGGTACAGCCCTAATCCAGCACCTGTCATTTGCCAAAAGGGTATGCCATGACTTACATTTCAAGGCTGACCACACTGTCTTGTCTACAGAGGTGCGTGCAAAAATGGCCGAGAACCCCAATCTATGGCAACACCGCCCACTGTCATCAGAGCTTCAGCAGAATGCAGCTGTTGATGTCTCCCAACTACTGACAGTGGTAGACAGGTTATGCTCCATGCTGGGGACCATTGGGCAAGAAACGGTCAAGGTGCTGAGTCAAGCAAGCTGCCAGCTGAAACTGCCTGTAATGCCTGGTACACAGGTGGGTCATTTGTCATCCTCATTACATGTCTTCAGTATTCATTGTCCATCATGATTTCAACTCAGCTTCATCCTATTGATTAAGGCACTGGTGGCTTGACGTAAATCTGAATCCAGACTGTCTAAATCAGTACAATTTGTGATTGACCAACAGTGCAGTGCATCCAACGCATCCTCAAGCTGGCTGCACATGTGTGTATTGTGAGTCTTGCTGATGGCAGTGCTGAACAGCAATGATGTGACAGTTTGGATGGAATGTGCGTGTCCACCTGCAAACAGAGCTGTCTTGAGATCCTCATCAATTAGTGGCAGGTTGTGTTTTAGTGGACCATGTCCATTGATCCTGAAACGCTGTTGGCAAAACAGGAGCTTGTTGCTGTCACTGGCAATAGACCAACGCCATCTGCCACCTGTGAGCATGCTATACTGTTGCAGGTAACACACCTGGAAAAGCTGCCATACAATCTGCAGACACAGCTGAGGTATTACAACAATGCTGATGCTGTTTGCTGCGACCCCGTATTCACTGTTCTCTCTCCAGCTGATCAGGCTTCCATTCCTGCTGAGCAACCTTCCACAGACAATTTTGCTGACACACCAGGTCAGCTTGCTGCCTGGTATCAAACATGCTCAGCTGTTGTGCAACACAGACTGCAAGCTTGAATCCAAGCCATGCCACTGCAGCTTTTGACCCAACATGCTCAACTGCTTTGCAACACAGACTGCAAGCTTGCACCTACGCCACTTCGCAGCTGCAACATGCCAGTTGACTAGTCCACAACTGAAAATGCTGCTGCACTCCATGTACCACATTTGTTCCATGCCAGCAACACACCTAACTTTTTTTATTGCTTTATTTGTTCCACATTACGTGTGTTGCTGACGTCTGCCTCTGTAACGTCTGCAACTGCGCTCAAACTGATACGGGCATGTGCAGATGAAAGGAGCAATGCAGATGACATGGTGGACATTCTTGAGCTGGTGCCTGACACCATCAGAGCTGCCATTGACACCCACCTTGACAGCATGAACAGTTTATACCCCATCAGGTCAGTTGTTGCCTCATGGCATGCTCTCATTGCCAACCACTCTCAAGGGTGGTATCAATGCATCTAGACAGTCTGCAGCAGGGCTGCTCGCAATACGTATAAAGCTTTTGGCTGCTGCAGACAACATATGCAAGGAATATTGGCGCCACAACACATCATTATAAGTGCATTATCACCACTACTTCTCAGCAGGTACAAGCACTAAGCACGTTGAGTTTTGCCATTGCAGGGTGACTGATATTGTGGCAGACGTGGGCAGGCCTGTGCGTCTTAGGTTTGACAGCACCCAGAGAGGATCAAGAGAACACAGTTTGTCTGTAGATCTGGACATAGCAGAGGCTGTGCAAGCCCTGAAGGGTGCTCAAATGCAACTCCAGACAGGTAACATGCATTGTGGAAAAATCCAGTTAGTTGTCTGTATTTATACATATGTAAATATAATGGACAACCAGATCTGTATATGTCACAACTGTAAATGTATATGATGCTGCACAATGCTTACTGTGAGTACCTGGCAAACAAAGCCATTCTGCCGCTGGCATGCGTTGCTGCTTGCTCTCAGTACATGCAATGCAGAAAGGGCTTGTGTTATGCCAACCTGCCATGTTGACAGTCGTGGCAATCCTGTACAAGGCCTGTACTGTCTGCAGACCGCAAACCCTGTTCCAGCTCGTGCCAATCTGTGATCTTCTGCATGTACTCATGCAAGAAGTTTGCATGCATGTGTGGCAGCACATGTGGTCTTCTCACATCTACCATCAGTGCATGTGCCACCTTTGTTGCAGCAAGATTGGCACATGCTTTGGAGAATGGCACATGCCTTGCAGGGAGGTCAGCAGACCCTTTTGCTGTGCGGAACAGAATGAGCCTGCCTGGCTCTTTGCACAGGATAAGTGCCATGAAGGGTGATCAGGAGGAGATACAGGGCCTCACATACCGCATTGGCAGGCACATTTCAGATCAGCATTTTCCCTTCCTATAGCACCTAATCTAGACCATGCTGCCCACGTTTCTGACCATACACACAGCACCAGCTGACAAGTAACAAGGTAGCGCCACCTGCCTGAGCATGGTCCTTAGTCCTTGAGATTTTGACAGTCAGCTCCCAAGAAAGAGACTCACATATTGTATTTGTAAACGCTGCTGTGGTGGCTGATTGGTTTTCCTTGCTCAACAAGCATGAAATTTGAAGGTGTCTTCATCTATACATACTTTGTTTATGCCAAGCAAGGCCTGTCTGGTGCACAGGTGTGGCCACTATGCTGATGGACAAGTTGGCAGAATTGGCGACTCCAGGTAATGCAGCCAACAGACAGGCAGGTTCAATCCTGCTGCTGGGTCCTCCTGGTGTTGGTAAGCCTTTCCTTCTTGCACCATCTCAGAAACATTGCGCTGCATGATCATTCTTTGACGGCTGATTGATATCGCTGTTTAGATTTTGCAAGTGGATCCAGATGGCATGGCTGGATGCAGCATTAGCAACAGGAGAGCTGCCAAGTTTGGCTGCGACTCACATACTCATTGACAACATCAGCAGTTGACATGAGTGACAGCTTTATGCACTTTCCATCCTAACACCGCACTGACATGTTTTTTTTGCCATGCATTCAGCAACATCCTCAATACTGACAGACAGGATGAGCTTTGCAGGGAAAACAACTTTGCTGCGTGACATCACACGTATGCTGGCTGACACATTCCAGAAGGTTGTGATTGTTGTGGACCCGAGTCAGGAGATTGCTGGAGGAGGGCAGGTGCCTCACAGCTGCATAGGCAGCGCACGCAGGATGACAGGCACCATCAAGCAGTCCAAGCATGAAGTCTTGCAAGAAGCTGTGACCAATCATGGCCCAGAGGTACATGTTTCGAAGGGCTCAGAAGCCCTTGGACCTTTGCCCATACTTCTAGCTTGTGTGCCCACGGCATCATCTATGTGTCTAGGTTGTGTCTGTCTATGTGCCTTTGTGTTTGATGTGTGCAAAGCCAGCAATGGCACATCACAGCCAAGAACCGGTCTGACTGCCCTTGAGTTACTCCACCATGCCCTTGCCCTCTGTTTGCCCTTCCATTCTTTGCTGATACACTTCTAGTTGGGCCTCAGCACATGTGAGCTGTGTGCTGAAGTTGTGAGTGTGCCCAGGTGATTGTGGTTGATGAGGTGTACAATGCGAAGGAAGTGGCAGCAATGGCAGATATTGCTCGCCGTGGGGTTGCCATGGTAGCCACAGTGCATGGCACATCATTGCAGACTCTCTTGGACAATAATACCCTCAACAATCTGCTTGGCGGGAAGCATGAAGTGATTTTGGGAGACCATCAAGCCAGGTACACGAGCTGTGCATCTTGATCAAAGATCTCACATCACACAGTCTCAATCATGGCGTCTCTGAAAGCATGCACAGCTGAATGGCCCACTTGCTTCAGCATACACAGCAAGACTGATTCACCATAAAAAATTACCCGTGCATGGGCGGAACAGCCACTCAAACCGGCATTGTTCACTGTTTGTCCACCTGAGATGAGCTGTAATTTGTGGGTTCTATTACGCTTGCATGTGGCGCCAACATGGCTTAGGCTGATGCATCCAGGCTTTTGCTTGTGAACGCAGTAATGACAGGAAAGGCCTGAGTGGCAGCAGGAAAACACGGCAAGAGCGCCGCGAGGCCCCATTGTTTGCTACTGTCATTGAGGTGTGCAGCCATGACAGATGGTATGTGTATGATAAGGTGGCAAACAGTGTGGATGCTCTGCTGGCTGGGAAAGCTGTCACAGCACAACTGCGCAAGTACAGTCATGGTAGGATGGTGGTGAGCTCACAGTACATTGAGACAGCTCAGCAACCGCTCCCGGTAGGTGATGGCAGTACAGTCGATCTCGACTGGATTGATGACCTGTTCAAGGCAGCACAACAAGACATGAAATAGCCTCCAAAATGCTTCTCAATGCGTCGCGCAGCCTGACGTAGCATTATGTGACTGCTCACTATGCTGTATGACCCAGGCAGTTTCCCAGGCTTTACAGATGACTCATCTGTATGCACTCAGTGAGTGCATGCTTGGGAAAGTGGTTTTGGATCCATCGGCATGGCCAAAAACACCAAGTTGATGTAAATCAACAACAGGTTGTACATGTATGGTGCAAGTGTCAGCGCTCTGATGCCTGTATCACTTTTGTGCAATGCACTGTGTATGTCAAGGGTATTGAAGTGAAGCATGCTGTACAATTGACAGCTGCAATATCTGTTTCAGAAGTTAAGCAAGTAGTGCATTGATCAACTTTGGCCACTGATGCTTACACACACGTGCAGCTTGAGATTAAAATCCAACAAACATGTCAATGAGTGAGTACCAAAGACTGCAATTTGTGTACCAACCAGGATGCATAACTTGCTAAGAGCTTATGATCTGGGGTCAAGTACTCTCAGTAGCAGACGCTTCTTCATGCAAGCATTTCACCCTGCCACACAAGCAGCTAGAATGCCACAGATGCAGCCACAATGGTGCACAGCAGTGCGCAGAAGCTTAGACTACAGCAGAGTGCTCAACATTGCATAGCTTGCCAGGGAATTGAGGTTGCAGGACTGTCAATCTGGCCTACAGCAGGTGAGGCGGTGCATCCATAGTCATGCCATCCCCTTGTTCAGTAGGATACCCAGCAGCAATCCATGCTGACGTTCCTCCCTTGACATTGATGACTTGCTGGAACCCAAACACTTTGCTGAGTCTGACTGTTGCTTGTGCTGATCTTTTGCCGCTTTGACATATGACAAGAACTGAACCTTGTTCCTTCCAATCATCGAGAGTGCCTGCCCTGACAGCTTCTGACAGAGCATCCAGTTCTATGTTGACTGCTGTTGTTGCATGCCCTGATCTGTATTCTTGCGGTGTGCGCACATCCAGCAACAGGGGCTCTGCTGTTTGTGACTGCTGCAAGGCCTCATAAACATTGTCTACTGTTGTTTCTTGGAAGCCTGCACAGAGGGACAACAACTGAGATTTCTTCCAAAGTTGATGTAGATGTAGCGCATTGACAAGTTGCAATGTGGGTGCTGACCTTGATCTGCAGAGTAGGCGCTCAAGATGTCTGCTTGAGTAGTGTCCATTGCATTCTTCACTTCTGTGGAAGTTGAGGCTTGATCTGCAGCTGGTCCCAAGTCAAAGGACAGTGGCAAGGTGTGTCAGCATGGTACATGCAGTGTGCCGTACCTGGTGGACTTTGCGCCTTTAGCCGTTGCTCATGACCCCACACGTCGCCCTCCTCATTGTCCTCAAACACAAAATCGTCCCCAAGATCCTTGACCTAAGTGCCAACAGGTGCAGTCAGTGACAACACACGCACCACAGCACACACTACAGAAAGACATGGAAACAGAGCGGAAACCTAATGCACAAGTCTAGATTAACAACGAAATTATCTGCAAGATCAGCAGCAGGCTCTGTGATCCAGGCCACTTACCTCTGCAAGCAGATCAGACACAGATACAAAACGCTCTTCTTGCTGAGATGCTGTAGCTTCCTGACCCTGATCCGATGTCTTGACTGTTTCACTGTGTTCACTGTTACCGATGCTGTTGCATTGTAATCGTAATGATCTGCCAGTGCAAGCTCTGCGGGCGGCCGGCTTATGCACCTTCGAGCACGTGCAGTGCCTGGGTGCAGCTTTTGGCAAATGTGCGACCGCCGTCATGGCTTGCGCCATCGTGTTCAACCGTTGCAACTGTGTCTGCAAGTGCTACCAACGATGTGCACAAGTCAAGGGATTCAGCGACAGATGCAGCATAATATCTTGAATTCAACCCTTGCATGCCCACCTAACCTAACCTACTGCAGAGCCCGTAACGCTTAACCCACTAACCTACCTCTGGCAGAGGCGCGAAAAGAGACGCACCTGTGAACATCCGACCAGGCATCCGAGCTGTCAAGTGTGCGGTGTATGCCATCCTACGCACAGCTGTAAGGCAAACTAAGCGTTAATTTGCCTTTGTGCTGGCGATCTCGTTGTGCACAGCCAAGTACCCCCCGGCCTGCCGCGAGCAGATCGTGACTTGGTTGCAGTGATCAACGTCTGGAAACAGGTCCGAGGGTTCATGCATCTTGTAAACTTGTCCGTTGTTTGCTGATTACCGGCGGCATCGGCTTCAATGAAATAATGGTACACAGTACAACTCGAATGATGGACACCATTTCAAACAAATCATCGGACCAGCAGGACAACACTGCCAAAATAAAGCCATACCATTGGCTGTGCTAGTCAAAACAGACCTATGCGTTGTGCCCAATT
>JAABUW010005752.1_pt1 | contig 15920 bp, 20 predicted proteins | sample 5560081 | NCBI WGS metagenome assembly JAABUW01 (sample SAMN10711882, study PRJNA513363) | rock metagenome | isolation source: Antarctica rocks | place: Antarctica: Victoria Land, Knobhead sud | reverse complement strand
CGTCGGTGCGAGAGTGTTGTGGGAGGGATTGGAGGGGGCGGCCGACGGCGAGGATGGTTGTGAGGGCGATTGCTGGGGTGGGGAGGTAGGGATGAGGGGGGTGGGATGGCTCGGCGAGGATCTCGGACCTGTCATCGAGTCTGGAAAGGTTTAGAGTGCTGCTTGGGATGTGATGCTGTCTCGGGGAGCCCTTCGACCCATCATTTGGCGGAATTATAACGAGATTGCTGAGGATGGGATCAGAGAGAGGGAAAGTCTTGATTGCTTGCGTTATGCGAAAGAATAGGTAGTACAAAGACGATTCTTACATAGACTCTCTTTGTCAGACCAGGAATATTGAGGCATGAAGCAAGCTTTCAGTTCAGTCTCCGCCGTCTCCATCACCCAGTCAATCGGCTCGACGTTCTGCGAGGCTTCGATGAGATGTATATCCCATGCAGGACTCCATCTGGCAAATGAGATGGTAGTAAAGGGCATGTATGTAGACCCGTTGGTAAGGCTTTAACTTCAACGACTCGTAAGTCTCCATATATCCAGCTACGGGGCTCTCGATGGTCGGTCTCCGACACATAATAGAGTATCAGCTCGCATCTACAGCAGCACGAGGGCTGGCGAGGATACCACAATAAAAAGCGTCGTGATGAGTATGGAGAGGAGAAGAGGGAGGAGATAGGTTCGAAAATCTTCATATCTGTCCACTCCACCAATCAGCTGCATTCGTTGATTTTGCTTACCGAACGGAAAGAGCCGCCAAGCTAGCTCTCCTCGAAACATCGACGACATATCGAAGGCATTCGTCTCTCGTCCGCCACACGCTGTCTGCCACTTACTACTCTTCTGTTATTTGTGGTTGTTGTTGGAGCGAGGATCGGCAAGATGATGCGCCGGCAGCTGTTGCGGTCGACTCGTCGGCTTGCTCAAGCCCGTCCAGCCAAACAGCAGCAGTCCAATGCCTTCTCCACCACCACACGACGAGCCGCCGAGGTCGAGTTGACCGTGGATGGAATGAAGGTCAAGATTGAGGGTAGGCTATACACATACACCACAGACTACGAGGCACTATCGGGACTAATGTAGAAGCACAGCCGGCTCTGCCCTCATCCAAGCCTGCGAGAAAGCTGGCGTCACGATCCCACGATACTGCTACCACGAGAAACTGATGATCGCCGGCAACTGCAGAATGTGTCTCGTCGAGGTCGTCAAGGCGCCCAAGCCGGTAGCGTCGTGTGCGTGGCCTGTGCAACCCGGGATGGAGGTCAAGACGAATAGCCCGCTGGCACACAAGGCGAGAGAGGGTGTCATGGAGTTCCTGCTTGCCAACCATCCACTCGATTGCCCGATTTGCGACCAGGGTGGCGAGTGCGATTTGCAAGATCAGAGTATGCGGTATGGAGCGGATCGAGGACGGTTTCATGAGATTACGGGGAAGCGGGCGGTGGAGGATAAGAATATTGGGCCGTTGGTCAAGGTGAGACAGAATAGATACGGGAGGCAGGTATGGTGACTGATACATGAGGACAGACATCGATGAACCGCTGCATCCACTGCACACGATGCATCCGATTCGCCAACGACATCGCAGGCGCGCCTGAGCTTGGCAGCACGGGTCGTGGAAACAATCTGGAGATTGGCACATACCTCGAAACCGCGCTCGACACCGAACTCTCTGGCAACGTCATCGATCTCTGCCCCGTTGGTGCACTTACATCAAAGCCCTACGCTTTCCGGGCCCGGCCTTGGGAGCTGCAACACTACGAGACAATCGATGTGCTGAATGGCTTGGGAAGCAATATCAGAGCAGACGCGAGAGGGCTACAAGTCATGCGTATACTACCAAGGCTCAACGACGATGTCAACGAGGAATGGATTGACGACAAGACCCGTTTCGCTTGTGATGGTCTCAGCACACAGCGCCTGACCACACCACTAATTCGACGGAACGATGAGTTCCAGCCGTCCACTTGGGAGCAGGTCCTTGTTGAGATCAGCGAGAAGTTCAAGGAGCTGCAAGTAAAGGGTGACCAACTCAAATTCATTGCAGGCCAGCTCGTCGAGACGGAAGTTCTGGTTGCTGCAAAGGACCTAGCCAACAGACTCGGATCGGAGAACCTCGCACTCGACTTCCCACAAGGCTCCGCCCCACTTGCACACGGCATCGACGTCCGCTCAAACTTCAACTTCAACTCCAAAATCACCGGTGTCGAAGAAGCAGACGTTATCCTCCTCGTCGGCACCAACCCCCGCCACGAAGCCGCAGTCCTCAACGCCCGGATACGGAAACAATGGCTGCGCTCCGACCTCGAAGTCGGCCTCGTCGGCGAGGACTTCGAATCCACCTTCGACTACAGCAAGCTCGGCGCCAACGCTAACGACCTGAAGACCGCCCTCACCGGCGACTTCGGCAAAATGCTCGCCAACGCCAAACGACCCATGATCATCGTCGGCTCCGGCGCCGTCGAACACGCGGACGCCAAATCCATCTACGAAACCGTCGGCTCCTTCGTCGAGAAGAACAAAGCCACGTTCCAGACACCCGAGTGGCAAGGCTACAACGTTCTCCAACGCGCCGCCTCCCGTGCCGGTGCCTTTGAAGTCGGCTTCACGGTCCCGAGCCCTGAAACCGCCAACACCACGCCCAAATTCGTCTGGCTGCTTGGAGCAGATGAGATCGACGCCGCGGACATTCCAAAGGACGCGTTTGTAGTCTACCAAGGCCACCACGGCGACAAGGGCGCCGGACTCGCGGACGTCGTGTTGCCAGCGCCTGCGTACACGGAGAAGAGCGGCACGTGGGTTAACACGGAAGGCCGCGTGCAGATGTCTCGTCCAGCGACTTCGCTCTACGGCGCCGCAAGGGACGATTGGAAGATCATCCGCGCTGCGTCTGAAGCTCTTGGCGTGCCTTTGCCATACGATGATCTCGAGGCGCTGCGCGACAGAATGGAGGAGATCTCGCCGGCGCTGAGGCGGTACGATTTGATTGAGCCCGCTGGCCTGCCGGCGTTGAGTAAGGTGCAGCTTGTGGACCAGAACAAGGGGGCGAAGGCTACCGGGGAGGTTTTTAGGAGGGTTATTGAGAATTTCTACTTTACGGATGCGATTAGCCGGAGTAGTCCGACGATGGCGAGGTGTAGTGCTGCGAAGGCGGCGAAGAATCCTAGCTTTAACTTCATGGTGAGTGAGGATTGTGGATGAAGCCGATCAGACACTGCTGACCGTTTTATTCAGGCGCCAGGGATGCCAGACCCACAGGTCGGGTACGGGCCGGGGGAGGTGCAGGCGGCGAGTGCATAGAGATGAAGTTGGAGAGGTGAAGGGGGTGAGGAAGGGGTATGTATATAGGTGTCCAGGTTGTTGGCTGTGCTGTTGCATGTGTATATCTACCGCGGCAAGGATTAAATACACAGAAGTCGTTTTGATGTCGAGCCACTTGGACATTCGTTGTTCTGCTTACGATGTTTAGACTCCAGCTACTGATATCCTCACAGACCTCCACACCGCTTCAACGTGTGCGATTAAGAGGGCATATCGCTCTGCCCACCCGGATTCGTCATCGCTTCTTTGGGTAACATGCTTCCTGCTTCTGCGGTGGCGCCTGCGTCTACTGGGAGGATTACCGCTGTCTGGGCGGGTGAGCGAGGCGAGCCCGTCAGCACTACTTTACAGCTCTCTGAGATTGGAATAACTTACCATCCACCTCGCCTCATCCCCGGCCAAAAACCTGACCGCCGCTCCAACGTCCCAGCCTGTGCCTTCTGTTTTGAGGATACTGCGGTCTCGGCGGGCGGCGCGAGCGGTGTCGGACATGCCGGGGGCGTACATCATGGGGGTGTAGACCATGCCGGGGCAGACGCAGTTTACGCGGATGCCGGAGGGGCCGTGGTGGACGGCCATGGCGCGGGTCATGTTCTGCGGAGTAAGCGTCTCAGCGAACGAACGGAGTGGAGGATGGAGGGGAGGGGAAAGGGGAAAAACAGGAAAGGTGGTGGACGCACGACGATGGCGCCTTTGGAGGTTGGGTAGAGGAGGTGAGGGTTGCCTCCTCTGATGCCGGCGACGGAGGCGATGTTCACGATGCTGCCGCGGCATTGTAGTCCTTCGTTCTTCTCCATGGCCGGGATGGAGTATTTGGACATTAGTACCATGCTGTATTCGGTCAGTGCTGATCAACAACATGACTGTTGGACGACAACGTACCTTGCAACGTTAATCTCCATGCTTTTCGCCCATTGTTCCATGTCGACGTCAACAGCTGTACCCGTTGCGCCTCCGATGCCGACAACATTAACAACTATTGAACTATCAGCCACGTCCTCGTTGTAGAGTTCGATCGATCAAACCCACGGATATCCAACCGTCCAAACTCCCTAACAGCAGTCTCAACAGCTTTCTTACAATCCTCCGCAACTGTAGCATTAGCCTCTACCGCGATCGCCTTACCCTTCCCATCCTGCTCAATCACCTCAACAGTCTTCTGTGCAAGCCCGAGTTTCATGTCGGTACAGACGACCGAGCAACCGGCTTCTGCGAGTAAGATGGCCGAAGCACGACCATTTCCGATGCCATCGCCTGCTGCACCGGCGCCAGAAACGATGGCGACACGGCCGGCTAATGACCGAGTTGGTCGCGGGAATGTTTCACTCATTGTTGATTTGTGGAATTTGTGTATTGGTTGCAATGGTTTGATGTAGTTTGGACGATACTTGGGAGGGGTGAGCCGACTTCGGCAGACGAGGGGATGACGGGGAAGTTTGAAGAGCATAACACCAAGACATCAAGAGAATCTCGACGTGTAGAAGTTTTATTAAGGCAGGTTAGAAAATGTCCAAATTGCATAAGTTGATGCAGGTCAACAAATCGTGTAGCAAACCCGGCTCTCTCAACAAGAGCTTGTACTTTAGCCGAGTAGAACATCATGCAGTAGCTGTTGTACCGAAAGCCCAACAGGAGAAACTTGTGAGTATGAGAGAGTAATGCAAACCAACACATGCCCACAGCTTCGAGAACCCCGAATCAACCAACCGACCACGTAGTCTTCTCCATAAACCTGGCTACCACTGGATTCGCCCCTGCACTGTCCAGGCCTTTCTCTCCGTCCACCTTCAAGCCGCGTAGTGTCTTTGCTCTCGACAAGGCGACGTACGCCTGTCCAGGTATTGTCATCTTCGCGAGATGGACGAAGACTTTATCCATAGTCATGCCTTGAGCTTTGTGCACAGTCATGGCCCATGCTGCTACCAGAGGGATCTGTGTGCGGCTCAGCAATGAGTATGGCCACTCTTCGCCGAGCTGGATGACACAACAGTCCGGAAAGATCGTGACGACTTTCCCGTTGCTGAAGCGAACCTCGGGAAGGACCTGGGCGAATTTTGCTGCTGCATAGAATTTCTTCATTTGGCTCTGTCGGAAAGCGAAATCTCCACCACCCCGTACTTGCGGAATGCCTTGCTTTCCCGGTCCTTGAGTTTCCGGGAGGACACCAGCCTCGAGGTCGGCATGATCAATACGAGGCCCCGGTCGGGGCACGGTCGCTTTGTTGTAAGACTTGAAGCCAACGACCACACCTTGGCTACCGTTTACGAGTCCGGCCTCCACATCCAAGTTCAGTGTGAGCACAACCGGTTGGTGTAGCTTGAGTTGCAAGATTGGTCGATATTGGTGTTGCTCGAGGGCCATCAAGGTATGTCCATCTCCTGTCTCGGCCCTGTACCCTCTGTATCGGTCGTCTCTTCCGTTCCACTGGAATTTGTCCAGGCATCTGTACTCCACGGGCTCGGAACCTAGTTTGTCGAACTCCCTGTCGTTCATGCCGTCGACCTCGGCGTTTGTCGAGAAGAGGTGAGTAGCACCCTCAACATCGCATGTGTGATTGTACAGAAGGTTTCGATCCGCGGTATTGAGCGTCTGTCCTCTGGCCAACTTCTTCAGCATCTCAACTAATGTCTTCTCGCTTTGGCGGTGGTTCTCAGTCAGATGAGGTTGACGAATTGGCAGTACTCCCACGCATCAGAGCAGAATGCCCATTGATCAGGCTCGTCCGCCTCCCCGTCGCACTTAAAGCAGCGCCAGACCTTGACTTTTCTTTCCCGGCTTCGACTTTCTTCAGTGGTGCCACCACATCTGAAGCAGTAGCTGAAAGGCTTGACTGGCGCCAGCTGGCAGAAGTCTCCACAAACAACGATCTGTACACCTCCGAAAGGGATGTCTTCCTCGTCTTGGGCCGCCTGCATCAACCGATTGAGTCTCGAGAAGAATATGTTCTCAACCATAGATATCTCATCGATGACCAGAGTATCAATGTCAGCCAAGCGCAAGCGTAAAAGCTCATCCTGCTCCACCATACTCTCGAGTTGTCTCATCGATCTCTGCATTTTCTTCGGGGTCAACCCAAAAAGGCTGTGGATGGTGGTCCCATTTGCTCCACACGCCGCTTTTCCTGTAGGTGCTACTACTTTCACACGTTTGCCCAGATCTCGAAGTCCGGTGATGGACTTATGTAACACCATCGTCTTACCAGACCCTGCGGACCCAGTGAGGAATACATTATCTCCTTTCACAATGGCCTCGATAGCCGTTAGCTGTTCTTGAGAGAGTGTGACGGCTTCTCCGCCAGCCACTGGTGCTTGAATTGGGATGTTCGATATTGCCGGGCTTAGAGGAGGTAGAAACAGGCTCGTGGGATCCTCCTCTTCCTTGATGATTCTTTGACGCTTCGCAGGCCGGTCCACAGATGGACCTGGGCTTTGTGGCGAGCCGCCGGACACGGAGTCGGAGCGTCTCCTGCGCTGGCGGTACGGCTGGTAGTCTGTCATGGTGGTGATTTGTCGATGATCTTGAAGTCCGGGTTGTGGGGTGTCGTAGCAGTCTGCCAGCTATAGTCAGTTTCTTAAAAGGTAACACAAGACAATTTTTTGGATGCAAAGCAACTCACTGGTAACGGGAACTCTCCACGTGCAGTCTGGATTTCCGTCAGGCTCTGCCCGAGACGAAAACAACCTGAGGTGTCGTTGTCGTCCGTGTTTGGTTGGTATGGTTCTGGCCGAGTAGTTGTAGCTAATTGACCGTGAAGGCACAAGACCGGTGGAAGGGTCGCTTGGCTGAAAGTCCACAGTGATGCAGCCCCACTTCGTTGTTGAAACGCACAGCAAGAGGTAGGTGCCAAATGTGTCTGACCTGTTATAGCTGTGCACTGCTCAAGCAGAATGACCTTTGCTATTGGAGTCCCACAGCCTCGTACGGTTCGTGCTACACAGTGATGGTGTACGCTCGATGCCTGTAGAGCTGTGTGGAGTATGGAGACATGGAGTGGTGAGGTAAGGGAGATGTGCTGAACATGAAGGAAGTGTTGGCAAAGATGGAAGACTCAGATGGGAGAGGGCTTGAGCAGTGCCCTCGTGACGAAGGTACGTGCACCTTGGGCACACAAGATGAAAGCATATGCATCGCTCACGTGCTGCACGTGTACCTCCGTGCGGGTATGTCGCACTGGGTAGCCGAGCTGCTCAGTCAATGCCCACTTACAAAGCAGCATCATGAAGAGATGCGATACAGCGATGGCTTGTACGAGTCGAAGAAGAGAGCTGATGTGTATGCAGACATCGTGGGTAGCGAATAGGATCCGGGCTGCTCTGGCCCTGAGATGCCGATGGATGAATGGAGTACGCTGCAGCATACAATCGAGCGTGCCGACCAGCGGGAAGGTAATAATGGCGAACCAGCTCAACAGGCCGGGCAGGTCATCGCCGACTCGCGTAGGGCATTCTGAATCTCCCAGTAGTGGTATCACAGCTCTACACGAGGTCTTCAACAATGGGCCCGGGAAATAGATGGTGTCGTCTCCAGGGGGGTACCCGAAAAGCAGCAAGACCAGGTCTCTGCGGTCGCCGGCTCATTGAGCAGTATGTACTCACAAACGAGCTCGAGTAGGGAACCTTCTTGGCTTCCTATAAGCTGGCACAAAGGTGTCGTTGATGATGGGTATACAGATGACAGGAGAGTGTAGTTGCCAAACCGCCGCGCCTTGGCCTCCCCACGCGTCACACCAAGACTTTATTTTCACTTCCGATCCATCTCCTTTCATCTTATTACCTTTAAGAAAAGTTATCTACCTATCGCATCTCCTATATCCTATCAAAGCTTCAGACCGAGATCGGACACTGTAGCAAACGCTCCAATCTCTGGCATCCTGGCGGTCGTCTACTATCATCGAGTCCACGTTGCCGCACTCCATGATGATCCAATAACACCAGCCCACTCCCGACTCGGGACCAAGATAGATCGCTCGAGTACTAGGAAGACTGGCAGAAGAATTCGATAATCGACACCAGCCGTCTTTGGCTAAGAATCATAGCGAAGAACTGTTTCCAGTGATCAATCAACAGACGTCAGTCGACTCCCGGACCTCAGACATCAAGAACTCCTCCATAACAGCATCAGACGGCTCGCATCATGCCGAATCTCGCAGTAAACAACTTCAATGTCACAATTGCTGTCTTGGGCGGTTTCATCACTCTCTTCGGCCTGGTCTCATATCTGTTGAAAGAAAAATTCTACCTCTCGGAAGCACTCATCAGTACCTTTGCGGGCTTGGTTTTCTCCCCGCATGCCTGCAATTTTATCAGACCACTGCAGTATGCGAACGGGAACGAGCTTGACCTGGAGACCATCACTCTGTATTTCTCGAGGCTGGTGCTTGGTGTACAGCTCGTGCTTGCGGGCGTGCAACTGCCTAGCAAGTACTTGCGGACGGAGTGGAAATCATTGACTTGGCTGCTCGGTCCCGGTATGTGCATCATGTGGTTGACCACGAGCCTGATGGTATGGGCACTAGTACCGCACATTGGCTTCCTCTTTGCGCTAGCGATTGGTGCCTGTGTAACGCCCACTGATCCGATCCTAAGCAACAGCATTGTCAAGGGCAAGTTCGCAGACAAGAACATCCCCCGAAAGCTCCAACGGCTCATCATTGCTGAATCTGGAGCGAATGATGGTTTGGGGTATCCTTTCCTCTTTCTTGCTCTCTACCTGATCAGACACACCCGCCACCACGGCCTCGGTGCGGAGGGTGGTGCTCGAACTGCCATTGGTCTCTGGTTCGGCGAGTCTTGGGGCTATACCATTCTGTTGTCGGTTGTGTATGGAGCTACAGTGGGGTGGATAGCCAAAGAGCTCCTGCACTGGGCGGAAGAGAGACATTATGTGGATCGAGAATCCTTCCTTGTCTTCGCCATCACACTTGCGGTAGGTCACCTACATGACTTCCAAATAGGTCAAAACACTAACGAGACTGCAGCTGTTCATCGTAGGCACCGTTGGGATGATCGGCTCAGACGATGTACTTGCATGTTTCATTGCGGGCAACGTCTTCACTTGGGACGACTGGTTTCGCCTCGAGACCGAAGACGATTCGCTACAGCCCACCATCGACATGTTACTCAATGTGTCGGTATTCATGTGGTACGGTGCCGTCTGTCCATGGCATAAGTTTGTTGCCAACGATGTCGTTCCGATCTATCGACTGATCCCACTCGGCATCATGGTACTGCTATTTCGAAGGCTGCCAATGGTGCTGGCTTATTACTACTTCGGCTTGATCCACCAGGTGGATAACATCAGACATGCCTGCTTCGTTGGCTTCTTTGGCCCGATCGGTGTATCTGCCATTTTCTACGTGTACATCTCCCGAGAGTTCTTGGCCAAGATCGTCGTTGACGGGCAAGAGCGTGAGGACGCAACCCATCTGGCCGAGTGCATCGACGTGGTGGTCTGGTTTCTGGTCATCTGCTCGATAATAGTGCACGGAATGTCGGTGCCACTCGGGAAGTTGTACTTCTACTTGCCCCGAACGATCAGCACAGCGATATCTTCGGAACGGGGTTCTGCATCTCAGAGTAGGGCAGCTAGTCCAGGTGGAGAATCTCGCTCTGAGCAGATCGGAGTCAACAACAGCGAGCCCAACCTTCTGCCATTTCGCCGACGGTATACGACTAGCGAGCGTGGACCAGCAGTGTCGAATCCAGCTTCGATTACGTGGGTGCCGAAGATCTTCGTGCGAGCAGGGAAGCATATCATCGATGACATACGACGACCCAACGGTGCCCACAGCCATGTTGCGCCTGTTGATGGCGACAATGGTGCGGGTAGCGTTGACAGTCCCGACAATGGGATGGCCGTCGACGGCAGCACACATCCCGAGATATCTTTACCAACGAACCCAAGACCATTCGGCCATAATGTCGCCCCATCATCTGGAGGACCCTCTGGTCTGTCAGCCCCCCAAAGTCCTGTGGTTTCGGGAACCTCTACACCTACAGGTTTGGCAAGGCCGCCTCGAACGATCCAGTTTGCGGACCAGCCGACCAGTGCCAAGGACATGCAATAGTCTCTGATATACCGAAGTCCGGTCACGGTGAGGCACGTTGCGAATGGATGGTCAGTCGACAAGACAGATACACGCTACGTTGATCGAATCTAAGCTCATGTATCACTATTATCGCAGTCTCGGATCATCTGCGGAACGTGCACAGCTAACATATATGTGATCATCAGTGGTTCAATATACCTAGACGATCGAGACGATGGCCGAGGACAGGAGCGGATCTGTTTACAAGTTGCGAGTAAGCTCATGGTATGACGATAAGTTCTTGAGTCACTCAGCCAATCACAGTGAATGTAATCAGCGGGGCATCTGGAGGGGCAGAGGAGAGTTTCCTAAGGACGCGCTGCCTGATCAAAGCAAACCCTCGTCTCTTCAGCCTTCTCCTTCATCAATACACATCTCTACAGGCCATCAAGAATCACAACCAATATGTCTGCCCAAGTATGCCCAGTTATCGGATCGACTGCGACGGTTTTACCGCCAGACCATCCGCAGTTCAACGCGAATGATCCCGAAGCAAGATGCCCCATCACCAACGCGAAGGTACGAGGTTCTTGTTAGGTGGAATAGCCAGATCCATGCTGACTCTACATACCAAAGGTCGAGCACCACAACAACATCATCCACCCGCACCCATCCTCTTCGACCATCCCCGACGACAGTAGCAAGCGTGATGCAACAAGATGCCCAGCGATGAACGCAAGTGCACAAGATGACTCCGTTGCCGATGCCACGTGCCCTGTCGTGGGCTCTGTCAGTGCGATGGTAAGATCAGATAACATATGAGTGTGCAAAAGTGGGCGCTGATGGGATGTTGGGACATCAGTTACCTCCTAGCCATCCCAAGTTGACTCCGGATGAGGCTGGTCAGGTCTGTCCAGGTAAGTCTCGGCCATAGATGAGCGATAGAACTGTCCTGACCGTTGTGTTGTAGTCACGAACGCAACCTTGGAGCACCACAAGGACAAGGTGCATGAGCATCCATCAGTTCCAGAGGGCAGGTGAGTACTGTACCTCTGCTCAGGAATGCCAATAGCTGACTTTTCGGCAAGCCCGGTGGCCAAGTGTCCCGTTGCGAGCAATCTCCTTAAGTAGATTGGAACTTGTTATTTTACGCACCAATAGTGATGTGTTTCCTTGTTACTATCTCCGATGTCTGTCCCCCAGAAATGCACCTGCCATTCGACCCTACACTGGGGGCATTTGGAGCACAAAGCAGGTATTGTATAAACGAACGGTAGGCATTCCTCAAATGCAAAAAGGTATAGATATGTCTGTGTCATTCCAATGCGGTGACCCAAAGGAGTCGTTCACATGAACTAAAAGTGGTGGCCGAACCATAAGGCAAGCAAGAGGCAAGTGTAGTGAGCTGCAAAGGTAAGCACAGCTAGTTACATAAACAGGAGGAAGGGGCCTTGTCCACGAGACTGCGTTACCGTCTCATATCCTCACTTTACCTCTTGCTCTGTCCCTCGTCAAGCGACAAATATCCGGCTACCATATCTCGACCGCTACAATGCCCAGGAACAATTCAAAAGACCCTCCGACTCGCAAGGCCAGGCACGTGAAGTCTGAGAATGACACTTCAGAGCACGCTGCCGCTGCACCAAGATACACTGGAGACCCGATCTTCTTCTGGAAGGAGACCGGAGAGAACGGCTTCCTTTGCCAGTGGTACAAGTGTACTCCGAAATTCACCGACCCCGAACATGCTGGTTTGGCCTTCAACAGCGCGGAGCAGTATATGATGTTCCGCAAAGCAATGGTAAGTAAACACTATCCGATCGACCTCAGAAGCCCACACTTTGCTGACGACCCAACTCAGCTATTCAACGACACCACGACCGCGGCCAAGATCATGGCTGAAAAGACGCCACGCAAGCAGAAGCAACTTGGAAAAGAAGTCGAAGACTACGACGACGACAAGTGGATTGAAGCGAGATCCGCTATCGTGCAGAGAGGCAACTGGCTGAAGTTCTCCCGATGTGACAACACGCCGAGCATGAAGATCGGGGTGGAAGGCGATCCTGTACCTCTAAAAGACTTGCTCTTGGCCACCCGAGATGAACAGGAGCTGGCAGAGGCCAGTCCGTTCGACGGGGTCTGGGGGATCGGCTTCAAGGCGGAAGAGGCTCAAGGGAAACGTTCGCAATGGGGTGAGAACTTGCTGGGCAAAGCACTGATGCATGTGAGAAGTGAGCTTCGAAGAGAGCAAGAGGGATCAACTGCTACCAGTGATGCATAGCTATCAAGCTGAAGGAGTCTCACGCACTTGGGGCATCGACAGGAAGTGCATAGAGATGAAGGCACTTATCCGTATCAATCAGTGGAATGAACACAACAGATTCAGGTGGTAAGCTTCGGATGTGGCACATTGGTCTTCACCAGTGAGGTCTATCTTGTATGCTATCCCAGGGTATCTCGAAAGAGGGAACGCCTATTAGTATGGACATATCGTTATTTCCGTTGATCTCACAATCTCCGCAGTTTTACTCTTCGTCCGAGCTCTTCGCGATGCGCTCACGCCACAAGCTCCCATACCGAGCAGTCATCCATGTTGCCGCCGCTGCGAAGATGAGGAAGCCTGCAGATATGGTGCTAAACCAGCCGATGCCGATGGCTTCAATGATCGGAAGGGAAGCGGCGGTACCAGCAGCAGCGAAGAAGTATCGTATCTAGCACATGAACAGTCCGTCAGCATGTTTATCGGATGTGTCAATATCCTCACAATCGGCCATACGCACCACATAATTCCCTGCCATGACCTCGGAGCTCTGCTTCTGCATCACATCCAAGCAGTACGTGTTTAGGCTGGGAAAGCAGAAAAGCTGGGCCACGCCTTGAACGAACATACAGATGACAGGGAGCGGTATTCCACCGACACGCTTCTCAATGCTCCAGCCGTAGATGAGCATGCATCCTGGTATCACAACACCTAGAGCAATCAGGCAAGAATTGAGCCTATCCTCCGGGACCCTCCTGACGCGCTTCTTGATGTACTTCTTCACCACGTGATCAGCCCACCGGCCGCCGAAGAACGTGCCAACCAAGTAGCCGGCTCCAGGTGCGATGTAGAACAGGCCGCTTTGCATTGGAGTTTGGAGGCCAAAGCGAGGATTCAGCACATAACGGATTGGCGTCCTAAAGCGAGGAGGGTCAGCAAGTTTTGGTTTTTGATGGATGCCTTGTGCTCATCAGCCGGACTCACAGCAGACTGTACATATTCCAGACAAGACTGCTTGCTGCGAGACCAACCACCAAGATGTTGGGGTACCGAAAATGGACCAACACACGACCTGGGTTCATCCAATGCCAGAGCTTATTTGCTTTGGCCATCCGACTGAGCCCGACAAGCTCGTCGCTTCGCTTCCGATGAATGGTCTCGGGTACAAGAAAGATAACGCCGAAAGTGCTCGCACCTGCTAGTGCTGTCTGAAGCCTGGAAGTTCACGTCAGCATCAGATGATGTTCCCTTGGTGCCTTTTCGGAACAGAACTACCAGAATATATCTCGCCAGCTGGCATATGTGACTATTACACCGCCTATGAATGGGCCGAGGGCAGGTCCAATGAGCGTACCGCTGAGAAACCACCCGTACGCCGTGCCTCGCTCCACTGGCCTGTAGATGTCCCCTATACATGTCGCACCCACTATTAAGAAGCAGGTACCCTGAAAGGCACTCAGCATCCTACAACAAAAGGATAAAAGGGTTAGCGATGTCTCAGAATCAGGAGACCCACGGACAATCTTCAACGGGTAATGCTTTACCCACTAGTACTTACCTGAAGATGAAGTAGCTGGCAAGATTTGGCGCCAACGCATTCCCAGCGCTGAAGGCTGTGAAAGTGATGCATGCAAATACCATAGGCTTCTTGCGGCCGTACTGAAACGTGGGGGGAATGAGGCATTAGCAGTGTCTCGGACACCGATTTGCAAGTCTTGTACGTACTGTTGTTCCAAGCGGTCCGTATACAAGCGCACTGAGGCCCATAAACACCATGTACAGTGCATTGCTGATGCCGAAGATCGCACCGGTGGTGTTGAATGTGCTGACAACCTCTGGGCTTGCTGCAAGGATAGTGGTACTGCCGATTGGTGCCAGAAATGAGCTGAACGAAAGGACCGTGACCATGATGACTTTGTGCTTCGAAGAGAACTTGTTGTAGATTTCATCGCCAACCTCGTAGTGCTCGTCATGGTGGTTTACCACATCGCCGTCGTGAGTCGATATATGAGAGCGGGTCTGGTACAAGCTGGGCGGGATTGCTTCGATGGAGACAGGCCGGCTGTGACCCTTTTCCACGTCCTCGGAGTGCCGTGGCTGCTGGGCTGGGGCTTCATGCTCCTCTACCGCTTCTGTCGGAGTATTATTACGCTTTTCTTCTCCGGTCATGTTGAACCTTTTCGGGGTAAATGCTTGATAGGTTGGCACAATCAAATGAGGTAGAAAGCGGTGTTCGCAGTCTCGAAAGTGAGTGTAGAGTAGGAAAGCGAGAGACGATAAGGAAATGTGACTCGGAAACCTACATGCTGCATGTAACGTTGGCCTCCAACCTATATCGCCATCAAACATCAGTGCGGCTATAGTGAGCCGCGCCCGACATCGGCTTTTGTGAAGGAAGATGAATGTTCATGAAATACTGTTGAAGGTTTTGCTCACGAGGCGCTAGGTCGAAGGCGGTTAGGGGATGTGCTTGTCCGCTGCTTTTCCACTTCTGCTTTTCCATTTCCGCCTCATCCCCCGGCCCAGGCTCATCTGCTCATCCTTCGTCAACCATATATGAGTGGCTGGAGGGTGGACGCAGCTCTTCACAGGTGCAATCGCTGATTCCCGCCCGACCTCATAGCTCATAGCTCGAATTGAGCCTATCTCAACACCCATTAAATCCCAGGGTATTCGTGGCAAAGGTTAGTTCTCCATGTAAGTTGGTCTACTTCACTCTATAGAACCACTCTTCGACGTTCACGTGGTCTTCACGTCATACCGCTTCTCTTCATTGTACATGTTAAAGCTTTGACCTTTCTGGCGTGTCACATGAGAGGCCAGCCCAAGAGCTCACTTCCTACATCCAACCTTGACTTCTGGTCAGCAACACTGGTCAGAACACGGCCGAATCACAGGCTAGAGAAGCACCGATCGATGATCGACGGCAACGCTACGATGAGCGAGCCGTGCTGCCACCTTCTGAGGCTTCCAGCCGAATTGCGACTTGATACGAATATCTGCTGGGCCCGCCAGGAGCACTCGAGATCATATCTTTCGACTCACCAAGTATTGTGGATCTGCCTGCAATTGTGGCGTTGAAGACGCAGTTTCATCGTGGCCCACGGCAAGCTCATCGCTCTCCACCAGTCCACTCCGCTATCCTCCGCGTCTGCAAAGGAATCTACAAGGAAGCAGATCCCCTTTGCAAGCCACAGACTCTCGAACTCCCGATGTTCAAGCCATATTACCACGCCTCTGACACTCGCAATCTGGCACATCTTGTTGTCTATCAAATGAACTTGGCGAGATTCATGAGCTTGGGGATCCTTTATCTCA
>JAABUW010005748.1_pt1 | contig 15934 bp, 11 predicted proteins | sample 5560081 | NCBI WGS metagenome assembly JAABUW01 (sample SAMN10711882, study PRJNA513363) | rock metagenome | isolation source: Antarctica rocks | place: Antarctica: Victoria Land, Knobhead sud | reverse complement strand
GCGGTCCGTTTCTTCCGATTGAGTGTGGTAACCCAATCGTGTCAAGAAACGGGCCGCCCTCAGTGCAGCGACACGCTCAAATCCCTACTTCCGACTAAACGAGGTGAACCTCGTGAATAATCCTCATTGAATCTGGTGGCGTTACAGAAGGCCGACAACGAAAATCCGATGGCCACCCCACTACTTCGATCGCCGAAGTCCTGCCACAACTTGGGAATGTCTTTGGCCACCGAGAAGGACGCGACGTAGAAGGACGTGCGGCCGCGAATGTCAGCAGGACCTCTGAGGTCACCAAATATCCGCAACTTTTCCGCGATCTCCGGCGTGGTACGCTCTCGCTTCCGCCGTGCTATCTCGTTCGGCAGTATCTGCAGCTCTGTCGCGTCGCCGAGGTCGGCAATGCTCGAGCAGCGCAACGTCCGCGAGCGGAGGATCGCTTCGGCCGCACTCCTTGACGTGTAATGCCACATGGTCCCGTCGTGACCGTCGGCCGTATCAATCACATCGATCATCATGTCAGACCGCGCTGCGCGGCCCACTGGCCACAGCCACCGGTCGGGCCCGCCGAGGGCGTCATTCGGCGGCGTCTCGTCGAGCAGCGAGGCACCTTTGCGCTCAGCCGCCTCGGACGGTCCTGGGCCGAGCTGGTCGCCGCACGGGTCGCGGCCCGTATGGAACCGGAATCGGTGCTGGTGCTCACCTTCTCCCGCCGGGGAATTGCGCGACTGTTCGCCCGGCTTGCCACACCACCACCGAGTCATGCAGCCAGAAGTGATAAACAACCCTCCGGACGGGTGGATTCTCACGGCGATTTCCGTCGTAGCGGAGCCGAGGGTTACAGGGCTGGAGTCGGAAGGGCGTGCGCTCGGGTCGGGTACTCGTGAGCTGCAGTGGCCAGTCCTCACCAGGGTGGGGAGTGGCGCACCCATGTGATACCACCTTGGTGTCGTTCCTGCATGACTGCCTTGACCTACCGCCCGGACGACGCCCTGCTGAAGCGCGCCCGAGCCGCCGCGGTCCGCGAGGCGGTCTCCTTCCAGGCGTTCCTGGACCGCGCCGTCGTCGCCTACCTGGACGGCGCCGAGCACGACGTAGACGCAATCGCGGCTTCGATCATCGAACGCAACCGGCTCGCGCTCGATAAGGTCGCTGTGCTCTGACCTGATAGCAGCGCGGTGACCTATTTCCCTGGGCCTCGCCGACGTGCTGCGGATTACGGAGCGGGTGCTTCCGCGCCACCCGTCGTGATCACGGCCTGCTGGAGTCAGCCCTGCAGCGCCCACAATCGACGGTGCTGGGCAACCATGCCTGCCCCTCGGAGGTGGAGGAGGCGGCTGCTCTGCTGCAGTCGCCGGCCGAGAACCGCGCCTTGCTCGATGGGAACAAGCGAGCTGCTCTGGTCGCGACCCTCACATTCCTCGAAGTCAACGGGTTTCCACCGGGACGCCAGATACCGGTGCGGCCATCGACCTCGTCCTCTCGGTCGTCCGGCGCGAGGTCGACGGCGTCGAGGACATCGCCAGGGCCCTGCACACCCTGCTGGCCTGACTCCACCCGTCAGGCGGACCGGGGATCTGGTCGCGGCCGCCCCGTCGAGCCACGCTGACAGCCACGGTGACAGTCGCGGCGTCGTGTCGGTGGGCTGGTGTGTCATGGCTAACGTGACCGCACCGACCACCACCGGGCGCCGCCCCGCGCCGCGGGTCCGGCTCTTCCGCCCGCCTGCCCGCTCAGCCGCCGCGCCCCTGCAGGCGGACCCCGCGCAGCGGCGGGTGGTCGAGCACCCGGGCGGTCCGCTGCTCGTCCTGGCCGGACCGGGCACCGGAAAGACCGCGACAGTCGTCGAACTCGTGGCCGCCCGGGTCGCAGCCGGCCTGGACCCCGAGTCGGTCCTGGTGCTGACCTTCTCCCGGCGCGCCGCGGGCGAGCTGCGCGACCGACTGGCCGCCCGGCTTGCCCGGACCACCACCGAGCCGCTGGCGCGGACGTTCCACTCCTACGCCTTCGGTCTGCTGCGCCGCGACGCGGTCCGCCGTGGCCTTCCGGAACCACGGCTGCGTCCCGCGGCGGAGGCGGAGCTGGCGCTGCGCGAGCTGCTCGCCGGCCGGCGCGCCGACGCCGCTGCCGGCGTCCCGCCGCGGCCCGGTGCCGACTGGCCGCCGGCTTTACAGGTCGCCAGCCGGACCGCGGGATTCGCCGCCGAACTGCACGATCTGCTCTCCCGCGCCGGTGAACGCGGACTGGATCCCGCCGGCCTCACCGCGCTCGCCGGACGGGTCGGCCGCCCCGACTGGTCCGCGGCGGCCGACCTGTCGGCCGAGTACGACCAGACCTCCGGGCTCACCGGCGTGGCCTGGGCGGAGGCCGCGACCCTGGTCCGGGACGCGGTCGAACTGCTCCGGCTCGATCCGGACCTGCTCGCCCGGGAACGCGGAGCCCGGCGGCTCGTCGTTGTGGACGAGGTCCAGGACTGCGACCCGGCCCAGCTGGACCTGCTGGAACTGGTCGCCGGGGGTGGCGACCTGGTCGCGGTCGGCGACCCGGACCAGGCGATCTACGCCTTCCGCGGCTCGGACCGCTCGGTCGTGGATCAGTTCCCGGACCGTTTCCGGACTCCGGCGGGCCCGGCGCCGGTCCTCGCGCTCACCACGTCGCGGCGCAGCGCCGGCCCGCTGCTGGCGGCGACCCGACGGGTGGCGGACGGGATTCCCGGTCCGGCTCTGCAACGCCGGCTGACGGCGGCCGCGGACGTCCCCGCGGGTGTCGCCGAGATCCTCGTGCACCCGTCCGCCGGGGCCGAGCGGGACCACCTCGCCGGGCGGCTGCGGGCGGTGGCGCTGCGGGAACGGCGGCCGTGGTCGCAGATGGCGGTCATCGTCCGCACCGGCGCGCAGCTCGCCCCCGTCCGCCGCGCACTGCGCGCCTCCGGGATCCCGGTCACCGCGGCGTCGGACCCCGTCCCGGTCGGCCGGCGCCCCGCCGCCCGGGACCTGCTTGCGCTCGCCGGGCGGGCCCTGGCCGCCACCTCCGCGCCGGTAGCCCCGGTCCGGTCGATGCAGGTGGAAGCGATGCAGGTGGGCGCGGCGCCGGCGGCGAATCCGGTGACTCCGGTGTCGCCGGCATGGTCGATGCCGGTGGCGGACCTGCTCGCAGGTCCCTTCGGCGGCCTGGACACGGTGGCCGTCCGACGCCTGCGCAGTGCGCTGTCCGACGCGCAGCCGGGACCGGCCGGCGTGCCGGCCTCCGCGCCTGCCGGCCCGCCGGTGTCGACTCCTGGGGGCCCGCCGGCGGGCGACGGCGGCTCGGCCGCGCTGCTCGAGACCGCGTTCGCCGACCCGGGCGGCCCGGCGGCGGGCCGGATCCGGGCCGCAGACCGGCGCGCGGCGCGGCTGCTCGACGTGGTCGCGGCCGGCGCGGGCGCCGTCGCCAATCCGGGTGCCGACCCCGCAGCTGTGCTGTGGGCGCTGTGGTCGGCGTCCGGGCGGGCTGCGTCGTGGACCGGCCGGGCGCTGCGCGGTGGTCCGGACGGGGCGGTCGCCGACCGGTGGCTCGACGCGGTCGTGGCGCTGTTCGACGCCGCCGAACGCTACGTCGAGGAGCACCCCGGCGCCGGCACCGCCGAGTTCCTCTCCGCGCTGGGCGGACGCGAGCTGCCGGACGCCGCCGAGCGCCCGGCGTCGACGGCGGCGGGCGGCCGCGGGACCGTCGCCGTGCTGACCGCGCACGCCAGCAAGGGCCTGGAGTGGCCGGTCGTCGCCGTCGTCGGGGTGCAGGAGCGGGTCTGGCCCGACCTGCGCACCCGGGCGGACCTGCTGGGCCAGCGGGACCTGCTCCGGGAGCTCGACCGGGCGCCGGGGGGCGGGGAACCCGCCGCCGAGCGGGTCGCCGCCGAACGCGCCGCGGCGCTCGCCGAGGAGCGGCGGCTGTTCTACGTGGCGTGCACCCGCGCGTCCGCCGTGCTGCTGGTCTCCGCCGTGGACGACGGAGAACAGCGGCCGTCCCGGTTTCTGGGTGAGCTGGCCGGCCCCGACGGGGTGCCCACCGCGCCGACACCGGACGCCGGGCGGCGGATCCTGGACACCGCGACCCTGGTGGCGACGCTGCGCGGTCGGGTCTGTGCGCCCGGTGCGGCCGCGACTCCGGCGGGCCTGGCCGCCGCCCGCCAGCTCGCCCGGCTCGCCCGCGCCGGGGTCCCCGGCGCGGATCCCGCGACCTGGTGGGGGCGCCCGCCGCTCAGTGACGAGCGCCGGCGGCTCGATCCGGAGGTGGAAGCAGTGCTCTCCCCGAGCCGGTTGGAGGTCATCGACACCTGCCCACTGCGGTGGTTTCTCACCCAGGCCGGCGGCCAGCGGGCCGCCAGCCGCGCCCAGCGCGTCGGCACCCTGGTGCACGCGCTCGCCGAAGAGGTCGCCAGCGGGCTCGAGGTCGGGCAGCTCCCGGGCCGGCTCGCTGAGGAGGCCGTGGCCCTCGGCTTCGGCCCGGGGTGGGCCGACCGGAAACGCCTGCGCGAGCTCAGCGAGACCGTCGTCCGACTCGGCCACTGGTTCAGCGCCCAACGCGACGCCGGCCGGCAGGTGCAGGCCACCGAGCGGGAGCTGGACCATCCCGTGGACACGGCCGGCGGCCGGGTGCGGATCACCGGCCGGGTCGACCTCGTCGACGCCCGCCCCGACGCGGGGCCCCGGGTCGTCGACTTCAAGACCGGCTCGGCGGCGAAGACCGAACGCGACGCCGAGCACGACCCCCAGCTGGCGACCTACCAGGTGGCCGTGGGCGAGGGCCGCCCGACCGACGGCGCCGTTTTGGTCTACCTCGCGAAACCGTCGACGAAGAGCCCCGGCGGGGTCACCGAACGCCGCCAGCCCGGTCTGGACGGCACCGTGCCAGCGGAGCTCGCGGCGAGTCTGGAACGGGCCGGGGAAGTCGTGCGGGCCGGGACGTTCCAGGCCCGGCCAAACCCCGACTGCCCGCGCTGTCCGGTCCGCGGCAGCTGCCCGGCGCAGGCCGCCGGCGCCCAGGTGACCGCGTGACCGCCCCGGCTCCGCTCCGCGGTCCCGGCGCCGGGCGGCGGGCCGCGCCGGCACTGACCCCGGCTGAGCTCTCGGGTCGGCTCGGCCGCCCGCACCCGCCGACCGACGAGCAGGCGGCGGTCATCGGTGCCCCACTGACCGACTCCCTCGTGGTCGCCGGCGCCGGTTCCGGCAAGACCGAGACGATGGCCGCCCGGGTCGTCTACCTGGTCGCGACCCGCCAGGTCCGCCCCGCCGAGGTCCTCGGGCTGACGTTCACCCGCCGGGCTGCCGGTGAGCTCGCCGGCCGCATCGACCGCCGTCTGGGGGAGCTGTTCGCGGCCGACCCGGACCTCGCCGCCGAGGTGGCGCCGGCGGACCGCTCGGCGGCCGTCAGCACCTACGACGCGTTCGCCGCCGAGATCGTCGCCGACCACGGACTGCGGCTGGGGGTCGAACCCGGCGCCCGCCTGCTGCGGCCGGCGCAGGCCTGGCAGCTCGCCGACCGGCTGGTCCGTGGGTGGGACGGCTCCTTCGAGGAGTACGAACCCGGGGTGTCGACCGTCGTCGAGGTGGTCCGCTCGCTGCACGACCAGCTCGCCGCCCACTGCCTGGACGTCGGGCGGCTGCGGTCGTATCTGGCCGGCCTCTCCCGCCGCCTGGCCGAGCTGCCCGGCCCGCCCGCGAAGCGGCGGAAGGACGGCAGCGCCTCGAAGTCCTTCCCGAGCACCGCTCTCGCGGCGACGTTCACCGAACGCCAGCGGGCCCGGCTGCTCCTGCTCGACCTGGTGGAGGCCTACGGCCGCGGCCTGACCGACGCCGGCGCCGTCGACTTCGCGACCACCGCGGCGAGTGCGGCCCGCCTGGCCGAGCAGGTGCCCGAGGTGGCGGCCGGGCAGCACGCGGCCCGCCGCCTCGTCCTGCTGGACGAGTTCCAGGACACCAGCCCCGCTCAGCTGCGCCTGATCACCGGGGCGTTCCGGGACGTCGCGGTGACGGCGGTCGGGGACCCGCACCAGTCGATCTACGGCTGGCGCGGTGCCGGCGCCGACACCCTCGGGGCCTTCCGCCGCGCACGCCGGATCGAGCAGCTGTCACCGCTGTCGGTGACCTTCCGCAACGACCGCGCCGTCCTGGCGGCGGCCAACGTTCTGTCCGGGCCGCTGGCCGCGGTGAGCCGGGTCGACGTGGCGGCACTGGCCGCCCGTCCCGGGGCCGGCGACGGACGCCTCGCAGTGGCCCTGTTGCGCACCCGCGCCGAGGAACACGCCGAGCTGGTCCGACAGGTCCGGGCGGCCTGGCGCTCGCGCCCCGGAGGACACCCGGCCTCGGTCGCCGTCCTGGTCCGGACCCGGGCCCAGGTCGAGCCGCTACTGGACGCGCTGCGCGCCGGGGACATCGAGGTCGAGGTCGTCGGACTGGCCGGCCTGCTCGGGGTCCCGGTCGTGGTCGAGGTGGTAAGCGTCCTGCGGGTGCTGGGGGACCCGGACCGGGGCGACGTGCTGGTCCGGCTGCTCACCGGTGCCCGCTGGCGCATCGGCCCCCGCGACCTCGACGCCCTGGCCGGGCTCGCCCGGCGGCTGCGGCAGCGTCCGCGTCCCGGCGGCCCCCCACAGCCTGTCGACGGCGAGGAGGTCCGGGATCCGCGCCTGCTCCCGCCCGAGGGCGAGCCGGAACCCGGCATCGTCGACGCGTTGGACACCCTGGCCGACGATCGCCGGGCCGGGTCGTTCTCCCCCGCCGGCCGAGAGCGGCTGACCCGGCTGGCCCGCGAGCTGCGCGACCTACGGTCCCGGGTGGACGCCCCGCTCGGGGAACTGGTCGCCGACGTGGTGGCCACCACCGGACTGGGCACCGAGCTGGCCGCCGCTGCCGCGACGGTGGCCGCACCGGCTGCCGCTGCCGCGACGGCGGTCGGGCGCTCGCCCGCCGGGACCCGCGAGGACCTGGCCTCCTTCGTCGAGGAGGCGGAGCGCTACGCCGGCCACGGCGGGGACCGGGACCGGGGTGCGCTGCCGGCGTTCCTGGCCTACCTCGATGTCGCCGAGGAACGCGAGCGCGGCCTGGAACGCGCGGACGGCCCGGAGGATCCGGACCCCGACGCCGACCTGGCGGACGTCGCCGTCCCCGGCAGGCGGGTGCAGCTGCTCACCGTCCATGCCAGCAAGGGCCTGGAGTGGGACGCCGTCTTCCTCCCGGGCGTGGTCGACGAGGTGTTCCCCAACGCGGGCCGGTCCGCGCAGGGCTGGATCATCGATCTCGGCCAGCTGCCGCACCCCCTGCGGGGCGACGCCGACCAGCTGCCGTCGCTGGACATCGACCGGGTCGCGGACCGGGGCGAGCTCAACACCGCGCTGAACGACCACCGGGAGCAGATGGGCCAGGTCCGGGAACGCGAGGAACGACGCCTGGCCTACGTGGCGGTGACCCGGGCGCGGCACCTGGCCGTCGTCACCGGCCACCGGTGGGGGACCACGACCCGGGCACGGAAGGTCAGCCCGTTCCTGGCCGACCTGGCCGGCGCAGCCCGGGCGGCGCCACCCGGCACCGGCTGGGAGCTGGGACCCTGGGTCGACGGCGACCCGGGGGAACGACCGGAACCCGACGACGGTCCCTCCGCATTGTGGCCGGGAGCGCTGTTCAGTCCCGAGCGCGCCGCTCTCGTCGAGGCGGGTGCCGCGCTCGTGGCCGACCAGCTCGCCGGGCTCGCCGAGGAAACCCAGCTGGACGTCCCGGGGACGGCCGAGGAGGTTGACTGGGCGCGCGACGTGGACCTCCTGCTGGCCGAGCGGGAGCAGCTGGCCCCGTCGCCGGGTACCCCGGTCCCGGTCGAGCTGCCCTCGGCGTTGTCGGTCAGCGGTCTGGTGGCCCTGGGCCGGGATCCGGACGGGCTCGGGCTGGCACTGCGCCGGCCGGTACCACGGGAACCGCGTCCGGCGACCCGGCTCGGCACCCGGTTCCATGCGTGGCTGGAACAGCGGTGGGCCGGTGAGCGGCTCATCGACGTCGACGAGCTCCCCGGGGCCGCCGACGACGCCGCGACGGCCGCCCCGGTCCTGGACGACGAGACCCTGCGCGGGCTGCAGGAGGCCTTCGCCCGCTCGCCCTGGGCGGACCGGACCCCGACGGAGGTCGAGTACCCGTTCGCGATGCCGATCGGGGACGGCCTCGTGCTGCGCGGACGGATCGACGCGGTATTCCTCGACGAGGCCACCGGCCGGGTCGAGGTCGTGGACTGGAAGACGGGCCCCCCGCCGGCCGGGCCGGTCCGGGAACGCGAGGTCGCGGTGCAGCTGGCGGCCTACCGCCTCGCCTGGCATCGGGCGACGGGTACCCCGCTGGCAGCGATCACCGGTGCGTTCCACCACGTGGCCGCCGGGGTGACCGTGCGGCCTGCGGACCTGCTCGACGAGGCGGGATTGCTGGCCCTGGTCGCCAGCCTGCCGGCCGGACCGGGTTGAGACCTCAGACGGTCGCGCCGGCCAGGGTGATGCTCAGCGCGCAGTGATCGGAGATCGGCATGCGGTGCACCCGGGTGCCGGTGACAACCCCGGGCAGGGACCCGGAGGCCAGGATGTGGTCGAACTGGATTCGCGGCCGCACCGACGGGTAGGTGGCAGCCGCTGCCAGCGGCTGCCAGCCCCGGGCCGACCGGGCCAGGAACGCGGGCATGTTCAGATCCCCGAGCAGCAGTCGTGGGCCGGGCATGGCGGCCAGCCAGCGCAGCAGCCGCATCAGTTGGACCAGGTTCCATCCGGGCAGGAACGAGAGGTGGGTGCTGGCCACGGTCAGCGGTCCCAATGGGGTGTCCACCCGCGCGGCGACCGCGACCCGCGGCTCGTCGGCGACCAGGGTCGGGCGACCGTTGGGCAGGATCAGCGGGATCCCGGCGCGGCCCCGGCCCAGGTCAAGGAAACGGACATCGGTCAGCGGCCAGCGGCTGGCCAGCGCGACGCCGTAGCGGGGCCCGGGGACCTCGGACGCCTCCCGGGATGCCGCCACCCAGCGCTGCCCCGGCGTGCCGTCCACGGCCGCCCGGAACACGTGGTGACCAAGGCCCGCGGTCGCGGCGAACAGCGCCGCCTGGTCCACCAATCCAGAGCGCGGTTGATCGGTGTCGACCTCCTGCAGGGCGACGATGTCCGCCCCCAGCCCGTTCGCCGCGGCACGTAGCGACCCGGTGTCGCGGGCGTCTCCGGTGCGCAGGACCATGCCGTGCAGCAGGTTGACCGTTGCCAGCCGCACCACGGCCCGGCCCCCCGCCGCCTCGTGAGCGGTGCTCACCGGGAACAGGCCATCAGCCGACCGGAACCGCGAGCACTGCTTCCAGGGCGATCTCGACCATCGCGGCGAAGGAGGTCTCCCGTTCCGCCGCCGGGGTGGCGGCCCCGGTCACGATGTGGTCTGACACCGTCAGCACGGCCAGCGCGCGGCGGCGATGGGCAGCGGCCAACGTGTACAGGGCGGATGCCTCCATCTCGACCGCGAGCACCCCGTGCCCGGCGAGCTTGGTCAGGACCTCCGGCTGGGCGGCGTAGAAGTCGTCGGTGCTGACCACGGACCCGACGTGCAGCGAGGATGCGGAGCCTTCCCCGGTCCGCGAGGCGGCTGCGTCGGCGGCGGCGCGCAGCAGCTGCCAGTCCGCGGTGGGCGCGAAGTCCCAGCCGGCCCCGAAGCGCAGCCGGTTGTTCCCGTTGTCGGTGCTCGCCGCAGTGGCCAGCACGACGTCGCGGATCGAGACGGTGTCGGCCATCCCGCCGCAGGTCCCGACCCGCACCAGGGACTGGACGCCGTAGTCGGCAAACAGCTCGGTCGCATAGATCGACGCCGACGGGATACCCATTCCGCTGCCCTGAACAGAGAGCCGCTCGCCGCGATAGGTCCCGGTGTAGCCAAGCATCCCCCGGACCTGGCTGTAGCAGGTGGCGTCGGACAGAAACTGCTCGGCGATCCACTTGGCCCGCAGCGGATCGCCGGGAAAGAGCACCCGCTCGGCGATCTGACCGGGCTCTGCTCCGATGTGGATGCTCACGGGCGGCGATCCTGCCATGCTGCGTCGTCGTGCAACTCGGGGGACCGGGGCGCCGGTAGTCGAAAGTCAGCAGGCGCGACAGACTGCCGGTATGGCGGACCTCGCACCTCTGCGATCGGGCGGTCGTGGGCAACGTGCCCAGCTGCTGGGGGAACCGTGGGGCGACACCAGCCGGGTCCGGCGCCCCTATGCCAAGGACCCGTCGGTCATCGCCTTCGACGGCCGGTACCTGCTCTACTTCTCGCTGCCGCCCGCAGAGCCGGCTGGTACCGGGGCCGGCGGCTGGGGCATCGGCATCGCCGAGAGCAGTGATCTTTTCAGCTGGCGCACCATCGCTGCGCTGCCGAGATCCGGTGACTACGACGCCCGCGGCCGCGCCGCTCCCGGCGCAGTGGTTCTCCACGGCCGGGTGCACCTGTTCTTCCAGACCTACGGCAACGGGGCCGGTGACGCGATCTGCCACGCCAGTTCCGAGGACGGGCTGCGCTTCACTCCCGCGCCGGACAACCCGGTCTTCGCCCCCCGCGGGGATTGGACCTGCGGGCGGGCCATCGACGCCGACGTGGTCCCGTTCCAGGATCGCCTGCTGCTCGGCTACGCCACCCGCGATCCGGACTTCCGGGTGCAGTCGGTCGGTTTCGCGGCGGCACCGTTGGACTCCGATTTCGGCCGGGACTCCTGGCGTCAGCTGTCCACCGACGGTCCGGCACTGTTCCCGCAGCTGCCCTGGGAGTGGGACTGCATCGAGGCCCCGGCACTGTGCGTGCGCGACGGCCACCTCGTCGCCTTCTACGCCGGCGGTTACAACAACGAGCCGCAGCAGATCGGGGTGGCGACCAGCAGCGACGGCGTGGGCTGGACCAAGCTGTCGGAGGATCCGTGGTTGACCAACGGCCGGCCGGGGGAGTGGAACAGCTCCGAGTCCGGCCATCCCGGCCTGCTACTCAGCCCGGATGGTGCCAGTCATCTGTTCCTGCAGGGCAACGACGACGGCGGGCAGACCTGGCGGATCGCCGGCCTCTCGCTGGAGTGGGACGGGATGCGCCCCCGCGTCGGCCAACCGGTGGCACCCGGGTGAGCCCTCGATGGACCGACGAGCGGCAGCACTACCCTCGGCCGTCGTGAGCGCCACCGCAACCGCCACGACAACCGTTCCGGACGAGGGCTCCGCGCCGAGCGCGCAGACCGGCCTGGACCTGACCGAGCTGGCGCTGTCCCGCGCGGTCCTGGACCGGGCGGGCGACCGGCGCAACGATGACCAGTGGTGGCAGGCGGTGCTGTCCAATCCGCGCACCCGCTACCTCCCGGTCCGTGCCGACCGGTTCCCGATCCATCGCGCGGAGGGCGCGGTACGGCTGGCGTGGTCGGAGGCGAATGTTGCCGATGGTGAGCCGTCGTTGCTCGGGGTCGATGCCATCGGGCGCGCCCACGTCGCCGTCGCGATCCCGGAGTCCGCCGGCCCCGGTGATCCCACCGTGGAGTGGGCCGGGTTGCGGGAGGTCGGCGGCGACCTCGACGACCTCGACGCCGGGGCGGCCACTCATGCGCTCGCGCTGTTGGGCTGGCACCGTGCCGAGCCGTTCAGTCCCGCCTCCGGGCTCCCGACCCGGCCGGCGCAATCCGGGTCCGTCCGGGTCAGCGAGGACGGCGGCCAGGCTTTCCCACGCACGGATCCGGCGATGATCGTCCTGGTCCATGAGGGCCAGCTGCACGACCCGGCCGGTCGGGCGCTGCTGGGGCATCAACGGGTCTGGCCCGCCGGCCGGTTCAGCTGTCTGGCGGGGTTCGTCGAGGCGGGGGAGTCGCTGGAACACGCCGTGACCCGGGAGGTTGCCGAGGAGGCCGCCGTCGAGGTCGGCGACATCCACTACGCGGGCAGCCAGCCCTGGCCGTTCCCCCGCAGTCTGATGATCGGCTTCACCGCCCGCGCCAGCCACGCCGAGATCCGGCCCGACGGGGAGGAGATCAGCGAGCTGCGCTGGTTCACCCGCGCCGAGCTGCTGGCCGACGTGGAATCGGGCGCCGTGCGCCTACCGGGGCGGATCTCGATCGCCCGCCACCTGATCGAGGGCTGGTACGGGGGCGAGCTGCCCGGCGACTGGTGAGCTCAGCTGGCGGCGCCAGCCATCCGCTCGTCTACCACCGACGCGGGCGGGTTCGTCGCCGTCGACCCGTCGGGGAACAGCACCGTGGGAACCACCCGGTTGCCCCTGTTGACGCTCATGACGAACTCGGCGGCGGCGTCGTCCAGCTCGACGTCGACCTCGTCGTAGACCGTTCCACTGCGGGCCAGGCCGGACTTCAGCCGCGCGCAGTACGGGCACCACCCGGTCGTGAACAGGACCGGACGCTGCGTCGGGGTGGGCCAGCTGGGCATGACAGTTCTCCTCGGTACTCAGACGAACGGGGCCGGCGGTCCGACGCGAAGCGGTGCTGTCGGTCGCCGCTGGGAGGATGAACACGTGTCCGCCGCGCCTGCTTCCCCGACCGCCTCGGTGGATGCCGTGCTGGCCGGACTGGACCCGGAGCAGCGGGCCGTCGCCGAAGCACTGCACGGGCCGGTGTGCGTGCTGGCCGGGGCCGGGTCGGGCAAGACCCGGGCCATCACCCACCGGATCGCGCACGGGGTGCTGTCCGGCACCTACGCCGCATCCCAGGTATTGGCGGTCACCTTCACCACCCGGGCCGCGGGGGAGATGCGCGGTCGACTGCGCGCGCTCGGGGTCGGTGGCGTCGCTGCGCGGACCTTCCACTCCGCGGCGCTGCGCCAGGCCCGCTACTTCTGGCCGCTGGTGCACGGCAGCGCGCTGCCACCGCTGGTGGACTCCAAGCTGCCGTTGGTCGCCGAGGCGGCGTCCCGGATCCGGCTGGGCGTCGACCGGACGATCCTGCGCGACCTTGCCGCGGAGATCGAGTGGTCCAAGGTGTCCAACGTCGACGCCGACGACTACCCGGTCGCCGCAACCCGGGCCCGCCGATCCGTCGCCGGGGTCGACCCGGCGATGGTCGCCAAGGTGGTCCGCGGGTACGGGTTGGTGTGCGCGGACCGCTCGGTGATCGATCTGGAGGACGTGCTGCTGCTGACGTGCGCGCTGCTGGCCGACCAGCCGCGGGTCGCCGCCGCGGTCCAGTCGCAGTACCGGCACCTGGTCGTCGATGAGTACCAGGACGTCAGTCCGCTACAGCAGCGCCTGCTCGAACTCTGGCTGGGCGGGCGGGACCAGCTCTGCGTGGTCGGTGATCCCGGGCAGACGATCTACTCCTTCGCCGGGGCCTCGCCGCGCTACCTGCTGCAGTTCCCGCGGCGGCACCCGGGCGCCACCGTGGTCCGCCTGGAGCGCAACTACCGCTCCACCCCGGAGGTGTTGGCGGTGGCCAACCGGGTCCTCGGCGACGGCGTGCCGGCGCCGGACACCCCGCGGCTGGTGTTGCGATCCCAACAGCCCGCCGGTCCCGAGCCGCGGTTCACCGGGTACCCGGACGGAGGGGCCGAGGCGACCGGTGTCGCTCGCGAGATCGCCGATATGGTCACCGGCCCGCCGCCGCTGGCCCCCCGGCAGATCGCCATCCTGTACCGGATCAATGCTATGTCGGCGGAGTTCGAGCAGGCCCTGGACGACGTGGGCGTGCCGTATGTGCTGCGCGGGGCTGAACGCTTCTTCGACCGCGAGGAGGTACGGCGGGCGGTGACGCTGCTGCGTGGCACCGCCCGGGCGATCAGTGCCGGAACGCTGGCTGAGCCCGTGGACGGCAGCGCCGGGACCTCACTGGTCGAGCGGGTGGGCGAGGTGTTGCGCACGGCCGGCTGGTCACCGACCGACTCCCCAGGCGCCGGCCGGGCCCGCGAGCGATGGGAGTCCCTGGCCGCGCTGGCGGACCTGGCCGCCGACACCGCCGCGGCCCGGCAGGACGCGACCCTGGAGGACTTCGTAGCCGAACTGGACGCCCGCATCGAGTCCGCCCACGCCCCCGTCCCCGACGGGGTGACGCTGTCCTCGCTGCACGCGGCCAAGGGCCTGGAGTGGGACGCGGTCTTCGTCGTCGGGGCGCACGAGGGGGGACTGCCGCTCTCGCACGCCGAGACCCCGGAGGAGGTGGCCGAGGAGCGCCGGCTGCTCTACGTCGGCACCACCCGTGCCCGCCGGTTGCTGCGGGTGTCCTGGTCGGCGACGCGCAGCCCGGGCGGCCGGGGCCGACGGGCGCCGTCCCGGTTCCTGGACGGGATCCGACCCCCGGACCCCGACGGCGCCCAGCAGAACCGGTCCGGGTCCAGCCGCCGGCGTGCCGGCATGGCGCGTTGCCGGGTGTGTGGAGCAACCCTGACCGCGCCGGGTGAGATCACCCTCGGGCGGTGCACCGACTGCCCCTCCAGCTACGACGAGCAGCTGTTCCAGCGGTTGCGCAGCTGGCGGAGCGAGACCGCGAAGGCGGCGCAGGTGCCCGCCTACGTCGTGCTGACCGACGCCACACTGCAGGTGCTGGCCGAGCGGCGACCGGGTAGCGAACGCGAGCTCGTGGGCGTTCCAGGCATCGGTGCGGTCAAGGTCACCCGCTACGGCGACGACCTGTTACGACTGTGCGCGGCCGCCGATTCACCCGTTTCGCCGAGCTGATCGTCGGCTGCCGGCAGCCCGTTCCCGTCCCGGAAAGGATCGCCGTTGTAATTGCCTTGTCGTCGCCGCCGATCCCGGATACCGTCAGTCCTGCCGCGCATTCAGCGCTGTCCCAACCACGGTCCCGGCCGTGACCGAACCACGGCACCGGCCGTGACCGAATCCAGGAGGAGGTGCCCGATGCAGATCCTGTTCTCCGCGCAGCGTCCGCGCCCGATGGCGCAGCCGACCCTCGGATCGACCGGTCACGTCCTGGCGCTGTGTGCTGCCGGTGCCGATCAACGCCCAGCCGCCGCCGGTAATCGGCGCCCGCCGATCGCTCCCCGGGATGAGGTGGCCCTCGCCGGCCCGATGCTCGCCGGTCCGACGAAGGGGACCGGCTCGGTCATTGCGACCACCAACCCCGTGAGCGAGTCCCGCAAGACCCCGACTGATCCGTTCATCCGCTCGTCCCGTCTCCGCGTGTACGCGGAGGAGTTCCCGGTGTAAGCACCGTCGACCTCCTCTGAGGCCGCGGAACCGGGAACCCCACCGGGACCGCGGTCTTTCTGCTGTCCCGGCACCGAGGTGGGGATCTTCACGATCCCCGCACCCACGAGAAGCCAGCAGCTGACCATGAGGAGGACCCGGTGAGAATCACCAGGCACGGCACAGTGCCGTGCACGAGCACCCAGCGCGCCACCCAGGCCGTCGCGCCCCGGCCCAGTGGGGGTCTGCCCTGCTGGTCGGCCGACCCGGAGCTGTTCTTCGCCGAAGAGCCGGACAGCGTCGAGGCCGCCAAGCGGCTGTGCGCAAGCTGCCCGGTCCGCGAGCACTGCCTGGCTCAGGCGCTTGCGCGCGCCGAGCCGTGGGGCGTCTGGGGTGGGGAGCTGTTCGACGACGGGGTGATCGTGCCCCGTAAACGTCCCCGCGGCCGGCCCCGCAACGCCGACCGGGCACGCGATGCGGCCTGGCACGCCGCCCACGAACTCACGTCCGTCGCGTGAGCACCGCACACACGCGGGATCACCGCTGCCAGACATTCCGGCCGCGGTCCGGTTCCCTACGACCGGACCGGACCCGCGACCTCATCCACCTCAAACCGGAGAACACCATGTATAGCTGCGGAATCCATCATGAACTGGCACGCGAGCGATGTCATCAGCTCAGCGTGCTAGGGCGTGTCTCCCGGATGTCGACGGGGACGGCCGCGACGATCGTGCGGTGACGCGTACTGGGGTGCTCTCGGATGAGGTGTGGGCCCGGATGGAGCCGTTGTTGCCCAGCTCAGCGGGGCGCCG
>JAABUW010005747.1_pt1 | contig 15936 bp, 13 predicted proteins | sample 5560081 | NCBI WGS metagenome assembly JAABUW01 (sample SAMN10711882, study PRJNA513363) | rock metagenome | isolation source: Antarctica rocks | place: Antarctica: Victoria Land, Knobhead sud | reverse complement strand
GGCGTCCACATCTCCACCAGAGGCGCCTTCAATACTGTCTCTCAGCTCGCCCGTTCAATCTCCGGGTGAGACAGTGGGCAGGCGATCGAGTTCACCTACCTCGTCTGCGAACAATTCCATGACCTCGAGTTCGATACCTCCGCGGCGGATACAGCATCTTAGCAGTGTGCTGAAAGGCCGTATGAGCGGGCATGTGTCAATCAGACGAGACCGCGACAACCCATGGTTACAACTATACTGCTACATCGAGGAGGACACGGGGCGGCTGATGTATGAGTCCAAGGGTGGCGGTGCTGTGGATCGCGCGCTTGTCTCGGCACTGGGAGGTTGCAACGTGAGACCGATCGTCGATGGCGAGCAGTCGTATTTGGAAGTCACACTGCCCAACTCAGACACGGAAATCCACTTCAAGCTCCTGACTCAGGCCGATCTGGAGTCCTGGTACGCCGCGCTGCTGTGGTGGCAATCTCAGGAGTCGTCGACTTTCCAAGCAGTGGACGGGCAGAGATCGCCGTCTGCTCTTTCTGCCTGCCATAGTACGCGACCAGAGCTGCCGCCTAGGACGTCTTCGGCTATAGATAGAAGAGATCGCGCGGATAGCAATCGGAGCGATCGGAGGAAGTCTGTGGCAACACCAAAGGAGGCACCTGTTATCAAGATCGGAACGATGATTTACTGGGATACCAATGTCGGGTACAGCAATACTCTCGGATCGGCTTCAGTAGGATCGCCGGCGAGTGGAAGACCTGCGAGGTACAAGATGCAAGCACAGTCATCGAGGAGGTGGAGGAGGATCAATGGCCAGCTGCGAGAAAACGGCGAGCTCAAGTTGCATGCAGAATCTGACAACGGTCTGATGTCAGTGGTCCAACTGAGCCAACTGAGCCGGTGTGCGATTCAGAGGCTGGACCCAAGTGTGTTGGAGAACGAATATTGCATCGCAATTTACCCTCAATACACTTCCGGCCACTCCAACAACCAGCCTGGCTTTGTGAGGCCGATATTCTTGAGCTTGGAGAATCGGGTACTTTACGAAGTGTGGTTCGTCCTGCTCAGAGCGTTCACCATACCGCAGCTGTACGGTCCACCACCACCAGATGAGCAGGATGATCATTTTCTGACACGCAACCCGGACGAAAAACTTGCCACGACCATCTCCGACATGTTTCGTCTTGAGCGCACGCTTAACTTCAGGATCGTGGAGGCGAAGATCTTCCCACCTACGACCAATAACACAGCTCCAGATCCGAGCTTCGCTGGTGGACGTGCACACACCGCGAACGTGAAGCCTGAACAGCATGGCTACTACGCTGAAGTCCTGCTAGACGACGAGACACGTGGTCAGACGAACGTCAAATACGACGGCCTAAACCCGCTCTGGGGTGAGAGCTTCGAATTCCTGGATCTTCCCGCCGTTCTCAGCAACGTCAGTGTCCTTATCAAACGCCGGCCACCGGAGAGCGCGCATGCTCGTGAGCAAGCTGCGAGCAAGCTGGTCAACCAGGCCTATGGATTCACGAGTGATCAGCATGGCGGCTTCACTGGAGCCACGTTTGACGTAACGTGCGGCAAAGTGGAAGTGTACCTGCACGAACTGGAAGGCGATAAGGAAGTAGAAAAGTGGTGGCCAATTGTGAATACGTTCAACCAGCGCATCGGCGAGATCTCGCTCAAGACGCGCATGAACGAAGGTGTCATTCTGATGGAGAAGGACTACGAGCCGCTCAGCGAGCTACTGCATCGATTCGGGAATGGGCTGACTCTGCAGGTTGCGCAGATCGTCCCGGGCGAGCTGAAGCGAGTAAGCGACTGCCTGCTGAACATCTTCCAGGTGTCTGGGAAGGCTGGAGAGTGGTTGATGGCGCTTGTGGAAGAGGAGATCGATGGTATTCACAAGGAGACTCCGATAACTCGTCTTCGATACACCAGCCGTGTTGCTTCAGATGCCAGCAACGAGACTCCCGGGCTTGGCCTGCATGCTGATCGAGAGCTGATCGTTCGGGACATGAACAAGAACGCTACACTCGAGGCGAATTTGCTGTTTCGTGGAAACACTCTGCTCACCAAGAGTCTCGACTCACACATGCGACGCGTCGGTAAGGAATATCTCGAAGCATCGCTGACTGCCAAGATCAAGGAGATCAACGAGAAGGAGCCTGACTGTGAAGTCGATCCGAATCGTGTGACCTCGCCTGCGGACCTGGACCGGAACTGGAGACGTTTGCTACACTGGACGAAGGAGGTCTGGCAAGCTATTCTCGGGTCCAGGGATCAATGCCCTGTGGAGCTCCGATATATCTTCAGGCATGTCAGAGCTTGCGCGGAAGATCGGTATGGTGACTTCTTGAGGAGCGTGAGCTACAGCAGTGTGTCTGGCTTCTTGTTTCTGCGGTTCTTCTGTCCGGCGATACTCAACCCGAAGTTGTTTGGACTACTCAAAGGTGACTTGTGAGAGTGGTCTTCAAGCTTGCGAATGGATGCTAACTATATATAGACGAGATCAAGCCCAAAGCACGCCGCACACTGACACTCATCGCGAAGTCACTGCAGACCTTATCCAACATGGCATCGTTCGGCGCCAAAGAAACTTGGATGGAGCACATGAACGTCTTCCTCACGCAAAACAGAGAAAGCTTCAAGAGCTTCATCGATGACATGTGCTATGTTCCAGCGACAGTCTCCGGTCCTACGTTCTCCAGCGCGAAGCAGTCCTCGTCGACATACCCAGCAGGAGTGATCTCTGCAGAAAGCAATCTAAGCTACACAACGCCAATGACCATCATGCAGCGGCTACCTCCTACCAGTAGAGAAGGCTTTCCGAGCTTGCCTTACCTCATCGACCAGGCGCGAGCATTTGCGGAGCTGGTGCAGCTATGGCTCGAAGCGACTACGGAGGGGACAGCGAAGACGATGGCGACTTCAAGATCACATTCGGAGCTCATGGCTGCTATCAAAGCTTCTGCGGGCGAGCTCACCGCCTTTCACGAGATATGCACGAGCTTGTCTAAGCGAACGCAGGAGTGCTTGAGCCGCGCTGAGAGGGCAGAGCGACCTAACAGTGCCTTGTCCTTTCGGTGGGAGGAGCTTATCGATCAACTACAGCCAAGCAGTCACCCGGACAGTGGAGACGAGTTTCCTATGTCGACGCCACAGACATCTTCGTTGGACACTTTGGCGGAACGAGTAGCCGCTGATCCACTGATTCTGGCTCCGACGTCGCACCCATCCTCATTACCTCGAGAGTGGACCGTGGTCTCTCCTGACGATGATCTTGGAGATGACGACGTCGACGACCCGTCAATGGCAACCCGACTGTATAACATCACACCATCGATATCCGGCTCGAACTCTCAAGCCACTTTCGATGCCGCCTCCACACGCGATAGACCAGGTTCCTCCGGCGTCGTCAACAGTCTCCGTGACAGTCTGCGCAGAGCTAAGATTCAATCCCGCGGCTCCGAGAACAACTCGCCTTCGCGTTCCATAACCGCGAGCGCCAGCGCCAGCGTCGTCTCGAGCGATACAGAGGTCTCAGTCGGCACCACAGCCTTACCGAACTACGACCGCGAGCGTCGGCACAGGGAGCGGAGGGAGGCCGCGAAGGTGCAGATCAAGCAGGAGGTCGAGGCCGCTCGGTTGAAGGAGAGTCAGAAGGACAAGAGGAGAGTGAAGTCACCGATTGTGTCGGCGTTGAGGAAGAAGCGGGAGCGCGACAAGGGGGTCGTTGAGGGTGGGCCGGTGAGAGAGGGCTGAACGAGTCACGGGTAACGATGGGGTAGAGCATGCGTACATGAGAGGGGATGGGAAGGGATTCGGGCATGATGATACCATAGCTTTGATGGGAGGGCGGTTCTGGCTTGAGAGCGATTAGAAGATGGAGGATCAGCAGTCCTGTAGTATCTATGCATCGTTTCAGTGGGTTGAAGCTAGCTTTCTTCGTTCTGTGCCGGTCTTGTACGGCAGCTTCTGAGGGCTCTCAACGCTGGTCGCAATGGTGCATGGCATGGAGCGATACGAGCTCATGAGGGTGATCAAATGCTACTTGATCGTTGCAGGATGTTGCCGGATAGCCTGTCACGGGCCATCACGGATCCTCAACCGCTGCTCGAGGCTCTAAAGCACAGTCTCCCACGCAATGTGTCCAATGCAGCAGTCTCGGTCAGCGGATGTGGATGTTCGGTCCCGGCACGTAACCACAATGCCTATCTGGACCTTTACCTGTCGGCCGGACATTATCTTAGTGGTCGAAGCCGTTGTGGTATGAGGGTCTGGTAGTCCCGTCGGGCTTCTGATCAGGCCACTTTGCACGCAACACACGTCTCGACAGGCCGCAGCGGACATATGTTTGGAACAAGGGACGGGTACCCGCGAGGCCGCTCGATCCGTCGTTGTCTCTTACGCAGCACCGCCCTAGGAACACGTCGGCCGAGTCAGCGTCGGCGCAGCCAATCAAGAGGGTCAATTCGACTTAGCGGGATGCAGGATCGCTGTGTTTATGCTCCGTCAGCGCGCATTGGGAGTTTCCCACAGCAATTCGCTTGCAATGCGAGAGGTACACGCAATCGGGCTGTATGGCAAGGCTTGGAGTTAAGGTCCGTGGTATTTAGGCAGATGCCTTGTTGAGTAGTTGAGAGAGATATGTCCGACGTTGCCCGTCGTGAGTACATTTAGCTTTGCAACACGCTGTCGACCAGTTGCTCATCGGACTTGAACTTAGTTCAACATCAACTACACTCGGTCTTGCGATCCCCGAGCTCGACACTATATACAGCCAAACGACAAGAAGTTCATCAAGGCTGTTCGGGCTGACGACCACACCAAATCACCTGACCCATCGAACAACTGCTGTCGACATGGGGTGGGAAGACCATTTTCTCGACAAATGGCTGGAGGCCAGCAACTCCAGGCCATCTAGCCCCGACCCCGCGAGCCCCCGATTCTCTGTCGACCTCCATTCCAAACCAGGAGACTGGAAATCGATCAAGACCCAGGAACAGGAGAAGCGGCGGTCGGTTAGTGGGTCCAGGACAAGTTCAACTAGCTCGACCAGTTCAACATCATCGGTCACCTCGAACCCGCAGCAGACTACAAGCTCTAAGAGCTGAGCAGAGCAGCCGTGTCAAGAAGAACTGAAAGTTCCATGCCGTCGGAAGGGTCAAGTCGACGAACGGTCGACCAAGGCTTGCCAGAAGTCTCTTGAGCAGCTGCCGAGCAGTGCCTGGCTTCGAGGGGACCATATCGGGAACGTTACTCCGTCGGTCTGGCGATGCCGTGGCCAATTCTTCGGGACCACGCCGAAATTCGAAGGCGAGATTGACCGGGTTGGGGAGCAGGTAGCCACGGTTTTGGGGAGTGGTAAATGTACCCAGCAACGAAGGCGAGGACTGCGAGATGGTAGCCATATGGGAGCGCTTCGATGAGAAAATGTCTGTAATCTCTCAGAGCTTGCTCGTGCGATCTGAGCTAGAAGCCTCTTCGCCAGACAGATAGTCACACAACCATCTCTCCGCCTCCGTCTTCATCATAGCAGAGAACTCATGCCTCGCCTTAGGATCGATGATGTCCTCAACTTCAACACCCTCATCGTTGAACCACCCCGTCTTAGGATTCACGGCCCTCTTCAACCACCCCAGAAACGGCTCGCCCTGCTTATACGGCACCAGCCCATCTTGCCCCCCAGCAAAACAGATGATCTTCTTTCCACTTAGCCTCAGTTCCATAATCGGCCGTAATCGCTTCTTCTCCGGATCAGACGGTTCATGCAAATAATCCGCCTCCGTCACCACGTCCAGCTCGCCAAGCAGTATTCCGGCTGGATCATACCGCTCCACCGCCTCCAGCAGCGCAGGCGGGAACGTCTCTGAACCGAGGAAGTTGCGGACATCGGGTTCGCCGTTGTTGTTGAGCGCTGAGGGTACCTTACTCCGGACAGCGCGGTCGGTCATCAGGCGGACGTAGTCTGGGCAGCCTATCACGACCATTCCGGCGCGGATCCGGGGGTCGCTGAGCAGTAATGTCCAGGTAGCATGGCCGCCTAGGCTGACGCCGCCGCAGATGTGCTCGCTGATGGTAACAGGTAGGTACGATGGGATGTGAGTGATTAGATGCGAGACATCGAGTGCGGTGCCGGTGTATGTGTTGAACATATCAGGACCATGAGTAGGATTCCCCTGCTTCCAAGAAACGTTGGCGCGGTTATCTAGCATCCGTGATCCATGATTCCGATGATCTATGCATACGCAAATGAGTCGTCGCTGTCCGGGTTTCCGTCTTGAGTTCCAGGTTTCGAGGAAGGCGCTCGCGACCAGGCCCATTGAGTCTTGCGTGTCGCCGCGTCCGTGAAGGAGCCAGAGACATGAGATATCGCCGGAGTCTTGGGGGAGTTCTTCCAGACCGTAGATGGTTACGAGGAGGCCGGAGATGTTTAGTCGTTTCCAGGAGACCGGGTTGACTTTGTTAAAGGCGGAATGGGTCATTGGTACGGGAGAGTCGAAGGGAGACAGGGTTGAGTGGAGGGAGAGGGCGTGCTGCCAGGTGAAGGTGCTGCCGCCTGCCATTGTGTTCAGATAATGTGAGCGATGGATCTAGGTAGTGCTTTCGATGATGATGATGTGTTTTTGATATATTTGTTGTTGTTCGAGTGATGTCCGCCGTTGTCGGCAATCGCAGTGAAGCCTCGGCTCATTTGGCAGCTTCAGGGCGAAATATCACTTCGTGTGCAGTTTTGGTTGAAAGTAATAAGATTAGACCGTTCGAATGGGTAGTTCGACGAAAGGCTTCCCAAGTGCGTATGGCTGCTACGAAACAATCTTCGAGTCCTTTGCAATTGTGACTTTCTGGTAGCCATCGTGAAGACGACCTCCCGCATTACACGCAGATCTTGATGTGCTACCTCGCACCCCCTTCATCAAAGTCGTTACGTTCAAAGCGGCGGATCATGCAGACACAGTATCGTTCCCAAGTTTCCGCGTTTCACTCATCATTCCCGCCCATCCCTTCCGCCAATCTTCGTCGTATCCTTGCACATTTCCGCTTGTCCTCACATATCCTACAAACAGACGTCTCCCGTGCAGGCGTACGAGCAGATGCGGGCGATGACCAGCCGGGCGGTATGTGATAGTTCTCGGCTGGCTTCGTTGGTCGACGTTGTAGCGTTGGCTGGCGCTGCCGCGTTGGTAATTGCAGTATCGCCATGATGATGAGTGCCAGTGTCAGAATGAATATGTCTGCAATGTCTGATGCGGAAGTCATATCGTATAGTATAGTCGAATTGCGATGCCGTGGAGGTAGGAGATTGTGGAATCGAGTGAGATGAGCGCTCGACGAAGGCCTTTGCGTTGGTAGAAGAGAAGGACTGTGAACTTACAGATATTTGTGAAATAAGCACGTGTCTTTGGTTTAGTGAAAGGTCTTACTCGTATGTCATAAATCTGGTTTAGCGCTCTGCTGCCTTCAATGTCTACATTCACTCGCCTTGACTCCAAGCCAACTGTTTGATCCAAACTGCGTTCAAGGACCTGATCCCATAGCTGCAGCATTGTCCTATCACGAGAAATTGGTCCGTCAAGACACCGGATGGAACATATTAGAGGGGAGCATCGTGGTGTACGGTCGGCTTCGGTGGCTGTAACATGAGCTCGATTGAAAGCCAGAGGAAGCGTGCTGCGAGGAGGGTCGATACTGGGATGGCAAGCAGGACGCAGAAGAGATCTGACCCGTCCATGTCGTCTGTTAGCGAAATCGTTGACCTAGATTCGGGCAATGTCGGGCTTTTGGGTCAGAATGGCAGTTTGTTGTTTGAACCTGATTTTGGGCAAAGGATGACTTCCATCTTGATGTAGTGATATCGAGGAGCAACAACGTGTCGTGAGTCCGTAAGAATCACAGGGAGTGTGTAGGTGTCGTGCTAGATTGTGAATGTAACTATGGTTCTCCTGCAACCCGGGACATCGCCTATGTTCGCATTGTACCTTCACTCGAATGGTGAGCAGACCGGATAGATGCCGACCACGTGGAATTGATGACTGGGTCTTCAATGCTCCGGATCAAATTATGCAGACTGCCCACGAATTCGCGGAGTGTGGCTCTGAAGCTGAATCGGCCTGGCTGTCTCCCTACCTGATCCTCGTGGTGTTTCTCCATCAGGCATCGCTATCGGCTTATTGTATTCCGCACATGAGTGTGTCATCGCGAGGCGAACGGAGTGAAAGCAGAACAAAGAAGCTCGTTAATTGAGAGCAAGATTTAAGTCGTCGTTCACGCTGGTGGACAAAGCGTCAAACAAGCATACGGCGAGTACCGCTCCCGCCGCTAGCCACTAGCCTCGCAAGCCGTTTCATCTCTCAAGGAGACCGCGCGGGCACATCAGGATCAGCACCACCACTCAACAGACACTTGGAACCGCGGTACCTATTACACCACATTCCTTCGAGTCGCTCGTTACCACCACCACTTCCACCTTCGCTTCATATCGGTATCTAGAGCAGCAGAGCAACGGTTGAGCCGTAAGCGCGAATACTCTTGGACGAGACCTCAGCTGCCACATCACGAGGCGAAACGGGCGTGCAGCACTTCTGGCGACGGCGAGGACAGACGACGATAGCTACTTTGCGACTGCTATCACCGAAGTGTAGCAAGAAGACAGTGATTGACGATTTCGCGAGCGGCCGGCCGCAAGAATGGCCATGACAGTCAAGGGTAGTCTTATGTCGGGAGGTACGGCTCAACCAGCCTCCGCCGGATGGTTGCGAGATGCTAAGTTCTCGTCAGGTGTTGAGCATACACTCCGAACAATCTTCAAGCGATGTCTCAAATGTCCCCCGGGTGTCACGCCATCTTGTCCGACGTGCGGCAAAGGCGAGATCTGCTCCCTTATACCCCAAAGCTGCGGCAGCTGCGCTCACAACACGTGCATACCGGATCCAAGCTTTCCCGTATCTCACGGCCCGAATGTTGGCGCAATTGCAGGTGGCGTCGTGGGAGGAATCGCGTTTATCGTGGTGGTCGTGCTTTGCATCTATATCTTTTGGATTAAGAAGAGGAGAGCTGAGCAGGACGCAGAGCTGGAGGAAGAATGGGCCAACGACGAGATATCGAGTCAGAAGCGGTCGACACAATTCACAACAATGGGTGATGCGGCGTCTACACGGACTAGGGGTTCGCTTGCCGCCAGCATTCTGAGCCGAGCGAGCAATATCATCCAGATTGCCTACATACCAGGAGTCACGAATCGAAACGGGTCTGGTCATAATAGCATACATGCGCCAGTACCACCAATCCCAGCTCACCACCGATCGCAAGCACCAAAGAGCCCACTCAGCAACGAAGGCGATGCCCTATTCTTTCGACCCGGAGATCTTCGAGACAGCACGTGGTCTGGATCGTCGTCAATCAACTCTGATAAGCGCGACACTCGGTACACCATGGCTTCTATCTCACCATCACTCATGCGCGATTCTGTCGGCTCAGACATATTCACGAATGATGCATCCTCCCAACCAATGCCCGCCACTGCCGCAACTCGCTTGGCGCCACGCATGGTGTCTGTCAAGTCCAGCACATCATCCGCCTCGCTATCTGGCACCAGCGACAGTGGCACGGCAACACCTCAAGAGACGAGTGGCAAAGTGAAGACACTACAGGTGATGATGCCAGGCCAAGGGGCAGGCCTCGCACCAAGCAATTCTTTCCGGAGCGCGGGTAAAGTCAAGCAAGTTACAGTAGGCAGCAAAGGACGATTCCCGGTGCGCAACGTGAGCGATGCGTCGACGGTCACTTCGACAAGCAGCCATGCACCTAACATTTCGTCTCCACTCGCCGAAAAGGATGAATCCGAGGCATCAGCGTCTGGTTCCCAGGGACGAGAGGCGTCAAGCTTGATGCAGAACATGGACTTCGCTACACCACCCGCAGTACAGCCCATGGAATCGCCCTTCTTCGACGCGACTGAGCACCCTTCTGCTGCTGCAAGAGCAGCATCGAGTCTACGGCTGAATCCTTACGCATCCATGGCTAGGACCGTTGGCTCAAGTACCGATGGTCCAGCGAGGAGCCGGGGCAAGAGTATCGGCGGACTCAGCGCAGTTGAGGAAGAGGCACTGAAGAGGGCGAGCAGGACTTCCGAATCGCTCTTTGATGTGGACGAGAGGACGAGAAAGAGCGAAGAGAGCCCGTTCGCGGACTCACATTCGACGGATTGAGAGAGACCATGTTGCTTTAGATAAGAGATGGATTTTAACGAGCTCACGGATCTTTATTTCAACGCGCCCTGGTTGGTATGGCCGGAATTGGCCAGGCAGTTCCATTGGCCAGCTTCTATGGATTTCTCGATATCTATCACTTTCGCACGAATTGCGATGCTACCCTTCGATGCTTGACCCTCTGCTCACCAGATCTCAGTTCTTTGTCTCTCCATTTTGATCGAGTCGCGATTGAGACATGCATGAGGCGAAGAGCAGCCTGTCTCAAAACGCGATAAAACATGACTTGGCTGATGAGACACAGGCAATCATGTATATCAGGGACAAGGAGAAGCACGGAAAGGCGTCTCTTCTTACAACTTCATACCACCATATTCATCCTACCAAACCAACCAAGATGACTGCCGATACGCTCTACATGATGTCCGCCATCAGCCTCAACTTTTCTGCAACTACAACTGCCCAGAACACAGCCACATTCACGAACAATCAAACGACTCTGCACATACACAATCTCCTCACCTCCGCCCCAACCCACCTCAACCCCACACTCGCCCTCACCTCCGCCCTCTCCCTCATCCTCCTCCTGCTCGTCTTAGCTCTGAGCTTCAGCTACCGCACCCTCAGCCGCCTCCCCTTCTTTCCCCGCTACGTCCAACCCATTACAATTTTCCACGCCCTCGCTACAGAAGCCGTACAGCTCCTCCTCGCGTTGACCGCGATAGTGGCTGTCACCTCGATCCTGAACTCCGGCATCCCAAGCCTACGAAGCCCTGAGCGCAAGATCCGAGAAGCTTGGGCGCTGGAGGCAGCGGCGTGTTTATGTGTTGTGGTGTTTTGGTGTGCGGTTGTTGATGCGGTGGATTGGATTGAGGGGAGGGTGCTGTTGGGGAGGTGGGGGCGTCCGTATGATGGGCATTGTTTGGTTGTCACGCAGTGTACACATTTTGGGCTTGAGCAGGGTTGGAGGGGGAGACAGCAGGTGAGGGGGAGAGGGAGTACGGTGAGGGAGCGGCGGGCGCGGCCCAGGCAGAAGGTAGGGAGAGGGAGGGGTGTGGGAAGGGGAGCGGTTGAGCTGGTGGCAGAGCCGACCAACAGCAACCAATCTGAGATCGATGGATCCAGTGCAGAAGCTACGAACCGTAGCCGCACACCGTCGTCAGTCTCGCCTACGACTCCTTCGAAAGGAATGCTGTTGCCAACGCCGCCTGAGTCTTCAGCTGCCGCATCACCTACCACAACCAATTCTGGCAGCGCACCTTCAGTGCCAGACGATCTTGAACACAATGCTGCCACCGCTTCTCTACCATCCCCACCAGACTCCGCCGAGACCAACACATTCAGGTCGCGAACCATCACAAAGGAACAGCATCGGCACTTCCGTGTCATCGACACCGAATTCTACTGCAAGGACACCGATGCCGGAAGTCCCACCAAGAGCAGCTCCCCTCGAAGTCAGAGCGCCCCATCCAAGTCGCAGAGATATGTTCCCAACAAGCCACGGGCAATGTCTGATACTTCTGGAGTCTCGCTGCATCGTGCACTATGGGAACATGGGCGCCACCGCTACCTTGTGCCCATCTCTGCAGTTGCTGCATCGCCGTCCGAGTCATCAGAGGAGACCGTGTTCCCGTCGCCGTCGACGCTGTCGACGCCGTCCAAACCTGCACTCAAGGTGCAAAGCACGCCGAAGGCACATAAGGAGGTCGTGTGTCATCGATTGGTGACTGAGATACCACCTGGTGTGGGATTCTTCTGAAAGAGTGAAAAAGCTTCGAGTTTCCGCTGTATCATTCCGCAAGAGTTGGAAGGACAGCGCTGGACGCAGTACGTGGTGTATGCGACTCTGCTGGGGATCTAATTTGATACATGCTGGAAGACACCGAGGACAGCATTGACCGGACGCGATGTATCAACATGTATGTATAGGTCTAGCAAAGCTATGCGTTCCACATTCCATACCCAGTCTCTCTCCCCTTCTTGTACCACTCCTGCACATACGGCAACGCTACATGCGGTCCGTAGATCTCATCCTCCCACTGCGGACGCGGTGGCTCGAACCCGGTCTCTTCCTTACATCTCGCCACCAGCTCCGCGACAGTACCTCCGCGATCGTACAGCGGTGCTTCCTTTCCTGCTTCGGCCTTCTCAATGTCCGCACGCAGAGTCTCCGTCGCGGTTGAGTTAACCTCGAGCGTCGATGGGTCAATGACGACGCCGTAGTTCTTCTTCGCGCCTTCGATCGTGACAAGCTTGCGTTTGACTTCGAGTGCGACGGTCTCGGCTGGACGAGTGAGAGGGTCACCGAGACCTCCACCTCCCCAGGTCTGCCATTCGAGGAGATCGCTGTGCACAGCGTCAGTATCTGAGTACGGTCGTTCATAATCGAGAGATAGACTTACCCAGGCTTGACCTTGACATGATCGCACTTCGACGGCAGAAGAGTTTTGGTAACTGACCCATCTGGCTGCAAACGATGAATTGCTTTCTTGCTCCTGCTGCCAGGCTTGCCACCTCTTACACCCCATGGCGTAGTGAACCATCTATCGTCGTGCAGACTGAACTCTCCTGCCGACAAGAAGCGATACATGGTCTTCTGCGCGTTGCCACCACGGTGGAAACCGGCACCGCCACTGTCTGCAACGGCTTCGTTGACCTCTAGTCGCACCGGGAAGTTGAGCTCAATGGACTCCGTGGGCACACTTTTGATGGCCGGGAAGAGGCAATGACAGTCTGGTCCGTCACCTCTGGGTCTCGCGGGTACGCCACCAAATGCAATCTGGTAGAGTTGATACCACTCGCCGTTGGGCTTGAATCCGGAGTAGAAGAAGTGCGGGCTATCGCTAAAGCCGGCTGCTGTCATGAAGGCTGAGTTCTTTTGACCGAACAAGGCCTGCATCACATCCATGCTTCTGCCCAAGAAGTGCGTACGACAACTGACAGCTGCAGGACGAACAGGCTTTAGTACGGAGCCGAGAGGTATGTCGATGTCGAGAAGGTCGTGGAAGCCGTCATTCGGGATGGTGAAAGGGGCATGCACTGTTAGAAGGTAATCTAAAACCATATGTCAGTGCGCTGATAGTGCTGCATGTCATGGAAGAGCTACTTACACCCGACGAACATCTACGCGGTATCGCTAGTCAGCGATTCATTCTCGATAGCAGGGGCAATGACATACCTTGAACATAGTCTCGCTCAGATAGTAGTTGATACTACTGCTTGCTTGCGGACTTGAGCCGTTCCAGTCGAAACGCAGCCTGTTCTTCTCGGGCTTCGTCAGGGTGCATTTGATTGCAAACGGGCCTTTTCCGTGACCATCATCATCGACAAAGTCGACGAATGTGGACGGCTCCTCAGTCATATGGTGTTCAATGATCTCGCTGACAGCGGATCGAGTCCGCTCAAGCAGGATGTCGGTCGACGCAGCGTACACTTCGGGTCCAAAGCGAGAACAGAGCTCGCCTACGCGCGTTGCTGCAGTTCGGCAAGAGGAGATCAGTGCAAGCAGGTCGGATCTAAGCCAGTCAGGCTGTCGGCTGTTACGGCACATCATTTCGACAATTGGTTTGTTCATCTTTCCTCGATCGAACAGCTTCATCGTTGGGACCTGAAGGCCATCGTCGAAGATGGTCTGAGCATTGATGCTCATTGACCCGGGCACCTGGCCTTGAACATCGGTCACTACGAAGGAGAGCGTTAGCAGCGAAAATATCTCGATGGCATCTTGTCAAAACTCACAGTGACCGAAATTCGCAGCCCAACCCACCAGTTTGTGCTCAAACCAGATGGGAAGAAGCACAATCACGTCGTTCAAGTGGCTGACAGCGCCTTCGACCTCGTAAACATCATTTGTAACGAACACATCTCCTTCCTCGATGGGCTCTGATTCGCCACGAGATACTTTGTAGTTCCAGATCTTCAAGAACTGCCCAATGAAAGAGCCAAATTGACCGACCAACATCTTTCCGGCGGCATCCGTGATCACGTTGAATTCGTCCTGTTGCTCTCGAATGGCTGGCGACATTGAGCATCGCAGCATCAAAGTGTCCATCTCCGAGCGAATGCTTGCAAGTGACGACCCGACTAGAGTTGGTATAGTTGGTATATCCTGGACGATCTTCTTCGCTTCACTGACCTTCTGCTCAATTGTTTTGTCGTCTGCAGCAAGTCCAGTTTTGGAACGGAAGGAAGGCATCTCGTTCCCAGGCATAGGAGAGATGCAGATGTTGCCAACCGCGTCTATCTCTCCTCTGAAGCCTGGCTGGATGAGCGTGTTTGAGTCCATCTCGACGACAACACATGGTCCGTTGACTGTGTATCCAGCTTTGCTGATGGCGGTTCGGTCCCAGAATGTCGCTTCGTGCTCTTTACCCTGCACGACGATCGTCTTCTTCTCAATGACTGCGCATGTGGGTGGGTCCACGCCATCGGCCTTGTGTAGTCGAGGGATCTCGATGTCTGGGGAAGAATCGCTCACTATTACAGTGAGTCTAGTAAGCTCCAGTGGGAAGGCCTCCAGGGTGTAGCTGAACTGTTGTTGATGAAGCTGATCGAACTTAGTGCGAGCGACTTGGTCGAATTCTTCCAGCGTTCGGGCAACATCTTCTGTGGCCAGGTTGACTGTGAGCTCCAGCGCTTGCCCTTTGTAGCGAAGGGCGGCCTGATACACTATTGCAAGCTGCGGATCTTTGGTAGCCAGAGCATCCTTCACGGTTTGCAGACATCGTTGTTCGAGGGTCCGAAGTATCGTTCGGATTGCATCCATACTTGTCGACGACAGCAAGTGGATGAAGGACGCCGAAAGTTCGTGACTCATCTTAGTCGTAGCATCTCCTTGGGCGCACAGTATGCCAGGTGCAGCAGGAACAATGACAGGCCAGGCGCCAAGCAGCTTACCGACTGAGTTCGCGCACATAGGTCCAGCACCACCGAATGCGACCAAAGCGAAATCTGCTGGGTTGTATCCTCGCTCAACAGACACCAGTCGCAAGGCTCCGTAGATAGCCTCATTCGCCAGGTCAACTATCGCTTCGGCAGCATCGAACATGGTTTTTCCCATCTGCTCCGCGAGGTTGCCCACCGCGCTCCTTGCTGCCGCGACATCGAGCTTGAACTCGCCACCCAGCAGAGTTTCTGGCAGATACCCCAGCACCAAATTAGCATCAGTGACAGTTGCTTGAGTGCCGCCCCTGCCGTAACAAGTAGGTCCAGGACTCGCTCCACTGGACTCGGGGCCTACGCGAAGAGTATTTGTCAACGCCTGGTAGAAAGCCAAGCTGCCACCACCTGCACCGATGGTCCTCACATCAACCGAAGGCGAACGGACGGTGATGTCGCCAACGACAGTCTCTCTACGAAGCGATGGTTCGCCGTTGGTGATCAGCGCGACATCCGTGGAAGTGCCTCCCATGTCCAGGGTCACCAAATTCTTGTAATCTGTTGACTTGGCGATGATGCTGGTAATGCCCTTGACACCACCTGCAGGGCCCGACATAAGTATATTGACGGGCAGCTCCCCAGCAATTTCGAGATTTGTGAGCCCGCCATCGCTTTTCAAGATTCTCACATTCGATGTTACGTCTCGGAGCTTCTCCTGAAGGCCAGCAAGATATCTCTTCACCTCCGGCTTGACCACAGAGTTCGTAGCGGTGGTGACGGTGCGTTCGTATTCACCGAGCTCCGGTAGTACTTCGTGAGACAACGACACTGCAACATCGTCTCCCAGTACCTCTTTGAT
>JAABUW010005744.1_pt1 | contig 15947 bp, 12 predicted proteins | sample 5560081 | NCBI WGS metagenome assembly JAABUW01 (sample SAMN10711882, study PRJNA513363) | rock metagenome | isolation source: Antarctica rocks | place: Antarctica: Victoria Land, Knobhead sud | reverse complement strand
TCCATGGCTCAGGCTCTCGAGGCGGCGGAGGAGCGAGTTCTGAGGCCGGAGCATTCGGTGTCCGGAATGGTTTGCTCAGGATCACGGTCGAGGTGCCGTTCGAAGCGACGTTGAGACTAACAGCGCGCTGTAACGGCTTCTTCTGCTTGGATCTGGCTGGGAGTGCCTTGGACTGACGTGTCTCTGCGTTCGGCGCTTCAGTTGCAGCATCCGGAGCTGCTGATGGCTTCTTCTTGGACGGAATTGGCGTGAGGCGGACTGGTGCGCCTGGAACTCGTTCGGGCTTCTCTGATGAGGGTTTGTTGGACTCTGAGACCACCCTTCGGAGCTGGCGTGGCTCACTTGGTGCTGGTTGGATTGCAGCGGGCGGATCTGGTGGTTGTGGTTCGACTGGTGGTGGAACAACTGGCGGCAGTATCATCCGGTCTAATTGAGCCAAAGTCCTTGGAGCTTCAGGAAGAGGCGAATGGTCATGGTTGATGTTAATGTGCCCGAGCACTGGAGTAGGAACCACCCGAAAGTCTTCCATCGGGACATCGCGAGATTGATCCCGTTGACCAGTTCGACGCTCCTTCTCAGCAATCTTGGCCAAGCGCTCCTCTAACCGATTGGCGTGGCCTCTCGATCGCGCCACGACTGGCGCTATGGCTTGTGAAGTAGTGTCGAGCAACGCGTCAACCGCATTTTCGGTCCTGATAGAATGCGTTCGTGATGGCTTCTGGGAGAGCTGGTTTTGACAGAGTAAAGTCTTCTTCTTTGGCGCACTCGTGATAAACTTCAGTGTACGCCCAGTACTCCTAGTTGGTGGTCCCATCTCGTCTGCCGTATTGCTTTCGTCCATGACCGGCGCTTTTGTGCCGCGGCGGAGGGGCTGTAACGGTGATGATGGCACATTGTGAAGCTGGTGATCGTTGGTACCTGTCTCTATACCGATGACAGATCTTAGTGGTCCAGCCTGGACTCTGGCATCTGTGCTCAGTGCGCTGTGCGAGGAGATGGCGGTTGTGCGTTCACCAATATCCTTGTCTGCGTATATCCTTTGTGTCTGGAACGCTGGCGAGCTAGATCGCACAACGGGTGCGACTGTAGCCGCACGCGCTTCAGGAGAAGACGGCGGCAACAATGCATCACTGGAAAACCCGGCCAAAAATGCATGCTGCTCAGGCTCACCAGCTTCCTCCGAAAGATCGATGACCTCTCTGGTGCCCAGCTGCTGCTGCCCGAGGTTTGGCGGAGCCTGCTTTCGCGCTCTTCCATTCGAGTCGATGGTGCGCGCCCATAAAGGAGCCTCTCTGGGTTTAGGTACACTTGTCGTCCTTTCGACAGTCCATGCAGGTGGGGGGTGCATGCGCTGACGCTTGAGCGGTCGCTCGTTGGCAGCCCACTCCCGATTCTCCTCGCCAGCATTACGTTCCTCGAAAGGAGACTTCGTAGGCAGAGCGGCCTTGCCAAGAGCTCCCTTCGGAGTACCGAGAAGGGCATTCAGCGAACGGTGCTTCGACTGAGTGACCGGCCGGAGCGCAGAACCGGGGGGCCTCATGGCAGACATTGCTGTGCGTGGTACGGCAGGTGACGAGCCACTGTCGCCAGGGGCCTTTTTCTTACTATTCACAATCTCCGTCAGGTCGGTCTCCGTGGTTCCCGTCCTTTCCGCAACCTGTACCATAACTCCACCCTTCTCCAGGGTCATCTCATCTCCATGCTGGAGAGATTCGCTTGCTTTCCAGTGAGCGTCGCCAATGAAGTTGCGGGCGACATCGTACACCATGATACGCTTGTTGAACGTGTGGAAGCGAAGAAAGCCATCTTGCCATCGTTTCTGCTTCCGTCGGAGGTCGTTAGTCCATAAGCAAGAGTACTCGTGGACGGGTGCTGTGTTCTGCGTTTGCTGGATACTGAGCGACGGTGTCCCGCTGCCAAAGACCGCAGCCGACATTTTTAGTTGCTCATCTCGTGGTGGGTGAACTTGTGCGTAGACGTTCCCACGTAGTCCCAGACGAGGTGGCGGTCGACGCGTTTCAACGCGTAGGAGGTACGAATTTTGGCAGTCACGACACGAACCTTTCTCTAGGTCACGTGACTAGCTGATCTCTTCCCTCCATTCTCATCAACATCCCTTCCTTCCATTCCGATCACTTGATCCATAGTATGAGCAGAAATATGTCTTCGCCGTACCCCATTACAGGCACATGTATTGCCCTACGAGCAGTCATCTCGGCCCCCTAGCCTCCGTCAGTAGCCGAGCCCACTTGACTTGACTTCATCCCATCACGACGGACGCTTATCAAAAAGAATCCTTACAGCAATTTTCAACCAGAGACGTAAGCTCAATGCCGCTCTTCTGGTGGTCCCAACATCACCCGACGCTCGCTCACGTTCAATCCTTCTTGCCTCGCTGAGCAACCGCCCGGTATAGCACCGCTATTGGTGCCGTTGCGTACGCCATGGCTCTCGACGTTGGTGCCGTTGCGTACGCCATGGCTCTCGACGTTGGCGCCGAGGAGACTACGAGAACTCACTCTACAACATCTGGGAATAACGAAGTCTACATAGCTCGAGAAGCTGCTCGCGTGATGCTTTTCCTTCAGATTCATCCTACTCTTCTTTCCTCAGTCCAGACCCTGCCCTTCAAGACGAGCACCAGCCTCTGCTGTCCACCAACTCCGAGACCAACTACGAAACCTTGCCCATCATGGAGATGGATAAGAAGTCAACGAAATCCACAAAAGACTCCACGTCGCCACCCTCCCGCCCCCGGCGCCGGTCCAGTATCGTCAATACCGACGACGATGACGCTCTGCGACTCGCTGAACTTGGCTACACGCAATCGCTATCGCGTAAATTCAGCGTCTGGTCTATCCTTGGGGTCGGTTTTAGCCTGACCAACTCCTGGTTCGGTCTTTCTGCTGCTATGGTCACTGGCATAAACAGCGGCGGGACCGCGCTCATTATCTACGGTGTCATCATCGTAGCATGCGTGTCGACCTGCGTGGCGACCAGTCTGAGCGAGTTAACCTCCGCCATGCCATCGGCTGGAGGTCAGTATTATTGGGCTCACGAGCTGGCGAGCGAGAGGTGGAAGAGGGTGGCAAGTTACGCTGTGGGCTGGTTTAGCTGGGCGGGTAGTATCTTCTGCTCTGCTAGTGTCGCACTCGCATTGGCTTTTATTGTGGTTGGGTTGTGGCAATTGAGCCATCCTGAGTAGTAGGTCTCCGTGCGTTTCCTTGTTGCCCAGAGCACCTTCGCGACACACCGAGCCACCAGAAGCACCTGTCGTCAAGAGCCCAAGGCGACCCAGGTCAAGAATTCGGGATCGATAGCTTTATCGCAACCCCAACGTCACCGAGCAATCCCAACGCACTCCATGGAGTAGGCCGGGCTAAATCCTATGAGCGCCAATTTCTGCGGGTGGCTGCGCTGGTAGACCACTGCGCTGGCCGTGCTCGTGAGAGAAGTACTCTGGGCCAGGTCGTCCTTTGAACATCACTGGAGAAAGTATCCGGCGATACGAGCGAAATGTACACCGGACTGCTCATGGTGGGAAGTCGATGTGACCGCGACTACTCGGATGGCGGCTGAGTGGCCTGTTCCGCTGTTGCATTTCCGCATTCACATTTCCTCATTCTGTTCGTTCTAACGGACTAGACCATCACTGACACCGCTCCAGTACCGTGGACAAATACCACGTCTTCGCAGCATATCAATTGATCAACGCGTTCGCCGCCTTGTTCAACTGCTACGGCAAAACCCTCCCTTGGACGGCCACTTTCACGTTATACGTGTCTCTGATCTCCTTCTTCACCATTATGGTGACGGTAAGTCTTCGACACTTCCAACGGCCCAAGAACTGTTATTGACAAGCCAACAGGTCCCCTCCGTAACTCCTGAATACAAACCTGCCTCATTCGTCTTCGCAACATTCATCAATAACACTGGGTACGATCAAGCTGGCATCGCTTTCATAGTCGGTCTGATCAACACGAATTGGCCATTCTGCTGCCTCGACTGCGCCACACATCTGGCCGAAGAGGTTCCCAGACCAGAACGCAATATACCTATCGCCATCTGCGGCACTGTCGCCATCGGGTTTACAACAGCCTGGTTCTTCGCCGTGGCGATGTTCTTCTCCCTCTACGGCGACTTCGAGCAGCTCGTCAACACTGAAACTGGCGTTCCAATCCTCGTACTCTTCTATAGTGCTCTGACAGGCAGAAGCGCACAAGTCGCTGGTGCAATCGTCCTTGAATCACTCATCCTCGCTACGGGCCTTGGCTGCCAGATCGCAAGCCACACCTGGCAGTCCCGTCTGCTGTGGTCATTCGCTCGCGATGGTGGAGTACCGTTCAGCAGATACTTCGCACACTGCAGCGAGAAACTCGACGTCCCATTACGCGCTCATCTCTTCTCATGTGGGCTGGTGGCAATCGTTGGCTCCCTGTACCTCGGAAGCTACACCGCCTTTAATTCCATGGTTACGGCTACGATCGTGCTGCTCTACATCAGCTACGCTGTACCCATCTTCTCACTTCTTTTCGTGCGCGGACGAAATAACCTTCGCCATGGACCTTTCTGGCTTGGAAAGGTTGGCATGGTTGCGAATGTGGTTGTGCTCTGCTGGACAATGTTCACATTGGTCATGTACAGTTTTCCCTACACGATGCCGGTCCAGGCGGGAAACATGAACTACGTATCAGCAGTGTACGCTGCAGTCAGCCTGATCGTGGCCGCAGATTGGTTCTTGAGAGGAAAGAAGCAGTACGGTAACTCGAAGGAGAGTCGGCAGACCCTTCTGGCAGAAGTGGTGCATAGGAGAGCAAGCGTTGGAAGTACTGAATTTGTACATTGAGCTAACTCGCAGATACGAGTGCATGAATACACTTTCCACGATACGGCCTGCCTACGTTTCTTCTAGATCATGCTCAAGTCCTAGAGGTGAGGTCGAGGTGATGCAGGTGATCTGCCGTAAGCGAGAGGGCGATATTATTTCCTGGGGTGAGCTTGAACGTGCGAGCAAGCTCCTACAAGATTGGACAAGAATTCTTCTTGGTCCACTCGCTCCACTACCACCTTGCTACAATCTCACAAGGGCGTTTGGGTACCGCAGATACTGGTGGTTCTCCAACAATGTTGCGTGGTAAGCGTCTCGGCATACAGATAAGTAAAGTGCTTTCTTCGACAAAAAAGCTTCGTACAGAGGGAAAGTCTGTAGGAAGAGTCTCTTCAACCACAGACACTTGTCATCAAGCTTCGAAAAGGAGTATCTAAGGCCACGAGAGCATCGGCTTCGCAGAGATGGTTAACAAGCACGTCGGCATCAAAGAAGAGCCTTCGCCAGAAGAAGTTGCTGAACGACAGCACTCTATAACACGAACAGACAAGACGAAATGGCAGAAACTGTGGCCAGTCATTGCCTGCGGTGCTGGCTTGTTCTCGGATGGGTATCTCAACGGCGTTATCGGAAGCGTAGGCACAATGCTTGCGATCATCTACCCTAAGCAATACACGAATAGCCCTGCACAGAGCAACGTCGCCTCTATCGCTTTCGTTGGCACGTTAGTGAGTAGCAAACGAACAATGTTTGAGTCGCTTGCTGATCAGGTTCAACAGCTCGGCAACCTGATATTCGGCTGGCTAAGCGACCACTGGAGTAGGAAGTGGAGCTTGTTCTGGAGTACGATCATCATTATCTTCTTCTCGATCTTGTGCACGGGCAGCTATGGCGCAGGTGGAAGTGCTTCAGGACTATTCGCCGCTTTGACTGCTTATCGCTTCTTTCTTGGAGTCGGCATTGGTGTACGTCATTCTTCTACCTCTTGCAGCACCGATCAAATCTAACAGACGGCAGGGCGAGTACCCAGCAGGATCAGTAGGATGCGCAGAAAGTACCGGCGAGCTGAAGGCAGGCACCCGCCACCGCTGGTTCATCCTCTTCACAGATGTGCAGATAGACCTGGGATTTGTGGTGGCGGCCATCGTACCCATGATCGTTGTCTTGATCACCGGCGAGGACAACCTTCGGACAGCCTGGCGAGTGTGCCTTGGCCTGGGTATCATCCCGCCTCTCTCGCTGCTCTACCTGCGCATCAAGCTCGATGAGCCTGAGTCATTCAAGAAGGAGAGCATGGCAAAGACCAAGACTCCCTGGATGCTCTGCATCAAGTTCTACTGGTTCCGCCTAATGATTGTCTCAACCATCTGGCTAGTCTATGACTTTTCCGCCTACGCCTTCGGTATCTTCTCTTCGCAAGTGCTGGCAAACCTACTTGGCGGTAGCGAAGCTCTCTGGGTCAGCTTTGGCTGGAATACACTGCTCACATTCTTTTACATGCCTGGCGCCATCGCCGGTGCGTGGCTCTCAGACTGGGTCGGTCCTCGCAATGCACTCGGATACAGCGTGCTCGCGCAAGGTATCGTGGGCTTCATCATGGCAGGGACTTACAAGTACCTTTACCGACCCGAGAATGTTGCTGGCTTCGTCATCGTCTATGGCATCTTCATCGCCCTCGGCGAACTCGGACCAGGCGACAACATCGGCCTCATCGCATCCAAAACCTGCGCGACCGCCGTTCGAGGCAAGTACTACGGCATCGCTGCGGCATTCGGGAAAGTTGGTGCCTTCATCGGAAGCAAGACCTTGATCATCCTGTACAACCACTACGCAGAGAACGATCCGATCAAGGCTGGCCAGTACCCGTTCTTCATCGCCAGCGCTCTGTGTATCTTTAGCGCTGTGGTGTCGTTGACCTTGTTGCCGCATATTGGCCAGGACACGATCGAGGAGGAAGATGCGAGGTTCAGAATCTACTTGGAGAGCCATGGGTATGATGTCTCGACACTTGGACTTTATGCTGGGGAGAGCACGGAGCAGATTGTTCATAAGCATGCGGATAAGGAGGCAGCATAGGTAGATGATAGTCAGGTGTTCGCCACAGCATTCGTGAGAGAGCACTTATTCAGCTTTATGCTACGCCGCTCTTCGTTCACGTTAGATATCGTAGCATTCTTAAGTCGTACTCGTTATGTTCACCCTCAAATCTGATATCGAGATCCTGCTTGTCCCTCCGTCATCGTGTCATACCACGCTACGCCCGAAACACCTTGACCTTCTGCCGTATCCCCTTCCGACACACAGGACAATTCGCAGCTCTCCGCGGCCTCGTGCGATCGTGCTGCAGGCAGGGAGAGTGCTGGTCGCTGCACCATCGGCACATCACCAGATGCCCACACGGCAGACACGCCACTTCCGCGAGCTGAGTGTAGCAGATCTTGCACTCCATCTGCACCTGTAACTCCTCTTCTGGCTTCGGGTCCGGACGGCCGGTGTCTTCGGCATCAAGGCCACGGCCTTCGTTCTCTGAATCGGAGTCGGAGCCGGACTCTTCCACATCGTCTTCGTGGAGGTAGTCGGAAAGGGTGAGTTGCCGGTAGATACGAGGCGGATGGCCCATGAAGTTGTTGGCTTGGAGGCGGCGCAAAGCAGCTCTGCTACCTTCATTGATCTCCGTCGCGTTGCGGACGGCTTGTTGCGCGATCAAAGCCTCCGAGCCGGTCTGCATAGCTTGTCTTCCAGCTGCAAGCGCGAACGCTTGCGCTGTCTCGCGACGACGGGAGTCGAGTTCGCTGCGACTGTAGTTGCCGTCATTCGCCATGGCGCGGCGTTGCGAGTCCAGGCTGTGCTGCTGAGTGGTTCGCTCTTCGTTACCGATATACTGGGCGTTGCTAGGAAGCGTAGTGGCGTAGACCGTACTGGCCAACTGCATTGTATCAGGGTTCTCGCGCATGCTCCGGATGACTGCCATATCTTCAGTTGTTCGGCGACCTGCCTGAAGACGGTAGAGGATCTGCAATCTCTCCGGAGCACTCAGGTCCTGTGCCCGTCGTCGTAATTGACCTGACATCTGGTAAGCTTGGGCGACGATTTCCTGAAGAAGGTAATTGTTGTAGTATTGGACAACATCTGGTGTCGGGTAGCCAGTTTCATCGGTCCGGTACAGCAGACCTGCCGTTGTTGTAGCTTCATGTCCGCGATTTGCTTTCAACAACCTCAACCATTCTGCGGGCAATCCAGTCCTCCATATCACCAATGGGCTCTCGACTAGAGCATGGACGATATTGTGATCAGCTGAAGACACTTCGTTGCTCGTAAAGTGTGTCAATAGCCTCGAAGATTCCTGCAGTGTCATCCCAACTTCGCTACATAGCTCACCATCCGCCGCAAGACCGTTGAGAATGTGCAAGGCACTTCCATACCAAGATATTCCGTCGTTAGGAAGAGGTTCCAAGGGCTCTGTAACCTCCTGAGCATCATCGCCTTCGTTGAGCAGCGGCGAGATCTCTGCGTCAGCAATTCCTGCCTGTCTCACTGCCCGAACAGCATTAAGCATGCTTTGCGGGAAGTTCTCGGTGGGTGCTCCAGCAGCGGCAGCTTCCTCCATCGTCACTGCAATACCGTCGCCAAGGCCTTCTGGTGGCTCTTGTCGATCCTGTGCCCTGATCATCGCATAATACTGCTGCAGAGCCTCCTCATCCAGGGTCGGAGCGAGGTGCGGTGGTAAGGTCCCATCATCATCTCTCCTCCGCTGCGGTACACCCCAAACATCCCGCTCTCTAGCCTCCAGCTCAGCCAACTGCCCAGCTTCCTGCTCACCACCACCAGCAGCCTCCCCAGCAAGGACCTCTCTCAACGTCCGCTCTTCCACTCTCGACTCTTCAGCAACTCGAAACCGCTCTTCCGCACGCGTGAACATGCCGCCTATCGGACTCTCCCAGGCCTCACCTTGCGCGAGCATTTCTTCCCGCGTGCCGAAGAGGCGCATGTAGTTCTCTGCTGTACGTTCTTCCCGCTGTAGCTGCTGTAGTCGTTGCTGCGCACCGCGGAACTCCGTCTCTGCCAGGTCAAATTCGGAGGCTGCTTGATCTCGTGCTTGGCGAGCATCGTCGACCTGTGCGCGGGCTTCCTCCACCCGGCTTTGCATGCCTGCGAGTGTGCGGTCGGATTGTGTTTGCGCACCAGCAGGTGGTATTGAGGCGTTTATGCTACTTGTTGCTTGCTCGGCCCGTTCGCCAGAATCTGGGCCTGAGATGGAGTTCAGTGTCGCGCCGAGCGCAGTTAGGCTCTCGGTGGAAGCCAGCTCTGTGCCACCTGGTATGTCCTCTCCCAGGTCACGGAGGCCGGACACCACTCGTTCGATTCCGTGACGCATGCGGTTGAGCTCCCGCCTCAGCGCAGCCACCCGCCGAAGCTGGTAGTCAGGATTGCGAGACGCGGCAGGGCTCATAGCTTGCTCGTGGATGTTGTTGGATCGCATCTCAGCTCGCTGTGTCCCAGCTTGAAGATCTTGCCGATACTGTTCCACGTACTGGTCCCGTTGCTGATTCGAAGAGTTCCGGTTCGTGTCGCCGCTCCGTGTAGCAGATGAACCGGCAGCCTCAGTCTCTTCCAGCGAAGCCTCCTCAAACATCTGCTCCAGCGTATCTTCCAAGCTCGGCCCGTTCTGCTCTGCCGCCTGTACATCTTGCTGCTGCACCTGCTGTACCTCCTCTGCCCGCCGCCTGCCCTCCCTCATCTCCTCCAATGTCCTTGGTAGATATCCCGGACTGACATCCCGAAAGTCCTCCCCAAGCACCGCCACCCGCTCCTCACTCCCATCTTCCCTTTGCACAATCCGATAGCCACGGTGGAACTCATACCACTTCTCCAGAAACGCCGTCTGATCCGGCACCTCAGGTATCCTCGTCTGGGCAGGCCTCAAGCCACTGACTTTGACTCTATGCTCCCAGAATTCTTTACAGAACCAGCAATACCGCTGCCATCGGTTTCCTCTCGGCACAAAGCCAATCCCGTCAATGTAGGTGCTGTAGGAAGCTGCGTGAGCTCGCTCGTCGGCGCAGGCGCAGCAGTTGGGAATTGAGGTCAGTCGGCAGGATGTGGGTAGTTTGTGCTCGCAGAACTCCGGGAGGCGAATTGTGTTCGCTGTGAGGGTGCCCATGTTGAACGATAGACTACCAGTGAGGAAGCTTCGAACGAAGTGGTGGTATTATCATGGTTCGAGGAATGTCAAGCGGCATAAATTAGATGTGAGGTCATGCGGGACGGGCGGTGTATGTGAATGCTATTGGGCTCTATAGGAACCCAGTGATATTCAACAGGGTCACGTATTATAACCTGTTATTGGTGGAAAGTAGAGAGCATCGCAGTCGAGACAGGCGAGAGAGCCATAACTATACAATATCTCTACACTTTCTACAAGCGCGCGAATGCCTATCACCGCTCCGCAAGCATATTCTTAACACTCTTCCAGTACCCCGGATGCACCTTCTCCTGCACCTCCTCCTTGGCCAGCCACTGGAAGTCCTGATCGCCGTACTCATTCTTGCTCACGTCTGCCTGTCCGGCCATGATGCGGCCCTTCATGAAGAAGACCTTCTCGCCATACTCTTCCTGCTCGAAGGAGTCGTTCGCAGTCGATACGAGTGGGTTGGGCATCACTCGAGTCAACTCAGGCTCGCGGAAGGTGAGAGCGTGGTGACCGATGGGGTGGTTGCCGACCATCCAGGTGTTCATGTTGATGCCAAGGGATTGGATGAGGGTGCGTTCGGCGGCCTGGGAGGGGTGAGTTAGCATGATGATAGGTTCATGGAGATCCATGAATAATGGGTACCTGATGCAAGTTCTCTCGTCCATAGACTCGATCTTGAGGAAATCGCCACGAGCCATCCTTCCGCTGCACAAGGAGATACAACGCCCGATCTAGCCTCCTGCTCAAGCTCCGCAGATCGTTCTTCTCATCAGCCTCAGTGAGTCTAGGCACCGGCCGTTCCACAGCCATAGCCTGTTGCTGCGAAAGCTCCTTCCTCATTCCTTCGCCCTCCATCGCGTCGCCGCTAATCTCCTCTCCTCCGGTGTCTGCATCGCCAACGGGCTTCGCATCTACAATGTCCTTTCCCTCGGCGTCTCTTATCAGCGCCTCAATCTGACTCCCCGGCTCTGCCGTTTCGTCGTCAATAAGAACTTCATCGTTCCACGCTTCGACGCCATACCCGGAGTACAAGCCAATGTCTCGCGAAGCGGTCTTGCGGACGGCCCGTTTCCGCTTCCATTCTACGTCGGCGGGTGTGCCTTTCTTGTAGTAGAAGTAGCGGGTGAACGGTAATGAGAGACGCTCGTTTAGGCGCTTCTGGTACAGATAGAAGGACTTCTCGAAGGGAGTGAGTTCTCGGGTGAGCAGAGGTGGTCGTGATAGTACGGGGGAGGCTAGCATGCGGTATGCTTTCTGTGGTCCGGTCTGCGTCACTGGAGGAACCGGCGGTTCATCGTACAGCGGGTCGGGTTGTTCTACTGCTGCTGCGGCGGCTGAGGCATATCGGCGGGTCGGATGGGAAAGGCGACAGGAGATACAGACGAAGTCGCGTGAGGTGGTCGCTTTTGGTATATTAGCATTGACAATGGCTTTCTGAGCATTGGACGTTACCATTGACGGCAGCCAGTCGCCGTGTGCTCCTCTGTACAGCACTCATCCTTTGCTGATACTCCAATGGATATTTCCATCTCGCTCGCCGTTCCAAAAGCCCGACACAATGACTTTGCGGGCGGGCGATCAATGCGGTTAGCTCTCAAGGCACGTGATGCGCTTTGTCGAGACTTCATGTCCTCTTTGTTTTCCTCATTTCTTCAAGACAAATTCTTCAACATAACCACTTCGGTGTAGGGAGTTCTCAACAGGATCTCTGTACTTCCGGACTTACCCGTGTACTTCCGCTCAAGCAAAACTTGCTCATGCAAGCCTGGTATACACGCAGAAGCGCAATGTTTATCGTTCCGCTCCTGGTGACAGACCTCGCGCACGAGAGTTGCGGTCCCATAGGATGTATCGACTACAGCTGAGCTGAGGAACTCGTCAGGAGGTTCTCAGAGATCATCTTCAGCTTCAACTTTAGCTTCACAAACACGGCACTAATCCTTATCATCAATTGCTTTACCCCATAAGCACATTGACCATTTACAGTATGCCGAGATTGAACACGCGACCTTTTTTTCGCTAGCGGCGCCTTCAACTCCAAAGGACAGCGGTTAGATAGTTGTTGCAGACATACCACTCAAGACTTTAAGACCTTGATATATCACAGGAATCTCTTGATACAATGACAGGTGGATTTGAAAGGTAGACATCTCATTGCAGCGTCTCTCCAATTCGTGCGTGTATCTGCGATGTCTAAGCAGCCTGATGTCGCGATGGCTTCCACTTAGAAGCAGCAGCTAAATGCGAGAATAACGTATCCCAAACAAACATCCCCTTAATTCTCCCAGTCCATCTCACCGTAGCCTGGACCAGCCCTTTCAGCCCCTTCAGCCTCTCCAGCCCTGCCCACTGCTCCGTCTGCTTCACTGACCTTCCCATTAGGATCTTCGCCGTCCGAATCACTATTATCATCGTCGTCGTCAGAGCCATCGCTCTCCTCTTCCACATCCACAACCTCCATCTCCTCACCCTCCAGGATGTCTTTGGCTCCCGGCCTCTCCCATTCCTTCATACTGATCTTTGCAGCACCCTCCTCCTCAGCCTCCTGCCCGAGCTTCTTGATCTCCGCCACCAGCGGCAGCAACTTCTCGTCCGCGTCCGTGCAGTCCAGCTGATGACCAATGAACGTCGCTCTGGAGACCTCCTTTTGATAGACTCTACACCTCTCAACGAAGAATTGGACGACTGTAAGGTGACCTCGCCTGTTCGATGACCACGTGCCGCGATCATCGGTTTCCGGGTTGACATAGTCGGTGTAGAGGAAGAAGTACTTCCAACTTTGACCTAAGATAGTGCGGGCATCGACAACAAGGCTTTCGAGACCTGCTGGGAGAGATGGAAGGCTGCTCAAGAAGTCGAGGGCGTCGGCACAGTCGTTGTACTGTTGGTCGACAGACCTTGGCTTCCTGGCGGCTTGACGAGCGAGCACCGTGTCGATGTCCGCAACTCGCTTGTACCCTCTGTACTTTGGTCCTCCATCGATCATCACCACGTTGGGCGTCTCGACGGTTTTGAGCTGCGCAAGAGCTTGAGTAGTCTGGACCACATCGATGTCAGCGGTCCTCTTGCGCCCGCGTGAGCTGGGTCCGCCCTTGATAGCCACGACATTGGGCTCATCGTATTCCGAGTCCTCGTCTTCTCCCGCCCCAGTGATGTCAAACTCGCCGTCAGCGGCCGCCTGCTTCAGAGATCGTGGCACCAAAGCAGATTTGCCCGCCTTCTTGCCGCTCGCACTAGAATTGAAGGAGTCACGCCGCCCAGATCTCGAGTCGGCCTGCGGAGCGTGGTGATCTGTGGTATCGTTGCGCTTGCGCTTGCGTGTTGTGCGGATGGGGAGATCGATCGAGTCGGAGTCCGAGTAGCTTTGCGACATCTTGTTTCCGTGTGCGGTTGCTGCTTTGCGTTCGTTGGTGTTGTTGTTGCTTGGAGTCGCTGCGATATGCGTACAGCTGGTGTCGTCTTGTTTCCGGTAGAAGGGAAAGCAGCCTGGCACCACAGCCGAATATATAAGTACCAACATGTGGAGGGTCGAAATTCACGACACAGCAAGTTGTACAATCTCATTGTTGTGAATGTGTCGAGTACAATCCCTTTGTCTTTCCACGACACAGTCTGGTGCCCAGGGCGTGAAGAATTGCATCATTGAGATTCACGGATCGAGTGTCGTGCAAGAACATCCACCCTTGGTGAATTCGTCCTGAGGCATTCGGGTTCGGTGGTATACTGTTGGTGTTGAAATGGGTGGTATAGAGGGCGGTAAGAGATATTTCCGTGCGCATAGCAGACCATAGCGTGTTGGTTGGTGTAGACACAATCCCAGCTTCAAGCACAAATGCCCGGAGTGCTGTGTCTGGGTTTTAATTCCCTGCTACCTAGTATCGAGTCATAACTCATGGTACTGTTCATCGGCGAAGTCGCGTTCGAGATCACCAGGCCACTGGTCCAGCGAGAGAGCAACTGCGTTGGTCGAACGCCATGATCAGCAATCTCGATTGTAGAGCCCTGCCTTAGGAGATCTGGAAGTAGGCAATGCTAGGTCTTGGTCAGGTCATGCATGTCTGAAAGCGTGCTGTAAAGACAGCGACCAATGCAGAGCGATGGGTCTCGCACTCATGTCTCGCACTCGTGTCTCGCTTTCTTTTTTCGAACAAAGGTAGTCAATGTATACGACTGAATTACCAGTAGAGCAAGACGTACATCGAGCGCATTGAAGACTATCCTCCTTCCGGGTCGGGGCAAGCAATTGCTCAAGGCACAGATCCGTAAGACACTTTGTACCAGGAGCTGCGTCGTTCCAATGCCTGATGGCCAGCTTCGCAACTTGAGAGGACTGCCCTCGGCGTGTATTGACGGACCACGATTAAAGCAGGCAAGGCGTGACATTGCTGCGAATACTCGTTCGTTCTCGTATTTGCATTTGCTCCAACCTCAGATGCGGCTCAGCTGGTCACACGCTCCATAAGCGTCGCTCCTCATAATCATCGCGGCGATAGGAGGGACTCCGACGTCGTTCGAAGTGGCTTGCGCACTGCCAAAAGTATTCCAGTAATCGATCATGGTTGTCAATCGACAGGTATGCGACGGCGGCTCTGTAGTCCCGGGATATATGCAGCTCGTGAGATATGTCAGAGTCGGGTTAGCGCCTCTAAATCAATGCCGGTACCTATAACAAGGAGCTGCCTCTTGCGAGTCCTTAAAAACGAAAGAAAAGGAGCAAGTGTCTGGTAAAAAGACCCATCCACTCCAGGTGTGACGGCTGAGCCGCACCAGCTGAAGACTCGCGAGAATCGAGTGGTATAAGAAGGTCTTGACACCGTGAGCGTGGTTCTGTAGTTTCTTCGTGCTCCTCAGAACAGACCAATCTCGATACTGAAACAATACTTCTCAGCAAACTCACACAACGACCAGTCAACGCTTCCAAGACCAGGTTGTCCTCATAACTGGAGGCACATCCGGCATCGGTGCCACAACCGCATCCCTCTTCCTCGCCCAAGGCGCCAAACTCTTCAATACCGACCTCGAAGAGCGCAACATCAAATCCAGTCTCGGCTCCAAGAACGTTGACTTCTATAAGTGCGACGTCTCATCTCCCGAAGACTGCGAAGCCGCAGTCAAAGCCTGCGTCGATATACACGGCCGCATCGACATCCTCTTCCACAACGCCGGTATACTCTGTCAACCAGCCGAAGTCCCGGACCAAGACGTCGCCCTGTTCCAGAAAGTCCTGCTTACGAACCTCGGCGGCCTGTTCTACCTTTCTCGCGCCGCCATCCCGTACATGCGAAAGCAGGGCAAGGGCTCAATCATTGCCACTGCCAGCACGAGCGGTCTGAGCGGCGCCATGGCGCTCAGTCCGTACGCCGCTTCAAAAGCTGGGATCATCAACCTGGTCAAGACTATGGCGCTTGATCGCGCCAAAGACGGTATTCGCATTAACGCTGTTGCTCCAGGCTATACAAACACACCAATGACGGCGCCCTTTGCCGGACTGCCAGCGCTTCGCGATGCTATGCTCTCCAGAATTCCGATGGGTCGCGCTGCTAAGCCGGAAGAGGTCGGAAGGGCTGTGCTGTTTCTGGCGAGTGAGGATGCGTCGTTCACCACGGGTCATGGTATGGTTGGAGTTCATACATTCGGTGGTAGTATAGCATGCTGACTGGTGTTTGGTTTCTAGTGCTCCCAGTTGATGGCGGGACTTCTGCTGATTGTTCTGGTGCTCCTGACACCATCAAACATCTGGCCGCGATGCAAGGGTAGAGACAACAAGGTATTGAGTGAGTGCTGATGACTCTCGGTGGTCTTCTGGTGGACGAGCTTGTTACGAAGGGACACTCGACTGCCATGTTCGAGAGTGTCGACCCAACAAGAACCCGCAGGAAGTACCCACACAGAAGATAACAAAAATCAGAGCTACTGCTCCGCAGGATG
>JAABUW010005743.1_pt1 | contig 15948 bp, 15 predicted proteins | sample 5560081 | NCBI WGS metagenome assembly JAABUW01 (sample SAMN10711882, study PRJNA513363) | rock metagenome | isolation source: Antarctica rocks | place: Antarctica: Victoria Land, Knobhead sud | reverse complement strand
CGGCTGGGCCGTTCGGTGCGGAACCTCAAGCAGATCGCCGACGACCTGCAGGCCCGGCAGGTTGGGCTGCGAGCGGTCAGCCAGGGCATCGATACCACCACTGCCGGCGGCTGGCTGTTCTTCCACATGCTCGCCGCCATCGCCGAGTTCTCTGTTATCTCGACATGCCGAGATGCTCGCCTCCCAGATGCGAGGGCTGCTGCCTGATGCAGTGAGCACCGGCGAGGGAGGCCGGTGTGCAGGTGGTCATGGACCGTGAGAACGGCATCGTCCGCCGAGTGACGCTGCTGGACGACGCCGGTGGCGAGGTCGAGCCGGTGGCTCGGTTCCTGTCGCACCTCACCGACTCCAACTACAGTCCCAACACGGTCTGCGCGTACGCATACGACCTGCGCCACCTCGCGCGGTTCCTCGACCAGCACGCCCTCGGTTGGAACGACTTCCGCCCCTCAACGGCGCTGCAGTTCCTCGCGTACTTGCGACGAGTACCGTCCCAGCGGCCGGCGCAACGGCTGGGTCTGACGGTGGCGACCCAGCAGGGTCGGCTGTTGTCGGCGGCGACGGTGCAGCGCGTGCTCGCGGCGACCTCGAGCTTCTTCGAGTGGGCGATCGCGGCGGAGCACTACACAGCAGGCGAGAACCCTATGCAGCGTCGGGTCGATCACGCGCTTGGTCGGGTGCCGGATCGGCATCAGTCGTTCGTCGGCGTGGCCAGCCGGCAACAGCCGGTGCGCCGCACCGTGCGGGTCCGACTGCCGTTACGTTTACCGCGGCCCATGACGAGCGAGGATGTCGACGCGCTGCTGGCCAGCATCACGACCTTGCGGGACTTGGCGATTCTGCTGCTGATGCTTGATGGCGGACTGCGTCCAGGCGAAGTGCTCTGTTTGCAGTTGGGCGACGTCTCTTACGGGCAGCGGCGGGTGACAATCCGCAAGCGTGACGACCACCCGCGCGGGGCACGGGCGAAGGCTCGCCACGAGAGGGTCGTCGATCTGCACGAGCCCCGCACCCTGGACGCGGTCAACCGTTACGTGCTGCACGAGCGCCCAATCGAAGCGGAGAGCCCGTTCGTGTTCCTGGTCGGTGGATCGGGGCTGCGGCGGTGTGAGCCCTTGAGCTACCAGGCTGTTGCCCGCGGCTTCGCTCGGCGTCTGGACAAGCTCGGCATCCGCGCGCCGGACAAGACACCGCACGCGTTGCGGCACACGCATGCGACGGCAATGTGGGAAGGCGGGATGCGGGAGCTGGCGCTGCAGAAACGGCTCGGGCACGCCTCACCCGAATCGGTCCGCATCTACACCCGAGTCTCCGACGAGCAGGTGCTCGCCGACTACGACCACGCACTACGGAACCGGCCGTGACCACGCCCCGGCCGCTGAGGCTCGCACCGGCACCGGCACCGGCACCGGCCCGCCGCGTCCATGCCGACCGCGCGAAATACAAGGCGTGGACCTACGAGCACTGCAGCAGCTACGCGGCGCGCTGGGCGCGGTTGGACGACTACGACCGGTTTGTCGAGCGCTGGCCCTCGCTGCAGGACTGGTTCGACGCGCCGCTGCGGCAACGGCTGTTGGACAAGGAGAACTGTGTCCGCGGGAAGCATCCACACGGCGGCGCGAGCGTGATCATGCCCTACCTGTCCTACCTGTCGCTGGTGCACGGCGTCGGCCTGGACTACCCGGTGCTACTCGCCCGGACATTCACCAGCCCGTTCAAGCACCAGGCCCGCCACGGGGGCCTCGGGGGTGGACGCGGAGTTGTTCGACCGGCACGTCGATCGGTTGACCCAGCTCGGCTACACCACGGCGCGCGCCCAGCTGGTCTGGCCGCTCGGACGGATGCTGCTGCACCGCGGCGATCCGGACCTGACCGCGCTGGGCCTGAACGACCTCGACGAGCTCCGGACGGCGATTGACGCCTTCACCGCCCGCCTGCGACTCGATCCGGTGCGGGAGTTCTACTCCCGCGCGCCGGTCGAGCGGCCGTCAGCGGTGACGGCCGACGGCTACCTGCGTTCAGCGATCGCTCGCTTGCATGCAGTGCACGTGCTGCTGTTCGACCTCGGCCAGCTCGACCGACCACCCACCGGACGCGTCAGCGCCGGCAGTTGGGTCGACCAACTCGCCCCGCCCGACGCGCCGCCGAAGATCCGCGCAGCCATCGAGCGCTACCTACGGCTGCACCTGGACGCCAATCTCGACCGGCCGCAGACCGTGCGCCACGCCCGTGACGCGCTGCGCCGGCTGGTGACCTGGATGGCTCAGGCCCATCCGGAGATGACCAGTCTCGCCGATCTGCGCCGTGAACACGCTGAAGAGTTCCTGCGCTGGCTCGGTATGCAGACCAACCAACAGACTGGTGCCCCGTTGAGCGTGAGCTTCCGGCGAAGCGTCGTCACCCTGATCACCCGGTTCGTGACCGAGACCGCCGCCTGGGGCTGGGACGACGTCCCAGCCCACGTGCTGTTCACCCGCGCCGACATTCCGAAGATCGCGAAGCCCCTGCCGCGGTTCATCCCGGACCACGAGCTTGCCGCCCTGATGACCGCCGTCAACCAGCTGGCCAACCCCTACCAGCGAGCGGCGCTGATCGTGGCCCGCTGGTCCGGCGCCCGGCGTGACGAGATCCGTCGCCTCGCCGTCGATTGCCTCGACACCTACCCCGACGGCCACCCGCGGCTGCGGATCCCGGTGGGCAAGGGCTACACCGAACGCAGCATCCCGCTACACCCGCAGGCCGCCGACACGTTGCAGCCGCTGATCGAGTTAGCGCGCCAGCAGCGCGGACGCCGACGCTACGACCCCAGCGCCGGCCGCGAGGTCCAGCACATCTTCGTCGTGCGCGGCAAGCTGCTGTCCAAGTCGCTGTTGTTCGACATGGCCCTCGCCGAAGCCTGCACCGCAGCCGGGCTGGTCGACTCCGCCGGCAAAGCAACGATCACCGCACACCGCTTCCGGCACACTATCGGCACGCAACTCGCCGAAGGCGGCGCCCGCATTCAGACAATCATGGCCGTGCTCGGGCACCGAACCCCGAACATGTCGATGATCTACTCGACACTGTCCGACCCGACCGTCAAACAGCAGTACCAGGACGCCCTCGACCGCCACCTCGGCCCCGACATCACCCTCGCCGGGCCGGCGGCCGAAGCGTTGCGTGAGCATAGGCTCGACCCCGACGCCGTGTCCTGGCTGCAGACCAACTTCCTCAAGACCGAACTCGAACTCGGCCACTGCCTGCGCACGCCCGCAGAAGGGCCCTGCGAATGCGACCTCGTGCTCACCTGCTCGAAGTTCCTCACCACCAGCGACTACGCGCCCCGGCTTCAAGCCCGCCTCGTTGTCGAGCAGCAGCTCATTGACGACGCCACGACTCGCGGCTGGCAACGCGAGGTCGAACGGCACACTGCGACCAAGACCCGGATTGAGGCTCTATTGACCCAGTTCAATACCGGCGCAGTCAACGCCTGCCCGTCGCGCACGCAATTGTGCGCCAGCTCGACACTGGAGGCATGACGGCGATGCAGATCTTCTCGTTGGCTGAGCGCCCTGATCTCGCCGCGCGGTTTTGGGACGTCGAAAGCGATTGGCCGGCCTTCATGCTCCAGGACCCGGTATCGGCGACCCGATACAAGCCGGCGATCGAGCTCTTCCCCGACCTGCACTTGCTCGCGCTGGAGGACGATCAGGTGATCGCGAGGGTCCATGCGGTGCCGATCAGGTGGCCGGGCGCAGATGAGCTGCCGGACCGCGGGTGGGATTGGGCGCTCGAGTCGGCAGTTGACCACCCCACCGACGACCGCAGCGCCGTCAGTCTCATCGAGGCACGGGTTGCTCCACCTCAGCGCGGCCGGGGACTGAGCGCCCCGCTTCTCGCCGCGGCGCGAGACATCTTCCGCAGCCTGGGCACCACCGACCTCGTCGGCCCCGTCCGGCCCAACGGCAAAGCCTCGGAGCCTCGAACCCCACCGCAGGAGTACGCCACCCGGACGCGCGCCGATGGGCTACCCGCCGATTCCTGGCTACGGGTTCACGTCCGACTTGGCGGACGCATAGTGAAAGTAGCCCCCCTGTCGATGACCATTCCGGGCACGTTGACGCAGTGGCGGGAATGGACAGACTTGCCCCTGGACGACGACGGCCTCCTCGAGGTCCCGGGAGCCTTGGCGCCCGTCCTCGTCGACACCACTCAGGACCATGCGGTCTATGTCGAGCCGAACGTCTGGGTCCACCACGCCCTCTGAGCTGAGTCGCAGTCCACACCCTGACTTTCGTAGGTGCTGAGGCAGCGCACCTCCAACGAGACGATCCGCTGGTACCGACTGTCCGCCATGGCAAATGGTTGACATGCGGCCAGTGTCCACATAATCGAGCACGACCTGATCGTGGAGCGCACCTACGACGGCCTGGCCGCCGCCCGCGCCCGAGGCCGCAAGGGCGGACCCAAATTTAAGATGACACCCAACAAGATCGTGCGGGCCCGGGCGATGTACGACGGCGGCGAGCACACCGTGCAGGAGATCGCCGACACGTTTGGAGTGTCCCGGCCCACGGTGTACCGGCACCTGACCGACCGCCGAGCAGGGGCTGCCGGGCCGGCGAAGTCGACCGGGCGGTGATGGTCTCGGTGCGGCTAACCTCGCGGGCGCGCCGGGCCACCTGCCATTCCCCCACCACGACACGGCGCATCCCGACGGGGAACCCGCTGACGTACCTCGCCAGCCAGCAGGAGCCGACCACCGGGATCAGCGGGCGACTACCAGCGGGCCTAGGGCCTGCCGGCCGAGGGGGCCGGGCCGAGCAGCGGATCGCGGACGAACACATCTAACGCCCCGTTCGTGTCCCCACGTACCAGGTTCGACGCGTACGACTCGTACGCGACCGAACGCCCGTTGGCGGAGATCGCCGGGAAGGCGCTGTAGTCGTTGGCCTGCCCGCCGGCGCCGACCGACATCTGCCGGGTCACCCCGGCCAGCCGGTCCCGGACGAACACGTCGTACGTGCCGTTGGTGTCCCCGGGCACCAGATTCGACGCGCCCGAGAGGAACGCGACGAACCGGCCGTCGGCCGAGATCGTCGGGGTGCCGCTGTCGCTGTTGGCCTGCCCGCCGGCGCCGACCGACACCCGCCGGGTCACCCCGGCCAGCCGGTCCCGGACGAACACGTCGTACGTGCCGTTGGTGTCCCCGGCCACCAGGTTCGTCGCGTACGACTCGAACGCGACGAACCGGCCGTCGGCGGAGATCGCCGAGTTGTAACTGTTGCTGTTGGCCTGCCCGCCGGCGCCGACCGACACCCGCCGGGTCACCCCGGCCAGCCGGTCCCGGACGAACACGTCGGCCTTCCCGTTGGTGTCCCCGGCCACCAGGTTCGACGCGAACGACTCGAACGCGACGAACCGGCCGTCGGCGGAGACCGCCGGGCTGTAACTGCCGTTGTTGGCCTGCCCGCTGCCGCCGACCGACACCCGCCGGGTCACCCCGGCCAGCCGGTCCCAGACGAAAACGTCGTCCGTGCCGTTGGTGTCCCCGGCCACCAGGTTCGACGCGCCCGAGTCGAACGCGACGAACCGGCCGTCGGCGGAGATCGCCGGGATGTTACTGGTGTAGTTGGCCTGCCCGCCCACGCCGACCGACACCCGCCGGGTCACCCCGGCCAGCCGGTCCCGGACGAACACGTCGGACTTCCCGTTGGTGTCCCCGGCCACCAGGTTCGACGCGCCCGACTCGAACGCGACGAACCGGCCATCGGCGGAGATCGCCGGGTCGGCGCTGAAGTGGTTGGCCTGCCCGCTGGCGCCGACCGACACCCGCCGGGTCACCCCGGCCAGCCGGTCCCGGACGAACACATCGGGCACACCGTTGGTGTCCCCGGCCACCAGGTTCGACGCGGACGACGCGAACGCGACGAACCGGCCATCGGCTGATATCGCCGGCTGTGCATAGAGATAGCCGTTGGGGATGGCCTGCCGCCCGTCCGAGGCCACCGACACCCGGCTGGTCACCCCCGAACCCGACGCCGACGACGCCGACTGCGCTACGACCACCACCATTGTGGCGGTCAGGGCCACCAGCGCCGCCGCCGACCAACGCAACCTCATAGCCCCTCCTCGAATGCGACTGCCCCACTGTGCCCCCACCCGAACCCGCCCACAACCCCCACCGGGGAGCCTCCAGGCGTCGGCGGGCGCAGGTCGGGACAGCACAGACGCGGGCGGCGCCGGTTGTGACCCGGCCACACGCCACCGCCGCGGTGTCAGAAGTTGATACGAAGGCCGTCGTCTCGCGCGTGTTGGGCTCGCCGACGCCTTCCAGCTTCACCACCAAGGCGCGCCGAGTGTTCAGCACGCTTTACCGGCGAGGGAGAGAGAGCCCGACCGGGCGCCGATCCCCACCCGAAGGCGGCCGAGCTGCGGATCGTGGACGAACACGTCGAAACTCCCGTTCGTGTCCCCACGTACCGGGGGCGGCCGGGGTCGGTGTCTGACACCGGACTGTCGGACGCGGCGCCCGCGGATGTGAGGTGAGCCTGCGGCCGCGCCAGCGGAAACTCGCTCAGGCTCCAACGGCGGCGGAAGCACCATCGACGCCGCGCCAGCGCTCTTGGGCTGACTGGCGGGCCATCCCGGCCCGGCGGCCGATGTCAGCCCAGCTGGCACCCGAATGCCGGGCCAGCGCCACGGCCGCGTCCAAGCGGAGCTTGGCCTGGGAGGCGGCCGCGGCAGCGGCCGCCACCTCGGCGAGGGCGTCGATGCCGACGGCGTGCTGGGACCTGCCACAGCTCCACCGCCGCGTCCCGCACCTCCAGGCGCTCGCAGACGTAGGCGACGGCGTCGTCGGCGGCGAAGACCCGCCGGGCCGCCAAGTCTTCCAGCGTCTTGGAGGGCACCCGGGTGAAGACCGGGCCGACCCAGCTGCTGGCCGGACCGAGCGAGGTGTTGCTGTAGCAGTCGCAGCACACCACCCAGCCGGTGACCTCGCCGGCTGCTGCGTGGAGTCAACCGGCGCCCCGTTACACGGCAAATCTCCGATCGGGCAGACGCGTGCGCGGCGAACCTCACGCCGGCGACGAACACTCGCACGAGGTGACACCAGCGCTGATCATGACGACAAAGAGCCCGGCGCACGGCAGGTGCCCGCTGCACGTAGGACTCCAGGTGGACGCCCGGCCTGTCCAGCTCCGCGCTTAAGAGCTTCCGGCCGCTTGCCCAGCATCCGTAGGCGGGTGGTTGCGGAGGAACGATTCCGCTTGACCGGCCCTCTTGTGCGCCAGGGCGGCGGCCATTGCCGGCGCCAGCACGCAGCCGCCCGCTACGAGTGCGAGCGGAAGGCGGGCGAGCAGGATCTGTTGCCCGATGAGGGCGAAAGCGAGTCCACTCACGAGGAAGTTGGATGTGGCCTGCCCGCGGACAAGTCGCCGGGCGACGTCGCTGGTCAGCGGCAGAAGCTTGGGGTCCACCGGCTCCCTTCCGGTCGCTTGTCGGATCAGTAGTCGCCGTTGCCGCTGGGTCAGCAGCACAATCGGTGCCGACCAGTCAGCCCGAAACGCCTCGGACCTGACCCGCTTGATCATGCCGACGGTCATGAGGCCTAGACCGCAGGCGGACAGGGCGATACCGACGGTCGCCTGCCACACGGGTGGATGCGGATGGTGCCTGTGGGTGGGAGGTCGACCGAGGTGGCCAAGTCGTAAGCCGAGCAGAGCAGTGCCTAGCGTAAGGACGATAAGGGCACCTGTAAGGAGGAGCAGGCTGTTTCGCCGGCGTCGAGCAAGATGCTCCTCGGTCCTGGGATCTCCGGGGTGGGCCAGGAGACTGAGTGCTTCGGCCCAGCGCGCGTCGGCCCCGCCCGAACGGCTGTCGCGCACTTTTCCGCCCCATTTCGCCGATACTTCGTCGGCCCGCCCCACGGCTGAGGGTGCCACGTCGCGGCTTGGTCGATGGACGGATCGGGGAAGCTGCCGCTGTGCGGTTGACCGCAGCCGGAAGACCAGCAGCAACAGGAGGAGCCGACGCTGATTGGTCTAACCGCGACGATCGCTATGAGACCACCAGATCCAATATCCTAGAAAAATACCTGGTATCACGATTGTCAGGTAGCTGCGTGGTCCGCGGTCAGCGTTCGTCAACAGGCGGAGCGCAGCAAGGACGACAAGCGCCAAGAAGAATCCGGTCAGCACGGCCCCGCTGGACCATTTATGCCGCCCTTCTGTGCTCAAAAGTATGAGGCGTAGTCATATATGTCAGAGAATAGGTCTCCCAACAAAACGACTTCACCTCCAACGATGAGAGCTGTCCCCGCCATCCTGCCGGATCGGAAAGGAAGCGGCCGAAAGTCGTACCGATTCAGTCCGGCGGCCGGTCAGTATCTCTGCCTGCCGTCGCTCGTCCCCCCCGAGCCTGGTGTTGGCGGTTTCGCTTCCCGGAAGCGGCGGTTGATCGCTGTATGACAACGGTCAAGGCGATGTAAATTGAGGAGACTAGCCAAGTCCAGCGACCTGAATGTGTCAGTAGTGCAACTACGGTGATAGCAACGACTCCGGCGAGCGGCAGGAACCAAGACGTTCGCTGTGGACTACCATAACGCTGGCCTACGGCCGACCTGGTAAGTCGCCTAATATCCATACCCATACTCACTGACCCCGTAAGCGGAGTATGTCGATTGCGCTAGATCGGTATGAACAGTATGCGCCGGCGTCCCCCACGGCGAAAGCAGCCAAAAGGGTGGTGTATCCGATTGCCACCGGAAGGGGCATAAGGAGACCAAGGAGCGTCGTTTGCGGTCGTAGTAGGCGTGGGACTGGCTCGCCAAGGTCCCGACCTTCCGGTGCTATGCGTCTGGATCGCCACTTGGCGAAGAAGGTCGATGGTCGTTCCGAAGGTATTCGCGTTCGGTTGCCGCCTCATTGCGCTGCTCAGATGAGAGGGAACGCTTTGTTGCAAAGCGGACGAGGAGGTAGGAGCTGACAGCAAGTCCAACGGCGCCTGTCGCAAGGCTGATGCCTTCTTCTGCCGTCAACATGCGGACATATCGAGACAAGCAAGCCCGCCGGCGAGCCCGCAGGCTCCAGTAGAGAAGGTAAGGCACCAAAGCCTGTCGCCACTGCCACCCCGACGACGTCGATTGTCCCGAGCGTTGCCACGCTTGCAGTGACGAAGGAGACAACCCCCCCGCACTGCACATATGTCGAGTGCTATCCCTTGTCCGGGGGGGTGGGTGTTGTTGATGGGGTCGTCGTCGTCGGCGTCGGCGTAGCGGTTGCCTTGTTTGGGGTCGGCGAGGTGAGTCATGCTGTCTTGTTGGGTGAAGTGGCCGGTGAGGGGCTGGTACCAGCGTTGGCCGGTATTTGAACATGTCGGCGGGATATACCAGGATGAGGTGGGGACAGCTGTCGACTCAAATCTTTGAACTACTTCCTGCGTCGGGTGCTCCAGCGATCGCGCTCGAGTAAGTATACGACTGCCGCCCCGACGCCTAACAGCACCGGCTCTGCTAGGAGTGCAGTGCCCACGGCGGGATGCCATATCTTCGTAACAAAGACGAATGAGAGCGCAGCATATAACACGTATGTCGCGGAGACTGCTAAGAAGCGTCCGAAGTCTGTGGGCGGCCGTCCTTCCACTTGCAACCCCCAAAAGCGTAGCCCGTGCGACCCGGCCGTCGGCGAGCACGTTAGCCCGGGTTCTTCAAGATCAAGTTGGTGTGTTGGCGTGTAGATGAACGAAAGTGCCTTACCTGTAGGGGATTGTGAGCTTGTCGAGGGCTCGATTCACCGAACAGGAAGGCACTTTCCACGTGCACGCTACTCGTACTCGCCCGCCGGTCGCGGTGTCTGCTGACGGCGATGGTGTCGTGTCTCATGCCGGGTCGCGGCTGCTGGCCGATCTGGCTGATCAGACGACGCTGACTGAGAAGCTCTCGGCGGTGTTTGCGCACCGCGTCGTGGCGCAGACGGCGCATGATCCGGGTCGGGTGCTGACCGATCTGGCGGTGATGATCGCCGACGGTGGCGAGTGCATCAGCGACATCGCGACGCTCGCTGATCAGCCGGGCGTGTTCGGGCCGGTCGCGTCGGACTCGACGTGCTGGCGGGTGCTGAACTCGATCACCGCGGCTGAGCTGGGCCATGTCGCGGCGGCGCGGGCAGCGGCCCGTGCGGTGGCCTGGGCGCAACGCGCCGAGCAGAGCGGGCAGGCCCTGCCCGCCTCGCTGGTCGCCGGTCGACCGCTGCTCGACGCGCAGGGTCGCCCGGTGCTGGTGATCGACGAAGACGCCACCATCACGATCGCGCACAGCGAGAAGGAACAGGCCGCGGCCACGTTCAAGCACACCTGGGGCTACCACCCGGTGCTGGCGTTCTGCGACAACACCAACGAGGCCCTCGCCGGAATGCTGCGACCGGGCAACGCCGGCTCGAACACGGCGGCCGATCACATCGCCGTCATCGACGCGGCGCTCGCGCAGATCCCCGACGAGCACCGCCACGGCTACCCGATCCTGTTCCGCTTCGACGGCGCCGGCGCCTCCAAGGCGCTGCTCGCCCACATCCGGGCGTTGCGTAACACCAACGTGCACAGCGAATTCTCCGTCGGCTGGGCCGTCACAGCCCGCGAACACGCCGCCATCGCCGCACTGCCCAAGCGGGCCTGGACACCGGCGATCGACATCGACGGCGACCCACGCGAGTCGGCCGCGGTCGCCGCACTCACCGGCCTGCTCCCTACCGCCATGTTCGCCGACTACCCGGCCGGGATGCGGGTCATCGTGCGCCGGGAACGACCACACCCCGGAGCGCAGCTGGACCTGATCGAGGAAGCCGACGGCTGGCGCTACACCTGTTTCGCCACCGACACCCGCACCGGGCAGCACGCCGCACTCGACGCCCGGCATCGATCACACGCCCGCGTCGAGGACCGGATCCGCTGCGGCAAGGACACCGGCCTGGGCCGGTTCCCGTCCCGCCAGTTCGCCATCAACCAGGCCTGGCTGACCTGCGTGCTGAACGCGATGGACCTGCTCGCTTGGACCCAGACCATCCTGCTGCACGACCAGCCCGCCTTGGCCAAGGCCGAGCCCAAGACGCTGCGCTACCGGCTGCTGCACGTCGCCGCCCGACTTGTCCGCGGCGCCCGCAAACTACGGCTCAAGATCGACCGAACCTGGCGCTGGGCAGCAGTCCTCGCCACCGCCTTCCAGCGGCTGCAGGCATTGCCCACGCCACAGACCTAAGCCCAGCACCCGCCACCACGACCGGCCACGGACAACCCGGGAACCGAACCCGGGCAATCAGCCACGCCCCGAGACGAAATCCCGGCACGAAGATCAACTCACCGTTTGAAGATCAACCTCAACGCTGACATGAATAACCGGGGTTAGCGACCCACCCCTCGTGGTCCTCGCCCGCCCCGTCTTCCACCCAACCCATGCAGCCTTCCCATTCGCAGGTGCAAGTCAAGAGGTGTTGACCGTTGCCGACCTGCTCGCCCTGACCATCCGGGAACGGGCCAGTGAGATCGTCACCCTCAAAGCCACCGGCTGGGCCGGCCGGTACCTGACCCGGGCCCCTGCTCGAAGCCGCCGCCATCATCACCGCCCTCGGAGCCTTCCCCGGCTCCGGCATCGCCCTGGCGGCGGCGGCCGCCCGGGTCGGACTCACCGCCGTCGCCGCGGCCACCGCCGTGACCATCGGGGCCCTGCTCGTCCTCGCCTTCGCCGCCGTCCCAGCTCGCGCCGCCGGACGGACCCCATCGCCGCTGCCCTCGCCGAGGACTAGCGCACTGCGGAGCCACCGATGCGCATGTTGAGCATCGCCCTCTCGCCGATGGCCGCCTCAGCGGCCCGCGTTCGTCCGCTGCGCCGCGTGCGTTCGCTGATCAAACCACCCAAGCCTTAGTCGCACCGGTGCTAGGTCGGCCTCGAGCCGGCCTCGTGTACGCGCGACCAGCCAGACGTCGTCCCGCAAGAACCGATCCACTTGCCGACCTGCCGTTCACCAGGAGGCAGGGCCCAGGGGCGGCACGGCGGACCGGGCCGCCCCTGCCGCGTGCGCACTCCGTGACTAGCCGTCTCGGTTCTTGCCAAGCCAATTAGGAACGATGGCAAGCAGCACACCTAAAGTGCCAAATGTGAGAAAGCCGAAAACTCGATTGTGCGTCAACAACAGTCCAACCGCCCCGATAGTTAGCCACATTAGCCCAAAGAGTAAGGCCAATCGAGCCAGTCTATCTAACCTAAAAAATGAGTGACGACTCATCCCGTATAGTAATCCATGATAATCGCGACATCCGTAGTAATCAGCACCGGGACTAACACGTGCAGCCCACCTCGTCCTGCTCTGAGTCGAGGGACTGATGATCGGTGCTGACCCGGGCGTAACCGACGGCGGACACCACCGAAGCGTCGCAGAACTCGCCGCCCCCGCTGGTGTCGGCACGCCGAGCTTCGGACCCGGTTTTGCATCGGCCGGTTCCGTTCGGCGCGATCGCGCCGGGGCGTCGCATCGGGGCTGTTTCAGTTTCAAGGTTGTGATGAGTTGTAGGAGATCGACAAGGGTTCAGCTTGGCCGGGGCATCCCGGCGGGAGTGTCGCGACTCGTTCGGGCAGGAAGTGGCGCTCGCAGGGGTGAGGCCGGCGGAGGTGTGCCTGGCCATCATCAGCTCCGGGCGCCGTGGCGGAATCGATCTCCTAATTGGGGAGGCGCAGGAGAATCTCAGGCCGCGACAGCGGTTTTAACGGTGCAGATCGCGATCCATGACCGGCACACGGCTGCTGTGCTACAGGTCCTCTTCGAGCGGTGCCCAGCCGAGCAACGTCCGGATTTGCTGAGCGAGCTCGGTCACGGGTCGGTCGGCGGTGTCGATGCGGCGGACCCACGGGGGAGCGAGCTGGTCAAGCTCCGCGGCGGCGCGCCGGCTCCCGGCGAGGTGGCGGCGCAGGGCGCTCCCGATCTCCCGCTGAGCCAGCCGCGGCGCGACCGTCGCGTCGCTTGCCGTGAGCAGCACGCCGTGTACCACCGGCTGGCCGCCCAGCGCGGTGAGCAGGTCGCCCAGGACGTCGCTGCGGATGGCGGCGGTGTTGACGTAGATCACCCGCGAGTATCCGGCCTCTCTGTAGGCGGCCCACATCGCCTTCAGGTTGGCTTCAGCCAGCTTGAGGCCATGCTCGTGCGGGACTGGCCATGCCTGATCGAGGTTGTCCCCCTCGACGAGGCAGTGTCGGATCCGGCCGGCGGCGAGTTGCTGGTGCGGCTCCGCGGCGACGCTGGTCTTGCCGACTCCGGCGCGGCCACCGATGAACAGCACTTCGGCCCTTGGTGTCACGAGCTGAGTGTGAGCAGCTTCGCCGGTGATCGCTGGAGAACGGTCCTATGGGACGACTAACCGTGCTCAACGCCCGACGCCGGGGGCGGGGAGTGGTTGCACCGGTGGTGGGTCGGCTTGCGGAATAGTCGGGCCTGCTGTCACATGTCGGTGGTGGCGTGCGGTGGAACGTCCTTCAACTCGGATCCGGCCCGCCGGGGCATTGACGGCCTCAGGCGCTCCTACGCGCGGTGGATGCAGCTCCTCGAGGAGCACCCGCCTAAGCCGCTGCCTAGCGTCGAGATCGCCAACGAGCTGCGGGCGCAAGCCAACCTGCATGGCGTCGAGGTCGTTAGGTGGGTCCGCTCAGTCGATGACTACCTGGGCGGCCGCGACACCGGCGATAGGGCCATGCCCGGCTACATCGCGGCCCGCGACGCAGCGCCCGATATCGCGGCTCTACTTGATGGGTTGAGCTATGCCGCGAACAAGAGCCTGCACCTGCTCGTTGACCTCGCGGCCGCACCTCCGCCGATGGACCTGATCGGTGAGGGGACTCTCCGGGTTGGGTCGCCCCCACCGCAGCCACCGCGCCGGGACATTCCCGTGTACCGCTGGCCCAGCCTCGTTCACCTACCTAAACGCGGCTCTCGGGACCAGCAGTTGAGGAGTGCTTACGAAGCGAAGCTCGCCGGCGGATTCGTCGACACCGGCCTCGCCCGCGCCGTGGGTTGGCTAGTCGAGCAGCCGTAGGACAGACGACATGGGGAGGACGAGCGGCGATCCTGGGGTCGCCACAAGGCTCTGGTCAGGCCACGGTGCGTCTCGTGGGCGATCGTATAGCGACAAAGATCACCGGCGGGTCTTGCGGGGGAGTTGTTGAGCGTGCCAACCGGTGCGCGAAACGCCGACACTAATTCAGCGTGCCGCACCAGTGGCTAGCGGGCCTGGTCCTTGCCAGTTTCACTTCCTATCCTCCGCGCCTCCTCATTACCATGCTGACGGTCATATTCGATTATAATTGGCTCTTCTACCAGGGTGAAAGGAGGTGAGGATATGATTAACGGTAAATCGCGATGCCTGTCCTGCATCAATCATCGGCATGACCTATGCAAGGGCTGCGCTTGCCCTTGTACCAAGCGTCAGCGGTTACGTGGGCTGCCACCTCTGCCATGCACGTGGGAGTCACGTCTCGGGAGTCCACTTGCCGCAAATAGGTCCGCTTCCAGCGCCGCTGGGACCCGATCCAGCAGCCGCGCAGTGAGCAGCGTATTCGCGATCAGTTCCACAAGGGTCGCGGCGTCCGCCGGGACCCTGTCGGCTTCGCCGTGCACAAGCCTGCTTCGCAGCCCGAATAGGCGCCCAAGTGGCTCCTGCCAGTCGTCCTGCGGCGCGCCCGTTAACTCCCCGAGTTTTTCCCGAACGGGCCTGATGTCGGTGGTCTTGGCCATCTCCAGGCTCGCGACGACGAGCCACCAGGCAATGAAGCGCGTGGTGGGATCGATGTCGGCGTCGGCCCGCCAATACCATTGGCAGGCGAGGGTGAGCCGTCGGCGCTGCTCTGGTTCGAGGCCTTAGTGCCGCTCGATTAGGGGTCCCAGCAGATTCGCGGTCTCCTGTGCCTGTATGTGCCGGAAGCGGGCCTGAGACTCAGCCGTGAAGTCTCCGGCGTTCAAGCCGAGAAGCCGGACGGCCAGCCGGCCCCGGCCGCCGAGGCCGGGGGAGGAGCGCCCACTGTCGAGCCGGTGCGCCGGCAGGTCCGCGGGTTCCGCCGGGTGTTCGTGTTCGACGTGGCCCAGACCGACGGGGAGCCACTACCCGGAGGTGGCGCCGATGCTGCTTACCGGGCACGCTGCCGCTGGCCTGTGGGATCACCTGGCCGCCCAGGTCATCGGCCACGGCTACACCGTGCAGCGCGGGGACTGCTCCGGCGCCAATGGCTACACCGACCCGGCCACCGGCACTGTCCGGGTCCGGGCAGATGTCGACGATGCCCAGGCCGTGAGGACGCTGGCCCACGAGTTGGGGCACATCGAGTGTGGGCATGTGGCCGACCTGCCCACCTACGCCACCTGCCGCGGCCGGTGCGAGGTTGAGGCGGAGTCGGTTGCCTACATCGTCACCGCCGCCGCCGGGATGGACGCCGCCGGCTACACCTTCGCCTACGTCGCGCACTGGGCCGGCGGGACTTGGCCACCGTCCGCCAGGCCGCCGAAACCGTCACCACGGCTGCCCGCAGCATCCTGCGGCAGCTCGACGACCCGGCCGCCGACCAGGACACGGCAGCCGCCGCCTAGCCGGGGGGCCGGCGTACCGGGCCGACTGGCCGCGAGTGGTGGGGCGCTACCCAGGTTGGCCAGGGCTAGCGCCGGGCCGTCGGCCGTGAAGGGTCGGGCCGGGCCCGCGGCATTTAGGTGCTCTTCCTCCGGGTCTGACTCCGGGCAATCGCTGCCACAGTAGGTAGGTGTGGGGGCAGCCGGCGGGGACGGTGCCGCCGGTCAGCGGCGACGTCCAGTCCGCGGCGGCCCGGACGGTAAGCCGGATCAGTGCCCGGCCGCCGGCAACCGCCTGCACCCTTCCCCAGCTTGGTTGCCCTTCGGGGCACGGTGACCAGGTCGCCAACGTCCACCGGCCACCCCCCCCCCGCCC
>JAABUW010005737.1_pt1 | contig 15954 bp, 20 predicted proteins | sample 5560081 | NCBI WGS metagenome assembly JAABUW01 (sample SAMN10711882, study PRJNA513363) | rock metagenome | isolation source: Antarctica rocks | place: Antarctica: Victoria Land, Knobhead sud | reverse complement strand
CCTCCATCAAGACCACCATGGTACTCTTGCCCATCATGAACAATAGGAAACAGGTTTTGATGGTCATGAAGGTCATACATGGTGAAAGCATCCCTTCCAAACTTCACTCCGAACTTGATCAACTCTACTTGGTGATGCTTCAAGAGGTCCAGAGTTCCAGCGTACTCATTGACATATTCTGAGAAGTCAAAATCCCGAGAGGCTGGTGCTGGCTCATTGACTACAATAGGATCTAGTACGTTTCCCACAGTCTCCACAATTTCTAGTGAAGCTAATACCCTGTTGGCCTGTGTGGAACCCACCCCGGAAAAGGCTTGTGGCACCATTGCTTTGCTTGGCTGGTTCAACAAAGCCTTGAGCGACTCGGTGACCTCCAAGCGCCATGCCGCATCGTTTTGAGTATCTGCGCAAACAGAAATACCACTGAGTCTTCGGTGTCATAAAAACGCAGCTGTTGAAGTTACAAATAAGCAACTGGACGTGCAGAATGCAAACATGTTGTGAACACAGGTATGTCGGTATGTACAACTGAAGGCTTACTTGGTGCTTGGCTACGTAGGAGAATGCAGAATCACTTAGGCAGATACACATGATGAAGGTGTATACCGGTGGAGTCAACAAGTAACAGGCCGAGTTGCAGAGCATGCATGCGCAAGGACAAGGAACGTCTGTACCCTGATCGTAGAACTGCACAATTGACAATGTCTCGAGGTCAGTACATACATGGGAGGATACCAAAGTTGACAGCAAACCCCTCTATGTACCTGCTGACTTAAACATGCACAGAGCTGTAGCAACAAGAGGAACGGCTGGCAGTGCGCAGGGGCCACTTTGGCAGCCACATGATTGGCTGAAGCACTCAGATACCTTATACAGCACCAACCTGTAGACTCTGCGACTCCTTTCAGACCACGGATTCCGCGCTCCAGACGCTTGAGAAGGCCTTCATCAGCATTCACTTTCACAACCTCAGCAGCATACTGCTGCTCAAGATTCTCCAAGGGAGTGCTCATTTGGTTTGATCCTGTAAGCACCGCAAACATTGCACGACAAAGGAGTGACAATTTCACAGTGTAGAAAATAGAGATGGGTGGCCTTCGATGTCACAAAAGAACTCCTTGGATCTTCAAGGATAAAGATAAGCAAGTGACAGCAGCATGCAGGAAGCTGACACATTCAAGATCCTTGCTGCAAAGGCGTCAGTACACTTCACATGGTCAGTTGAGTATGTTTTGGCTTGCAAAACATAGCTGCACTATGCTGACTGCAACACAGTACAGCTCTTGAGTTTGATGCAAAATTTGCAACATCGCTATGCACCTTTTGGCCCAGGTTGGCACAGTATGTATCGATGGAGCCTGCCGCTGCTGCCGCTGCCGCTCCAAGTCAACGGATTTGCTGATTAGGCAAGCACCCACCTGAGAGACCTGACAAGCCTATGGCACAACAACGGTGACACGGAGTCTGTGTGCCTCCCATCAGTGCACACTGACCTCTCAAGCAGAAACTGCGGTCATGCTTGCTCTGCATCTGTATGACAAGCGCACCCAGCAGCATGGCCAAGGCATCTCAGCAAGGCTTCCAACAAAACCTGATCAACACGCTCATGAGAAGCACAGCCGGTCATATGATCATGCATGGTCCAGGGCTGCACTGAGTCAGTGCCAGAGTAAGTGACTTCAAGGCTGTTGCTTGACCTGTGAGGGATTGCTGGTATGACTGCTTGAATTATAAGTTGTGTTCATGTGCATACAGACAGAGCTTATTGTCAGGACTTTTGAGCTCCACGATTGCTGACCAGCATGTTTGAAATGCTGAAATGAATGAGCATCACACAATGTGGTCCACATTGTTTTACATAAAGCATCGCCTATAGTACATTCATGCAGAACGCATGAGCTTGTGAGCTGCTTTCAAAATTGCATAGATGCAACAGCACAAACGAGCACACAGGAAGGCGCTGTTGGACCCTACGAGCTGATGGACCAGGTTGGCTTCGAGCTCATGTGGTAGCCGTGCTACTGTTTAGGCTTCATTGCTCCTCTCCAAATTTGTATCTCTGGCAACCCTCTCTTGCGGATTGAACTTGAGCATTTCATTTAGGCCGAATGGGACCTTGAAATGCTTTATGCCAGGCTTCATGGAGCTGCTGGCTTCCCTAGCGATGTTGCTAGCACAAGCCCAATCGCTCTGCCTGAAAACAAGACCATACAGTTCCCACTGCAGCTATATGAAAAAGCATACTATCGGAAGATCTATGATGCTGCAAGCAAGGACTTTCTTGCAGCCTACCCAGCAGGTGAGATTCAGGTTGCCTCTTCAACAACAACATGCTCACATGCAGGGCAGGCAAGCTTGCTGTGCATGATAATAGTGCCACACCCACCAACAGCAGGCTCATATGCGGTGCAGGCAAGCTTGCTGTGCATGATAACAGTGCCACACCCACCAACAGCATGCTGACGTGCAGTGCAGGCAAGCTTGCTGTGCATGATAATAGTGCTACACCCACCAACAGCATGCTCACATGCAGTGCAGGCAAGCTTGCTGTGCATGATGATAGTGCAATACCCACCAACAAAATTGCAGCTCATGGGGGCAGCTTTGCTAATATGGACTTGGTAAAGCAATGTCTTCTGTTGCAGGTCGCAAGAAGTTGAGTTTGGTCTCCTACCCTGATGCAGCTGATCAGCAAACTTGGAGTTGCCCAAGTGAAGGCTGCGCTGCAGCAGCAAGCACCCCTTCTGTAATGCTCAGGCACCTTGCAAGCCACTCAAAGTACGAGTCAGCAACAGCATTCCTGGGGACTGTCAGGTTTCAGACCAAGGCAGGCACTGCCAATGTGTTGAAGACACAGAAGACAGTCCACAAGGATCAGGGGACAACAGCCAAGCGCCAGAGAAGCAGTCAGGCAGCAAGCAAATCTGGCAAGCGAGCCAAACCTGACACAGTCATGGAGCAAATGCTGGAGCTGGTGCAGAAGCAAAACGACAAGTTTGACCTGCTGCAAGCCTCCATGATCAAGAGCAACGAAGAGAAAGACAGCCAGATGTGCCGCTTTCTGACTCTGCAGGAGAACAGAGATGCAAAACAGGAGACAAGAGACAATGCAATGCTGCAACTTATCACCAGCTTGTCTGCCAAGCCTGCCATTGAGGCAAACCCAAACCCAATCAGCAGTCCTCATGACCAAGAGGAGACACTCAGGCGATTCATGTCATTTCAGCAGATGACCAGAGGGTCACTCAGCACATAGGCATTGCTATTGCTTCCTATGGCTGCTGCCTATTGGCAGCTGCTGCATTGCCAGACTATGCTTTGCCAGACTATGCTTTGCCAGACTATGCTTTGCCAGAATATGAAAGGTTCACCTTGAAGGTGCTCCATAGCATTCCTGCTTGATGCTAGAACTTCTCCCTTTTGAACCTATTCTTGCATGGTATATTGGGGCCAGCAACAGTTTTCCGTACTAGATTTCTTTACAGAATCAGGTGCAAATTGTGTTATTGAAGTGCGCTACATGTATACCGATGTCTGCATTGCTGTTTGCTATGGTGTACACTCTGTGTTTTTACATTAAGCAGGCATGTTTACGTAGTATGTGTTGTGCACGGTGTTTGCATATAATATTGATCCTAGTGCTGTGCAATATCAAGAGCTTGGGTTTGCCTTACTATGAACCCGTGGTTGCCAGCATTTGTGCTCACGTGCCTGCTGGCACTCCTGCCAGCTCATCAATGTACACTTTCATGGTCATGCAGCTTTTGTTGGCAAATCGGAGCTTTGAAATCTAGGCAAATTGGAGCTTTGTAATTTATCCACCAAATGCAGGTTGCCCTCACACTTGGTGCTGATGCCCCTTCAGCATATACAGCACCATACTTGTATCATAGCTACATGCACACGAAACTCAGCAGTACTGTGATGTGGAACCTGTCATACTATGAATATGGTACATGCTTTAGCTAGCATCCTGTGTGCAGTTCCGCCAGAGCCAGTCCCTGACTGCACTGTTGTTGCTTGACAGCGCTATAGCTAGTCATTACACATACAGATATGTGCAGCATCTATTGAGCAGATTTGGTTTGCTCAATTTGCACATGGTTATTGACACGAGTAGCCAAACAACGAGTCAACAATTCCAGACGGATCCAGATCCTAATGCCCAGCAGACATTTCACCTCATAAGGCAATAAGCAACAAGGCAGCCAGCTATACTACGTAGATGACATCTGCACATTGGTGTCATACAAAGTGTACTGGCGAGACCTGGCAGTATAGCGCTTGAACCCAACAAAGCCAGCACCTGCTGCTGCACTTAGACACACCAGCACAATCACCACTGTTGCTGCAACATGACGAGACCCCCAGGACCCAGAACTGCTGGTGTCACTCGTTGTGCTGGTGGTGCTCACATCATCCTCCTTTGAAAACACGTTGCTGTAGGTGGCACTGGTGTTCACAATGGCATCAATGGTGGCAATCAGGCCTGCTGATGCATTGCCTGAGACAACCTCGCTGAAGCTGAGGACCTGCCTGACACGGTCATACTCAGTATCAGATGTGTACACGATGTCCTCTGACAGCGTTACGAGGCTCCCTGCCTGTGTGTTGCTGCTGTATGGGTAGATTGTCTGCACCTGCAGCACGCATTGGAGGCAGATCGCTCATGTGTTGCACTCCCAGCCACAGTGTATAGCTGTTTAAGTCAACATTGTTGAGGCACTCACAAGTGGAAATGTGGTCAAAGCTGGACGTCTGCTCTGCATCTGACTGCAAACACAGTTCTGGCAGGCAACACTTGCAAGAGAACATGCAGCGGGAATCTTTGCATGTCAGAGGATGTAAGGCAGATGAAAGCGTGCATGCTGGGGATGTTTGTGATTATCAGGTTGTGTTCGCTTTGCATGTCAGCAAGTGCACTGACTGCAGCATGAGTCATGGGGCCGATGGGCAGGCTGGTGCAGTGATGATGGGCAGGAGATATAGGAGTTGCAAGTTGAGCTGGCAGGCGTGCTTTGATCTTGGTAGCCAAACTGGCATGAAATGTTGTTCAAGAGAGAACTGCAGGCAGGCACAGAACAGGGAGCTGTGCTTACGTAGGTGTTGAGCAGATCTGTGTTGAAGAACTGGCCGGTATGGACCATATGGCTGTCTTCATAGCGGGCTGTCTCGTTGGTGGTGGATGCATTGCTGTAGGGCACAAATGCCTGCAGCAACATCAGACGGCTGTTGACTTGACTTGCTCACTTTGCCACCTGACTTGCTCACTCACTCACGCACTCACTCTGACTCACTCAGACTCATCAATCGCTCACTAGCTGCCCTTTATTATGAGTACCGCATGTAGACCAGCAGCAGAGATAGTAGCTTGGAGTAAAAGATAATGCAACAACGAACAGGGAAATGGGGTTGTATGCATTCTGAATGTTCAGCTGTAGTCAGTAGCTAGGTCTAGCTTCTCGTGTGCTGCAATGCGACAACAGTGGTGAGTGGCGCCAATCTTCAAGCCAGGCTCTGAGGACAAGATACTCAATGGAAAAAGAGGTATTGAAGGTTGTGGGCTCTGGGTTGCCGCCTTAGGAGGCTCCCGTTATGATCGCAGAAAAGCATAAAATTTTCTTTCCTTTTCTTTTCCTGAAAGGTTGTGGGCATGTACCTTGGCATGGATGTGGGGGGTGCGCCCTGTGTAACGGCCAGGGAAGATAGTCTCAAAGGTGGCCAGGCCATTGACATCAGTCATGACCAGGCCTCTCAAGAAGGTCAGCTCATCTGTCTGGCTTGCAGCTACTCCACCAGCTGCTGCAGCCCCTGCACCACATGATCTGGACCTCGAAAAAGAAAGAAAATGCAACAACTACACCTTTCGGCGTCAAAATATAAAAAGCCAGGTATGACACCAGGCTGCCCAGGTTCTGGACCTTGACGCAGTTTCTGCCTGCACAGATGTGGGCAGCATGTGCATGATGGTATGCAGATGCTGCTGAGAGGAGGCTTGGGTTGGTCTGGTACACAGCGCAAGCATGCAACTTCCCCATCATCACTGGGCGCGCTAGTGGCCTCTGCTCTGCAATTGAATCATAGAATAGCAGAATAGCATACAGGATGCTATTCAGCAAGGAGATGGCAGAGGGTGACTCTGGACCCTGCTGATGACAAGCTGAGGCGGCAGTCAAAGCACAAGGTCTGTGAGGGATTTTGAAAAACTGTGCAACAAAGGATGCATGAAACCTTGCTGCATGAGACCTTGCTGCATAATGTGCCCTGCTGCATAACGTGCCCTGCGTAGCCCTGCTTCTTGAAGGGCAACGCTTGTATGCAGATGCGCTTGAATCAGGAAAGCCTTTGCGCTGATGCTCCATCACTAGCAAAAGTGGCAGGCTTTGTGCATACCAGACTGAGGGTCAGTCTAGCTGACACCTTTGTGGAAGCTGTCATTTGCAGTGACAGGCCTCACCAGTGAAACCAGAATACACCCCAGTGGCATTTGCGTGCCAAATGGAGATGAAGGCGTCCACCACAGGGTTACAGTCAGTGTCCAGAAGATACACATTCAGCGTGACGGGGATGCCAGTCTCGGTCTCTGTGATGTTTGAGCGGAACAAGATGTCATCAAGGTAGTATGGACCCTGTGTCAGCTCAGCTGTGAGCGTGCTTGTGCAGGTCGTGGCCAGTGCTGGAGCCTACAGACACAGACAAAGCTGATGTACTATTCGCATGACCGTTGAGCGTGCATGACGCGCATATGATTGTCTCCAAGGGCAATGAAGAGCACCAGGCCAACAGACGTAGGAGCACTGTCAGGCAGACCTACCGAGTTCAAACCACTCGCAGCTACGTCTGCCTGAACATCCTCACAAAGAAGGTACAGCGTGAGAACCAGCACCATGAACTTCATGGCGGCGATCACTACTGGAGCAGGCACACCGCGATTCCGTCGGTCGACCAGCTGATGTAACTGCTGGTTTGCTGCGTCGTTGCAGGAGCACTTAACTGGTGACGATGACTAATTGTGAATTCCTCTCCGGCGGCACCTGCCTGAGAAGTGCAGTAGTCATTGCCGTCCTGAGTGCACAATCCTAGGCCTTTTCTGTGCAGTCAGTACCCAGCAAGGCATTGAACAAACTTTGTGTGATGGCCTTGCCAGAAATACACGAGCTACATGCATGCATGTCTGTCTACCGCCACTCAGATACCAGTATCAAGACTGTTGCCTAGGTGGGGTTCCCTGCATGTTGGATGCTGCATGGTGGCTGACAAAAGCATTGTAGAGAGAGTGCACAGACAAACTTGGCAGATGTTTGCCCGAGAAGCGTATGTCATGTGATTACGTACGAATATGTGGTGTTAAAGTGGATCGCATGCTTGTGCTGCATTGTAAAGTCATACGTATGTATACATGACATTGCATGGCATAGCTGTAGCTTCAAACAGTGTCTGTGTCCATGCCCAAAGATTTGGGCTGATTTAGGCTCATACGTAGATAGGCACTGATGATTGTCACATCCAGATGAGTTGCAACAGTTGCAACTCATCTGGCTGCTGTTACAGCAGCCCACCATGCACCACGCAGCGTGAAAACCCCTGAAGCCTGTGTACCACCCCATCGTGAGGTACAGTGACAATTGGTTTGACAGCTGTTCAAATGCGCAGAGGTACTTCATGGAATGCTAAATGGGTTTGCACGCCAGGGTCCAAAATTGGGCAGCAAGTTCTGCCAACGTAAGTGTATTGGCAGCATTTCAGTGCATTGCGCAGCCTGACACAACCTCTGCTCGACTCCATACTGTATCTGACACAACATTTCCATGATCCCGGCATGTTACCAAGCTCTGCAAATTGGTGTATCCTTCATCTCAGAAAGATGTGAGCTACGAGATGCAATCTATCAAGGTGACCTAACTTGCAAGGGCCTGAACACCAACTTGGCCCACACACCTCACAAGCTTGCTGACAAATCAAAACTGTCGAACAGCCAGACAAGCTGAGTACACTGCTGTAGCAACTCACAACATGAAAAACAGCGCAACTCTTCTTCCTTGACTTGCTTAGTCGCCACCCAACTCCACCACTTTCCCAATGCACAGGTCAATCTTCTTCCACGGTCGGCCTGTCCAGATGTTACGCACCAGCAGCACAGGCACTTGCATGTAATGCAACCCCAAAAATGGCATTGGGTCTGAAGGGTCAAAAGTAGCATCAACTCCCTGAGTTACTGTTTCCCACCATGTTTTGAAATGCCCAGTGGTCAGCAGCGTCGCCACCTCGTTCCAGAACCAATATACCGGCGGGCTGTTCTTCAGAGGCTTCATCACGCTTTGCACGCTTTCCGGATCAGTGAAAGCCTGAGCTAGCCCCGGATGATCATGGAATTCAGTAATCACGGTGCTGGTGCGTGGATTGCACTCAATTGAGTACAGCTGGCCATCTGAGCTGCTGCGCATGTAGTCAAAGCACAGCTGCCCGCTGCACCCAGTCTCCTTGCAGAATGTCTTAACCCAGGACCAGATTTCCTTGGACTCTATGTGGCCATAGCTGAGGCATGAAATGGATGCTTCATTGTCAGCGTAAGCCAGAACCTTGCCCTTGTAAGCAATGGCGTATGTTGACAGCTCCTCGCCGTCCATGTACTCTTGCACAATCCAGGGTCTAACTTGGGAAATCTCTATTCTGCCCAGATATCTGCCAACATTCAAATCACATTGTTACCATGTGTTGCACAACTGACGCAGGGTAGTCATGCTTTGCCATGCTTTGCCATGCTTTGTCATGCTGTACACACTCTGGCATGCCTGGAAGCTAAACACGAGTGACACTGACAGAACACAACAGGTGCTGTTGCCAACTCAGCCAGCTTAGTCATGACAGCTGACATGAAGTGCTCATGATCTTTCAAACCCTGCAGTTTTGCAAGACCTGCCTCGGCTACTGCAATGCCACACGCTCTTGCGCAGAGCCCCTGATGTAAGCTGTCGTTACAAGCTGTACAGTGCATGCGGACTAACATTCCTTGAATGCTACCTGTACATTGCGTAATGACCACGTTACTGGAATGTTACCTTTCCAGTGGACCAGCTTTGCTGGGAAGGGTGAAGAGGTCTGCTCTGTGGGCGGGATCATACACAATGCTCTTCAGCAGGTACTTCTTGTGTGCCAGCTTGTCTGGGCTGTTGTTTAGCTCGCGCACCTGCTGGGCAGACTCTACCCTGAAGCACTTGGGTACTTGCACCCCAACCTGTACGTGTTGCATATCACCTCAGGGACGACGCATACATGTCAGGAACAATGTACATGTCCCCTTTCACACAACCGGAATCATACACACACAGAGAGCTCCAGGGCTGATCATACTCCCATAGGGGTGGGACAAATCAATGATCTGTATTGGCACGCATCTCCAAGTGCCACTTGAGTCAAGCCACTTGCACTGTGTTCACTCTGCCAGTCAAGCCACATGCACAGCATCTGTAGACTGCATTAACAGGAGACAGGAAGCAGCACTAAAGGACAGCCCAGCCTGCCTTTAGTGCTTTAGCATACTGCGTCTTCCCATGAAAGGTGCAACTTCAGTCTGATAGCCAGTGTATCTGTCGTTCTTAGCCCACATGGTAGCAAGCAAAGCACTATGCAGTGCTGTGAATAGCTGCCATTGCTGTCTCATACGATTGTTGATGCCAGCAGGATGGGCTTATCAGCATGGACGCATTTGCTGACGCTAAGTCCTGAGTATATACATGTGTTCTGAGTATATACATGTGTCCTGAGTATATACGTGTGTTTATGCTGCTTTTTTGTTTGTGGGTTTCTGTCTATGTGATGAAGAAGAAACTGTACAACCAAACACAAAAACTTCTACAACCAAAACATTACGTCAGACAAATCCGTAGTCTTCTCACCTTGTTGCACAGGTCTGTGAAGGCAGTCTTGTCGTCAAGGCGGCCAGTCAGGTAAGGCGGCAATGTCCAGCAGATACAATCCTTGGGCAGCACGTCTTGAGTCAGGGAGTCATAGATTGCTGTGGTCGGCGCTGAGACAGGGATGTACAGCTTTGCTCTCTCCTTCGCAGCAATGCTTGCAATGGCCTTGAAGTAGCCTGGCAACCACAAACAGCTGTCAGGACACACATCAACAGTCAGGAGGTAATGCCCTAACTTGCAAGCATGATTTCTTGATCAGCGTGCTCAGCATGCACTGCACAAGCCCATCTTTGAAGCCATGCTGGTTCTCATAATATTGATGCAGCTTCACTGACATTCTGCGCACAGTCCCTGAGACGCGCAACAGGAATGCGATGCACCGCCTCTGCAAGAGCATACAAGTTTGATGATGAACAGCAAAGTGTGTCCACAGCATCACAATGGCCAGATCTCCATTGGAAAATGTCTCAGCTGTTAACTGTCAACCTGCAGGAGAAAAGTTGTGCCACCTCACCGACAGGATCTTGCTCTGGATCAGGCACAGTGAAGAATGCCGCACAGCATGCAGACAAGCGACTGCCTTGCATCCACCATCTGTCATAATCCACCAGCACGACCCTCCAGCCAGCCTTATGCAGATGGCGGCAGATGTGCAGTCCCTTTGTCATGCGAGCACCTGTGCAGAAGCACCAATACAGCTTGTCAGCAATTATGGTGAGTGCAGCAGAGCTGGTGTCTCCCAGCCAAGCTTTATGCATGGCTTGAGCAAAGATCATGAGTAGTGGCAAAGATACATCACATGCTCTCGATGCTCTCAGAGGTGGAACATGCTCCAATCCTGTGAGGGGCGTCGCCAACAGAGACACATTTGCAGGTCAAGAGATGGCAAGAGCCCAGATGTTCCAAAGTCTGCTGATGAGCAGTGGATGACTGCCCAGCACATCAACTCAGTTGTACGTTGGCAATAGATTGGGTGAAGGAGCAAAACACCATGCAGTGCATAAAGCAGCTGCTTGCTGGAACATTTGGAGCAAAACCCTTCTGCGGTCTTTGGCATGCTTGGTGCACAACATGCAAAAAATGGTTGATCAAATTGTGTCAAAGTTGACGGGGTGCAACAAGCAGTGCTGCATTGACTGCCTAGCAGATTGGTATGGCAATGCACACCTGTGACAATGGCAGTGGGTTGGTACCCCTTGCGTGTGTTGCCGGTAGGGTGTGGGCTCAGCGCTGTCAGACGACCCCCCCTCAAGATGTGGAGCACAACCAGAGCAACACAGCCCAGAATCGAGATGGGCAGGGTCAAGGCTACAATGTAGAGAGTGGCCACGCTCCTGAGCCTGGGCCACGTTCTTTGCAGAAGAGAAGTCCTTGAGAACTCAATTGCAGCATTGTCCTTGCCCATCCTGTTCTGGGCTAAGGTCTGCAGAACCTCCTGTACATGCAAACAGGCTTCAGTCAGCCCACCACTGAGACGAACTCCGCCTGCTGACATTTACCGAAATGAATGCAGTGCATACAAGGCTGAGGTGCGCGCAGTACTTGTGGCAATGAGCTTACCGAATCATTGGCTGAGGGTATCAGCTCAAACAGCCTTTGTGTCACCCCGGGCGGCGATTTTGCCACGCCATTCTCGGGTTTGTCTCTGTGCAAAAAGTCTTTGCCCTGCGCATGCATGCGTGCATGTCAGCATCAATCTTCCTTGCCGGACACAGTTAGCATGCATCAAAACGGCATGTTCACCTCCATAGCGCTCTTTTTTGTCGTCACATCTGAGCCAGCTGATTGCAGTATGTCTGTGGCAAAGTCACGATCGAATGCAAAGAATGGCGGATCGTTGACGGCGTCTCGCTTCGACATACCGCACTTTTTGTTGAGGATGTTCCCACGTCGCTCTATTGACATGCAAACTTCACGTGAAACATAAATCAAACAATAAATGGTAAAACGGTTGTCTGTCATTATGTGGGCTTCACAGGCCTTAATAGCTACAACTTTGGGGGGGTTTGCGTGTCGATCAGGCTTGACTTAAGTGGCCCTCATATTCTGTGCCTAATGTTTGTCACCATACCGCAGGGGTCTTCGATGGAGAGCAACATCTACACTAGTGCTTATACCACTCTGGCCAGTACTGCTTCTACCACTCTGGCCAAGGTCCTGCAGCGCTCATCAAGGCCAGTATCAATCTGCTCTTTGAGCATGTAGCATCAAAGCTTTGTGCATACATATACGCTTGCAGCAAGCACTTATGTTCAGACACACATGTGCACAAAAATCATCAAGCAAGTTGCGGTCAGTAGATGGCTGTGTGCACTCACATCAGCGCTGCCAGCAGACTCAGGTTCCACCAATGAACAAACCCTCCAGCAAACTTGGGATCAACCATTGCACCTGCTCCCTGCATTCAGAGTTAGTCCAAGCATGCATATCTGTGCACAGGCCCTATACTGCTCTCAATTTTACAGTGTGAAGTATCACAATTGTAATTTACCCTTTGCTTTGTCACAGCTGTACATGCAAACAAAGCACAACGGATGCAAGAAGAGCAACAAAATGCAGAAGACCCAACACTAATGACAACTGTCAACACTACTATGCCATGTGTCTGTATACCATGTGTAATGTAGGAGAATCATGTAACATGAAAACAAATTGGCCAAGATGGTATTGGAACACTGTTTACAGCTGCAACACACCTTGCCTATGACCTAATGCCTCTTGGAGATGCAGGATGTGCAATTGGGAGTCAAAAGTAAGCTCCCGGTTCCCACCCTGTCGAAAGTCTAGTCTGGTCAAGAGAGGCCAATCTGCAAGCTGTGTGACGGCTCGTGGGACCATCATGGGACACAGAAGACCTGACAGGTCAAGCTTTTCTAGTTGAGACAAGTGTAAGATGCAAGCAGGGAACTCTTGCAAAAAAGAATTGTCCAGCTTCAAACATCTAAGCCCAGTCAGCTGCGCAACCCAGTCGGGAAGTGATGTGCTGTGCATGTCCGTAAGCCTCAACTTGACAAGAGCTGAGTAGTTCTGCCATTTCCTGGCAGGTTCAAATAGCATATTCGATACTGCCAAGCTTGTCAAGCTGGGCATTGCCTGTGGCCAACCTGCCTGGTGCAAGCTGCGCGGATAGTACGTGTCAAGCTCTAGAGTTTGTAATCCTGTGGCTGCCTCTAGGTTGACAAGCTCACTCAGTTCCTGCTCTTCTGGTGCCTCCCGACCTTCACATTTAAGACAGAAGGTCTGCAGTTGAACAGAATTGCCACTTGGCAATATCAACCTTCTGAGCAAAGACCACTCGTCCTTCTGAACAACCTCTAGCGCTGTAAGCTGTGTCGCGTCACTGAGGTCATAGGTGTCGTCTTGACCGTCAGTCGGTTTCAGAACTTGAATCTCTGGCAAGTTATACAGCAGATTATCTGGCAAGGACTTGAAATCCTCCAAATGCAGCTGTTGCAAGTGCACTAACTGCTGTAAATCATGCAGATTCTCTATAACGTGCACTTCTTCAGCTGCACTTAGCAGGTGCAAGGCTGTCAACCGTGTGCAGGTGACAATGCTCTGAAGACCCAAATGTACTGCACTTGCACTGCTTGCTAGCCGGGTAAGCATGCCTGTCATGAGCTGACATGTGGCAGGTGCTTCCAGCAAAAAATAGCTTCCTGCATAAAAGTAAAGAACTGTATTGGTGCTGTGGTGTCTATTGCAAGATGTGACTTGCTGGTCAGCAAGCCTGATGGTATAGTGCAGTTGCCTGTGTGCAACTCCAGCTCTGGTCCAAAGCTGTTGCTTCTGACACTGTTGTACAGTGCCAGCAGGAGAGAGACAGCTCGGTAGCCCCTGTCGCCGGCGCTGGTAAAGTGCACTTTGCGGAAGCGAGCAGCTCGCTTCACAAGCCATTCAACGAAAGACTTCTGTTCGCTAAACAGATAGCTTGATGGTGAAGACAGCACTTTCTCAGCCAACTGCACCATTCGTACGTGAATAGCAGCGGAAGATACGAGAACCACCAATTGATCGCTCCAGACGTCACGGGAGCTTTGAGAAATTGAGGCACTCAAATATGCCCTCCATGCTGTGCACACTTGCTCACTCCGGACCTTGTCTACGAACGAAAGAGAAGTGCACGAAAACACTCGGTGCAGCAAAGTATGATGCAGCTGTGCAAAACCGGACTTTGTCATATCTCGATATCAAGGCGTTGCGCGCTGCCTTTTGCAGGTGTAAAAGGTGTTCTCCACGGCAGGGCTGACGGTTCATCTTCACAGCATCAGTCAAGGGACTAGTAATACATAAGTGAGGGTGAATTGGTATATTTTATGATGTATAGCAATGTGTAATAAAACATGTTTGCATATTATGTTTGGTGTATTTGGCCGAACTCACTGAAAATGAACGCATGCGCCCATACATTCGGACCAGGAATCATTCGGACTGCCACTAGCGTGGGATCCAGCCATGGTGGTCACAAGGTGTTGGTGTACATATGTACGTCCGAACGGCCTGCTGGCTAGTCTTACTGGTAATGAGCAATGCGTTGGGTGGGCCACAGGTTTTGCTTCTGCTTATGTTCAGATACAAATGTGCACCAAAATCATTTGTAAGCTGCGCTCACTGGACGGCTGTGTGCAACAAGTTTACTCACATCAGCGCTGCTAGCAGACTCAGAATTAGCCAATGAGCACACTCTTTATAAAAAGAGTTGGCAGCGGTGCCCGTCGCACCCAAAGACATTCCAAATTTGCATGCCCTACAATGCTTCACACTCACACACGTGATGTTGCAGTATACAGTATCACAATCTACCCTTTGCTTTGTCACAGCTGTACATGCAAACAGGACACAACACAGGCAAGCAGAGCGACCAGAGGCAGAAAACCCAACACTTATGATAACATCAAATGAAAAGTACTATGCCATGAACATGTGTCTGTATACCACATGTACTGTGGGTGAAATGTATGGGATGTCAAATAAATTGGTGCAGAAGCATTGTTTACAACTGCAACACACCTGGCCTATGACCTAGTGCCTCTTGGAGATGCAGAATATGTAACTGGGAGTCAGCAGTAAGCGCTTGCTCACGATTCCCATCCTGACAAAGGTCTAGTCTGGTCAAGAAAGGCCAATCTGCAAGCTGTATGATGGCTGGTGGGATCATCATGGGAGACTTACGATCTGACAGGTCAAGCTGTTCCAGCTGAGTCAAGTGAAACATGCAAGTGGAGAGCTCATCCAAAACACATTTGTTCAGCTTCAGAAACTTGAGCCTGGTGAATTGCGCAAACCAGTCAGGAACTGATGTGCTCTGCAAGTCTGTAAGCTCCAACTTCACAAGAGCAGAGTAGTTCTGCCACTCCCTGGGAGGTCCAACTGGCATGCCCAGCACTGCCAAGCTTGTCAAGCTGGGCATTGCCTGTGGCCAACCTGCCTCTCGCACACTGTCCGGATAGAATCTGTCAAGCTCTACAGTCTGTAGCCCTGTGGCTGCCTCCAAGTTGAGAAGCTCATGCATTTGCTGGTCTTCTGGCTCAGCCTGGCCTTCAAACAAGAGACAGAACTTCTGCAGTTGAACAGCATTGCCGCTTGGCAATATCAACCTTCTGAGCAAAGATGGCTCGTTCTTCTGAGTAATGTTTAGCGCTGTAAGCTGTGTCGCGCCGCTGAGGTCATAGGTGTCCTCTTGACCATCAGTCAGATTCAGGACTTGAAGCTTTGACAAGTTATACAGCAGATTATCTGGCAAGGACTGAAAATCCTCCAAATGCAGCTCTTGCAAGTGTACTAGCTGCTGTAGGTCGTGCAGATTCTCTGTAAGGTGCACTGCTTCAGCTGCACCTTGCAGGCGCAAGGCTGTCAACCTTGCGCAGGTGGCAATGTTCTGCAGACCCAACTCTACTGTATAGGCACTGCATTGGAGCCGGGTAAGCATGCCTGTTATGAGCTGCCAGGTATCAGATGCCTCCAGCAAAAAGTTGCTTCCTGCACGAAAGCATACAACAGTAATCGTGCTCTGTCATCTTTTGCAAGGTGTGACGTG
>JAABUW010005734.1_pt1 | contig 15960 bp, 25 predicted proteins | sample 5560081 | NCBI WGS metagenome assembly JAABUW01 (sample SAMN10711882, study PRJNA513363) | rock metagenome | isolation source: Antarctica rocks | place: Antarctica: Victoria Land, Knobhead sud | reverse complement strand
CTCCGCCGCCTCATTCTCCGGGCTTGAGCGATCATTCTCCGTGGCATCTTCACGCTGGCACCGACCAGCAGACCCGAGGGCATGTGGGAAATTTTCGCTTAATCAGCTGTGCAAACTTACCCTGAAAAAACGTATAAATTTTAAAAACTATGTACTTGTTGACAATATTTTCGAGACAGCAAGTGCGAGCTGCCTGCAAGGGACACCTCATTGACTGCACAGGCAGCGGCCGCCGGCGCAGGATTGTGTCTGCCTCGGCCACAAGCATCACAATCAGCAGATGCGGTTAGCAGAGGCATCACCGGGGCCTCCAGGGAAGGCTCAGAGTTTAGGGTTTAGGGTAGCCATAACGCTCTTGGTGCCTGTAAGCTGCTGCGTGTTTGCCGCTGAGTCATGAAACCTGCAGCACGGTAATGCGTCAGAATGTGCTTGTGCACACCGATGCCGGCGGTGTAGCAGCAGTACTGCGCGACCAGCAGCCGCTTGGTGGTCCGGTGAGCGCCCGCAAGCTCTCCCAGGAGTGCCATTCCAATCGCGCCGCTCCGCCGCCGGCGGTCAGCGTGCACAGTGTGGGCTGCCCAAGTTTTGAACCAAGTTTACATGCGCGAACGTAACGTAGAACCGTGTGCAACATGCGGATGTTGTCGTCTAACGCAGCGCGTGGTGAAGTACCCGGCAGTGAGCAGCGCTGCACACAAATGCAATCAACCGACATAATCTTTTGGAGATGTTCCCAGAATAAAGCTGGCACTTTTTGCTATCCCAACAGAAATGTGGGACGCACCATGAACCACGCATGCCATCATGAACACGCTTGCCGCGATTGGTCCAGCCTGCATGAAAGAGAAGTAGCATCTTCTTCCTGCTTCCATGTCGTCAAGCACATGCAGCATTCACTTGCGCTTTTCGACACAGTTCGACACACTGATACGCAAACATCGAAAGTGGAACACAACAGATGGCGCCAGCCAAGGCCGCACGCCGCTTGCGCGGTGGGATCAACAACGCTTTCGCTGAAATGCAGCACGTGATCAGGCCTTGAGGGCTGCTCGCCGGCCACAGCGCGGCCTGAGGGGCCTTGCGCCCCGATTCCGTGGCATGGACGAGGAGGCGGTGGCACTGCTGCAGCGGCGCGTCCTGTCATGGGACTACTGGGAGATGTATGACACCAAAGGCCTGGCAGGCGATGCGGCCGAGCGGCTGACGCGGCCGCCGCAGACCTTTTCCAGCGCAGAGGTGTTCATCCGTTATATCATTCTGTCGGACGTCATTCTCAGAATCCCTACAGTCTTACGCCACAGCAATGGCACAGCTGCCCGCCGTCATGGCGCCGCCGCCCGGTGGAGCCGCCACCATGCCCTCCTCCTCAGATGCTGCCTGGCTGACGAGTATTGCAGCAGCTATGGCTTACGAATGCAACGTCGGACCTTGCCGCAAGACCCTTGCAGGAGTACATGACGGCAGTCCGGCCGCTGCTGCTGGACAAGTGCGCGGCGCAGCCAGGCCCCTGTGATGAGGTCGTACACCAGTTTTCAAATGTTACAACCCTTGCAGGATTATGTGGCGGCGTTCAGGCCGCTGCTGCTGGACGAGTGCGCGGCGCTGCTGCTGCGCGAGGGCGGCCTGGAGGAGGCGACTGGCCCCGTGCCCTGTACGCCCAATGAAAAACCCGAAGAGGTGCGATTCTTTCGAATTCTTGCTCAGTTGCAAGCCGATGATTTTGCCGGAGATGACACGTCTTGAGAGGAGGGGTCCGGTGCTGGCCGCGCGATCCGCGCCCGACGCCATGTCGAGGAGGTAGGACTTTTTAGGTTGCTTGAAATCCAGGGTTTCAGTGAAACTGAAAACCTTCATTCAGAAAAAAAAAGCATAGCTAGACGAGTTTGTACTTGTACAAGGACTCCTAACAGACAATCTGCTGACCATCTGCCGTGTGGCCTTGCTGACAATCGGCTGCGATATGCGTGAGTCGCGGCCTGACCGCCGCGCCTAGCGGCGTCGTGAAGGCAACAAGAAAGAAGATATTGTCGTGTTTATCTTAAGTTTTTGGGTTTGTTCACGGCTTCTTCACACCCTGTTGAAAGCCTGACAGCAACCCCTCATGCGGCAGCCGCTCCCAGGCCGCGGCCAATGCCGTCACGGGCGTGTGCCGCCCAACCGACCCTCCAGGCGACCTGCTGAGTGCTGTTTTGCATCGGCAGACGGCTGCTCCAAGTCTCATCACAGTCCGCAAACCCTGTAAGCAGAGCTGTAGCGCCGTGCCGCCCAGGCAGATGCCGTGCCATTGCATACTGGGGCGCGTGAAACCGCTCCTCAGGCCAGCCTGCATTGCCACCGACATGCTCTGCACACTGACATGGCGACTGACATGGCGACTGACATGGCGACTGACATGGCGACTGACATGCTTTGCCAGCGCCGCCGCAGGCGGACGGCTTCACGGACGTGCACCTAACGCTGGAGCAGGGCCACCCCCGCGGCTTCTCCGACAACGACTGCGTGCAGCTTTCGCTGATGAATCCGGAGGTGTGCAAACCGCCCTAAAGTAGCGGGAGATTCCTTGCGGTGGTCACTACTCCCCCGTGAGACGGCGCTTCCTCCGGCAGCTTCTCCGACAACAGCTGCTGGCAGGTTTCGCTGATGAACCCCAAGGTGTGCAAAATTAATAAGCAAGGTCAATCCCGGAAGGAGTACATTCAAAGTCAGCTTGTACATACATCAGTTGGACACTGTAGATGTCGAGGAGGTTGCCTCTCACGGCTTTCCGACGACAACTGCGTCCAGCTGTTGCACCCCGAGGTAAAGCACAGCATTGAAAGGAGGTCGTGTACCCAATTCAACAAACTGTTCCGCATTGAATTGCGCACTCCCGCGGCTTTTTCAACAGAGTGGCTGCGCGCAGCTGTCACTGATGCACCCGGAGGTTTGGCGGAGTACTTGGGCCGGATGGTGCATGCAATCTGCGGTGACCTCTGCGACATTCCAGAACCCACTCACCGACCCTGACCGCTGTTGCATGGTTCTGCTGTCTGCAGAACGAAAATGCGGCCCAGCATGCACACGCGCTGGGGTGGGTGAGGCACCGAGAAGGCCCAAACGGCATCCTACTACGGCTGTCCCTTGCGGCGGCGGTCGCGCGGAAAGGCAGCCAGGACAGGTGCGCCTGTTCTCCGCTTTCTTTGCCGCGTGTTTTTGGCAGGAATCGACTGCTGGCAGGGTTGAGACATCTGGATGCAAGGGTGCCTCGAACAGAACGAGCGCCGGGCTGCTGCCAAAAGGGTTTAGGGTTTAGCCCGTTTTCACCAGTATGCATTTGCCGGAGTGGCACCGGCTCCGACCGGCCTTCCTGAAGCCTTCTCCGCCGGTTGCGCTGGCGCCGGACGGCGTGGCACGTGCAGCCGATGCTAAGCATTGCTTACCAGCACATGCAGGGGCACAATCCTCTGGAGTCTCACTCCTGTTAGGCGCCTCGCAGGATGGCGAAGGTGCGGGACGCGCTGCAGCTGGAGGGCACGGTGTGGTTCGCGCAGCCGATCGCGAGCATGTCCACCATCGCGCGGGAGTGGGCGGCGCTGCACCGGACCGAGCGCGTCCCCGTGCTGCGCACCATCCTCAGCGGCCAGGTGCACAAGTACATGATGAATGTAACGATACATGTTAGAGAGGTGTTAGCGACCCTGTCATTGCGTACTAGCATGTGGGCGGCGCTGCACCGTGCGGAACGCGGCCTCGTGCTGCGCACCACCCTCAGCGGCCAGGTGCACAATCAATTTGTAACTGTAAGTGAAAAGCCGATTGACGACCGTACGGTTATTCCCGTACTAGCATGTGGGCGGCGCTGCACCGCACTCAGCACGTCCACGTCCTGCGCACCATCCTTAGTCACAGGTGTCTAGAAGGTTAGTCAATCGTTTCATTTGCGACTCAGCGCAACGGGCGCGTCCCCGTCCTGCGCACCATCCTCACCGGCCATGTGCGCGATTCCAATATGGGCCTGTAGCTTGGGTGTAGGGTTTGGAAACCCTAAACCCTAAGGACCTGCACCGAATGCGATCCGAGCAGACCGGGCTGCGCACCTTCCTCAGCAGCCAGGGGGCAAGTGCACGACTCAGAGGCGTCACACACCCGCAGGCGCCGACGACGGCGGTCCAAGAGAAGCGGTGCTGCCGGCGCTGCGGGCTGCCTTGGAGGCGGAGGCCAACAGCAATAAGAGGCAATACATGTCAACCGACTCGCAGCAACTCTTGTCCTTCCCTAAAAGCTTTACAGGAAGGATATTGAGGGCTGGTGTCCCCTCTCAGCCCACAACAGCCAGTCAATGCCGCAGGCGCCGACGGCGGCGGTGCGGAAGAAGCAGGCGGTGCCGCCGGCACTGCAGGCCGTTCTGGAGGCCGAATTCAACGACAGTCAGCGCGCCGCCATCACTGCCAGCATGGAGACCAACGCGCGGCTGGTGCTGGTGCAGGGGCCCCCTGGTGTGTCTTCTGACTAAACCCTAAACCCTTTGCGAAGCAGTCCCCATGGCCCGTGAGCAGTCCAGTGCATGTCCAAGAGCGTGACCAAATGACGCTTAAGCATGACTTACGGAGCCACAGGGTCACTGAACAGCTGGCACTGCTGCACCACAGCCTGTCCTGCACGGGCCGGAGACCTCTTGCACCAGCTCACGGCTGTTTCATCCCACGCTGGTGCAGGCACGGGCAAGACGAAGACGATCCTGGGGCTGCTCAGCGTGCTGGCCAACGCGGTGCCGGCGGACAGCCCGCAGCTGCTGCGGGTGGCGGCGCCCGCGGGCGGCGGCGTGGCGGCGCCTTCGCGGCGCGCGCTCTTTGCGCGGGCCTCGCCGTGGATGGTGCGCAGTGGCGACAATTTCAGGTGCTTTTTGGCTGTATCATGGCCCTGATATATAGAGAGCTGGGGAAAAGGTCTCTACTTGAGGGACCTGCTTTGGCATTGCTCTGGTACGTGCGGATCAGCGGCAGATTCAAACGCTGTCCCGCTGCACTATCGGGCAGGTGCTTGCCACTTGGGCAGGCTGCAGAGCACGCGTTGATGCTGTTACGACATGCTCGTAATGCGCCAAGGCTCGTTCCGCAGCTTGCTCCTCAGTGAACGGAAGGACTGTTCAGCAGAAGATTGTACTAGACCCGATGCAGCAGCCACTTCGCCACAAAGGTCACTCGGTGTCTTCACACCTGCGAGTTGTTTGGCACCGTCATTTCGACTGGAAGCCACAAGCGCCGAGCCGCCTGCTGCCCGCAGGAACCTGACGATCGCCACCGTCGACAGCAGCACCGGCGCGCTGGAGGATCCGCTCTTTGGCATGCGGCCCGCCGCCGCGCCGCAGCGAGTCGGCTCCGCAACACAGGTGTGTGTTTTGCACTTTCTCATCGCCTGCTGCCAAGGAGCAGGCTGGAAATTCGACAGCACCGGCCCTCGGGACAGCCTCAGGGTGTGCTCAGCATTGGCGCGCTGACAACTGCAGGATGATCTCAAATGAAAGAAACTCGCTCTCTCATCTCGCGTCTGCTGCAGGGCAGGCCGCACCTGCTGCTGAGCCCGCCCGGCGACTCCGCGCTAGGCGAACTCTCCGACTGAAACACCAAACACCAAAGTTCTGTTCGTGCGGCGCCGCCTCATCTCGCTTCTCCGCTGCGCAGGGCAAGCCGCACCTGCTGGTGTGCGCCCCCAGCAACGGCGCGCTGGATGAGATCACCATCCGCCTGCTGCGCACCGGGCTGCTGAACGGGCGCGGGCGGCTGTGGACGCCCATGATTGTGCGCGTCGGCGTCAGCGTGCATCACTCCGTGGAGTCTGTTTCCCTCAACGCCTGGGTGGCCCAGCGTATGAAGAAGAACGAGGTATGCCCTCTTCGTGCGCCGAACCCCAGTCCTAGAACGCCGGCAGAAGCAATTCGAAAACCGTGTCGCTCGACGCTGGGGCGGGCCAGCACGAGGAGACAGCCGCTCCGTCCTTCGATCTGGACACCAGTCGTGCTCAATTGTGCACGCATCTCACCTCTGGTTGGCGCACCGCCTCCAATGCCGGAATGCAAAGGGTGCATGGGCGGGTCCCCCGCGTCCTCGTTTTCACTTTTCCTGGCGCTGGCGCCTAAGGGGCACCAAGCAGCAATGCGTCAGCTCTTTTTGTTGAGGGTCATAAACAATGTTGAGGGCCCTAAATAGTTGTCTAGACAGTTTTATCTTGCTACTTCTCAGGATTAGGCTGAGTTCGGAGTGCTGGACAAGGCTCACATCATGCTGCTCCATGCTGAATGATCTGCCGGCGACGTTTTCAACATACATCAGAGGACACTACAAAAACATAAATATTCAGAATCCAGGATGCGGAGCCGAGGGCAGAAAAGGCGGAGCGGGAGCGCATCCAGACGGAAATACTGGACGAGGCAGACATCATCTGCTCCACGCTGAGTTTCGCGGGCAGCGGCGTCTTTGCGCGCATGGCGCGGCCGATCGACGCGCTGGTCGTTGACGAGGCGGCGCAGGCGGTGGAGCCCAGCATCCTTATACCCCTGACCCTGGGCATCAAGCAGGTGGGCATTCTTCGGTAATTCGAAGGCCGAAACCCATAACAGTTGACGACTGTGAAGCGGCGGCGCAGGCGGTGGAGCCCAGCATCCTTATACCCCTCACCCTGGGCATCAAGCAGGTGGGCGTTCTTCGGTAGTTCGAAGGCCGAAACCCATAACAGTTGACGACAGTGAAGCGGATGGCGGCGCAGACGGTGGAGCCCTGCACCCTGGTCCCATGCATGCTGGAGCATCAGAACTTTGCCTCTACATCGAAACAGAAGAAGCGGCAGCGTGAGACCTGGCAGTGCCGTCCCGCTGGCGCCGGGCGCCAAACATGCCGGCGCCGGGGGGCGACTGCCTGTCTCGGCGAGAAGGCGCACCTGTGCTTTTGCTGGGGCATCGCTGTGCACACCGTCCTGCGACTGTCGGACCGCCTGGCTTCAGCTGCCGCGACTGCAGGGAGAAGGCGCGTGCAGCGGGTCAGGCACTCGTTCGAGCGCAAGGCTACCTTCGTTGAAACCGCGCTGCGCCTCTGCGCCCAGGTGTTCTTGGTGGGGGACCCCAACCAGCTGCCGGCGACGGTCATCTCCAAGGAGGCGTTGGAGTACGGTTACGACGTCTCCCTCTTCCAGCGGCTGCAGGCCGCCGGCCATCCGGTGCAGGTAATGACCCATGCGACGGAAACCACTGCAGCAGATTCTGCTCGGGAGTGAAAGGAGTCGCACGTCTCGCTCTTCCAGCGGCTGCAGGCCGCTGGCCACCCCGTGCAGGTGTGCAGCAGCACTCGCCTTTGGTGCAGGCACTTGCGTCAAATAACACATCACTGGGCACATGTGCTTGGCTAAGACGAGCCTTAGTCCGAGTCGCTGATCGTGCATGGCTCAGCAGAGCAGAGCTCGCCGCCTTTCCATGCAGTCTGCCTTGTGAGAGGGTCGAAACATCAATGAGTGTGCGGCCCTGTGCCCTCCGCAGATGCTGAACATCTGGCTTCGCCTTGAATTCGGGAGCCTCTTTAGGGTTTAGGGAGCACGCGTGGTCCTCCGAAACTGCTTCACAGCTGCTCCACAGCTGCTTCAAGACTGCGTTGGATTTGACAGTTCTGCCTCCGCAGATGCTGGACACGCAGTACCGGATGCACCCGCTCATCTGCGGCTTCATCTCACGCGCTTTTTACGGCGGCAAGCTGGCGGACGCGCCCGACATGGCAGAAAAAACGGCGGCGCCCTGGCACGCCGCCTCCTGCCTCGGCCCCTTCGCCTTCTTCGACGTGTCAGGTGCACCGCAACACAAGGGCAACTGCGCCTCCAATCCGCAATCTTTCCTTGATTTAAAGTGCACATTTGACTGGCTATGCAAGCCGCGAAACACATGAAGTATGCACGAAAGAGCGCCAGTCATTCGGTGAGATGTCGTGGCACGCCGCCTCTTGCCTCGGCCCCTTCGCCTTCTTCAACGTCGCCCAAACTGTGAGCACTCATGAAGTACGAAAATCCCGGGTGTCCTTACAGAAGCCCTGGCACGCCTGTCTCCTGTCTCGGCCCCCTCGCCTTCGTCAATGTTATGGGTGCGCACTCAGAGGCGCAGGAGGGAGCTGCGTCAGTGCACAGGCGGCGCTTGCTCGGCGGGCACATGCCTGTTGAGACGCGTTTCTTTACAGCAAACGCTCGAGTTTCATGCAGCATTGTAAAACTCGTATCTACAGGCAAGGAGGCGTCGGTGGGCACGTCGTTGGTCAACCGGGTGGAGGCGGAGATGGTTATGTGCCTGTTCAAGGAGCTGACCAGTGCGGACCCAGCGCTGCGCTCCCGCCCCGCCATCGCCGTCATCTCCCCCTACAAGGCGCAGGTACGCTTGGGGCACCTGTCGCGGGATTCTTCCGCCGTAACTCAAGCTACCGCTGCGTCGACACTTGTCATCAAACTCGTGGTTTTCAAAACACCGCCTGTGCTGCAAGCGTGGATGTGCTGCAAGCCTACTGCAGGGAGGCGCTGGGTGACATGTGTGGTTTCGCTACGTCAACAAAACAGCTACAGAGCGCTATGGAACAACATCACTGTGAATTAAGCCCTAAACCCTAAACCCTAATTTCCTGGCCTGTAGGTGGACCTGCTGAGGGCAAAGTTCAAGGAGGCTCTGGGCGACATGGCGCGACATGTGGACATTAACACCATCGATGGCTTCCAGGTTTGCCAATTGCCAACTGCCAATTGCCAACTGCCAACTTCCAATTGCCAATTACCAACTGCCAATTGCCAATTGCCAGTTGCCAATTGCCAATTGCCAAAGTCCGAACCGAGTTCTGCCCTTGTGCCATGCCCCTCTTCCGGCCTTCGAACAGCCCGCCAACCCTACAAGCGCCTCTGCGGCAGTGCCTTAGGGCTTAGGGTTTAGGGTTTAGGGCGCCTCTGCGGCACCGCCTCGACAACGCCGCACCTGCAAGCGCCCTCAGTGTCGGCTTTCAGCACCATGGCAGCTAGAGTCCCGGCAGGTGGCCTGCCGACGGTCTCAGCACCATGGCAGCTAGAGTCCCGGCAGGTGGCCTGCCGACGGCATTCCCTTGATCTTCACGTGCCCGCCCCTCCAGCAGTTTAGGGGCGGCAGATGAAACTCCGCATCTCCAGCGGTGTACTGCAGCCACGCTGACCTCGGAACCCCTCCAACCAAATCGATCTGCTTGTAGATCTGCACAGGGGCGGGAGGGGGCGAGGTGCATCTTCACCAGTACTGCACATGAACGCTCCGACAAGTTGCTGGTTCACCTGCGCAGGGGCGCGAAAAGGAGATCTGCATCTTCACCACGGTGCGATCCAAGCGCAAGGGCAGCATCGGCTTCGTGGCCGACGTGCGGCGCATCAACGTGGGCCTGTCGCGCGCCCGCAGCAGCCTGCTGGTCGTCGGCAACGCGGCGGCGCTGCGCAAGGACAAGCAGTGGGCCGGCGTCACCAGCTACGCCAAGTCCATCGGGTGAGCGTTTCCAAAATCCCTTCTGATGTCATACGGCGAAAACGAAAACGTGGATCCGAAGCGGTGGCGCTGCCCAAACGGGCAGGCTGCCCGTTCGCCTGGTGCAAGAATGGAGCCTGCCAGGCAGAAGGCAACACAGCCACAGACCGTCTTGCCGCACGAGTCACAGATGCTGAACTACCACTAACCGGTGTGTCATCATCATACACGTTCGGGTGTGTCAGTACAGCCCGTGATTGTGCACTTGTGCGATCTGATTCCCCCGATTTCAACCCTGAAATCGGGGGAAACAGGTCGCAGAAATGCACAGTCATTCCTGCACTGTCCCCATGCAGGTGCCTGTATAATGCAGAGAAGCCTTTGCTGCCCTTCCTGGCGGCGGCCGCTGGGTTTCTTCCAGTTCGGAACCCGCTGGGCGGTAAAAACGCCAATTGTGAACATCCTCGATTCCCCTGCAGAAGCCTCTGCGAGGGAAAGCAGGCGTTCCTGCCCGACCCGGCGGGCCCGGCGGTGGGTGCCCGGCGGGCCCGGCGGTGGGTGCCCGGCGGGCCCGGCGGTGGGTGCCGAACCTGTCAGCAAGCAGACAGTCACATGGGGAGACGCCCCTTCAACGCGCCGCCTTTGCCCGTGCAGGTGCCTGTACAAGGCGGAGAAGCCGTTCCTGCCCTTCCTGGCGGGTCTGGCGGCCGGCGCCGACTTTGGGACGACGCCGCTGGTCGCCTCGCACGGGGAGGACTTCAGCGCCGACCCCGAGGCGGGGGACTACGACGACGAGGACGACTACAGGTGAGGGTCATTCATATGGCGATTTCATCTCCAATTGTTGTCAGACATTTGAACATCGGTAATGGAGGGGACTCGGACGGGGACCCAAAGGGAGGGGACTACAAAGATGCAGCTGGAAACGGGTGAACGACACGTTCTGCAATTGTTTGGACATCCTCGTGGACAACCTTGAGCATGATCGAGCTTTTCGGACAGCATCCGGAGGGCAGTTTGTCCTGGCCGCCCCTCCGGATGACAGGTCAGCATTGGCAATGTCAGCCGCGCCAGGGTTGCAACTCAGACGCCAGTCTAGGCGCCCTCGGTCTTGGGCATCCCTGTCACCTCTGCTCATTGCGCCAGAGCAATCATGATGCCGGCGACGCTTGAGGCGCCGGCGTCTACCACGCCGCTCCTGCATCTGTGAAACGTGTTGTGTCTCTGACACCAGCCGATCGTCCGTGTCTTGCAGTGACTACGAGTCGATGCCAGCGACGCTGGTGGCGCCGGCGACAGCCGCGGCGCCCGTCGCGCATGCGGCCCTCCAATCAGCCAAGGGCGGCAAAGCGCGCGGCAGAGGCAAGCGCAAGTCCGCTGCAGCTTGATTCTCGACCTGCAGGGGTCATGCATGCACATCGTTTGCGATGTGCTGGTAGAAAGCTGGCTGGATGACTGAGTGCCGCCGCCATGCGCCCGGTTGTCGACGCATCCATTCTTCAAGTCAGCAACGTCGAACTGCCATTCTATTGAGCTTGAGAACTATCAGCGCGGCGTGGTTTGTTTGATCCCGGAGCCCTTCATAGAGGTGGAGTCATCAATATCTCGTTAGTGGCAGCGCTGCTTCACAGTAAGTAGCATCGTTTAGGCGAAGTCTCTGTTGCGTTTTTGGCAGGCGAAATCGACCGCATTAATATCCGAAACTTATAATTTGGACAATGCAGTCACCCGACTTGACCTGTTATAAACCTCATCAGTCTCTCATGGCTCAGGTCCCGAGCTCGGAGGTGGAGGTCGATGTCAGAACTCCGACAGCTCCATTTATAGCATTATACTTCCTGCTGCGAGGTGTCCTTTCGACGCACAGATCCTGCGCGCACAGCCAAATTGCCAAGCAACTCAATTGTCACGCACTTCAACCTGCCAGCAAGGTTTGTGGTGAGTCTGCGCCGACTTGTGCACGCGTGGGACATGCAGCTGCCTCGGAAATGATCTTTTGCAGCCAAGTGCAGGAACACCCACAGGCCTGATTCGACACCGCGTGCTGGCGCAACACAGGAACTCATGGCCCCTATGTGTTCCTATTGGCAGATTCAGCTGCTGAGAATGAGCCTGCTGCGGCTGGTCGAATTGACGCAGCCAGGCGAGCGAGACATACCATTGCTGAGCGGCTATGCGCGCGGACGAAGATGCATGAGTGAAGGTGTCATGGCCAAGCAGTTACTCAGTGCTCGAGGTAAGCGGAGTCGTCAAACAGCATGGTTCGAGCTGAAAACTGCTATTCCGCCCGTCTATATATGTATGTCACATTCCATGTGCAGAAACGGCAGTCACGCCGGTGGTGCAAGATTTCACCGCGGCGTAAGACGGCGGCATTGGAGCGTTCCCGTGCGCGGTTGGAACTGCCAGCTGCCCGGCGGCTGGCTGGATCTGGAGGCCCTGGATTAGCAATTTGATGTGACGGCGCCCGTCAGTGAGGCCCTCAGGCTGGCGACCTGCCGCCGCTGCGAGGCTCAAGGTCACGGCATAGTTGCGCATGTTTTTGCACATAGATTGCAGCCCTGCTTCGGTCAGGTGGGTGCTCCGAGCCGCTGGTGTGCACCAGCCGGCGGGTCTGTAATGCCACTTTAAAGTGGCATCATTTAATTAAATTTAATTAAATATTGGGATGATTGAGCTACCCGACCTTCCGGCAATGGCTGGGATGCATGCAGAACTGATGAAGCTGCTCCGCCTGGGAGGCTGCAGCCTGGTGGGAGTGGTACTCCTGGCGGGCAGCAAGTGCCGCGCTGTCGTCGCCACCGCCTATGATGGCCTGTAAGGTGCATTCTAAGTTTGATGATTTTACCAAAAAGACCATTTCACCAATTTAACAAACAAAATAATCCTGTGCTCTTAAACATGTCATATGCAAGAAAAATTGAATATTCTCGAGCTCAGCTATCACCGTGAAAAAACCATAAGATGACGAGAGGCTAAAACGACTTACTACTACATTACCGATTTGTACCAGAGCGAAAAACATCACGAAGGACTATAACACTTATGTTAACTTGCGCATCAGAAGATATCAACGTCTAAGCGCTCAAAAAAAGAATCAAGTGAAACCGCCAATATTTTCATGACCAGCTTCCACACGCATTTGCGTCTCGAGACCCAATCGTGGCCAGTAGTCATGCATGTCATCTTCACCCGGCAAAGTGCGATATCCATCCTGTCTCACCATCCTGACATCGCATTGGCGGCATCACGTTTGCCGTGGACATGTCGTTTCGCTTTGCTTGGCTGTGGTGCAGACCGCACAGCTGGAGCATGATCCCAGTGCATGGACGCAGCTGCAGTAGTCACTGAGGCAGTTGTCTGCTCAAACGTGCTGCAGGCAGTGGTCATCGGACTGCAGTTTGCAGCTCACAGCCCGGGACCAGTGGCCGCGGCTGCAGATCTCGCTGGCGCTGTGAGCGCTAACATGCTTCGTCATGGGGGCGTTCTGCTCCACAAGCTGAATGCAGCACGCCATGGCGCGTATCACCTGATACTGTGTGTATCATCTATAGTTGCGCTTTCCGTTGATATTTGCGCAAAAAACAGAGGATTGACAGTGATGTGCAGCAAGTCCCGGGTGAGCGCTTGTAGGCAGCCGGGAAGTTCATCGCGGCAATGATGTACAAGGCGGCAGGGTCTGTTATTGTTTCTGCGACTTCTGGGCATTCGAGATCGTGCACGATCTACCGCATCGGCGGCTTCCCCCGCGTCACACCAGCGACGCCACCACGACGCAGTCCTTATTGTCATCCTCATAAGGATGTTCCCTGCAGTCACCCGGCCAGTCGCCATCCAGCTGCCACCCCGCGTCCGCAACCTGGCCGCCGCCGATCTTGCAGTGCGGGCAGGGGATTCCGTCCCTCATGCCGGCGGCGGTCTGCACGGTCACGGGCCGAAAGAGCGGCAGCGTCGCCAGGCAGAAGAGCTGCATGAGAAGTTCCAGAGCACTTCATAAGGGTTTCCACTTTCGACTTTGGTTTCTCGCACATTATCGCCAGAGGAGAAACGACCCCATGCAACATAGATAGGCGCCATTTCTTTTTCACAGAGCAAGGTAAGAGAGCGAAAATGTGTTGTCCTACTCTTTTTCTCTTTGTCCAACACCTACCTGCGCTTCCGGGCCGCCGCGCACCGCCGTCACCGGCAGGCTGGTGTCGCAGGGCAGCGCCCCCAGCGGCGCCGGCCAGCCCGCCACCTGCCCGCCGCCCTGCGGCGCATCGACCGAGCATTGAATGTGCAGCATATCTTTGCGGTAGGCGATGCGACTGCACATGGTGTTGGTGTGCCGCTGCGCCACCTGCCGGCATAGCGGCGGCGGAGTGGCGTTGCAGGACATTGCCCCAGCGGCGCCACTGGCGCCACTGGTTGGCCTGGCAGGCCAACCGCTCGCCAGCAGTGTTCCCATTTCCATTCGGAGTGCAGTGGAACCAACATCATCGAGAACTCGCACAGACGGCCTGGCGGCTCTTCACGGCTCACAGGCCGGCCGGCGCCGCCGCATCTGTGCCACCCAGTCTGTCAGGCAGACAGGAGGTGGGAGCTCCTCAAGCAGCAAGGTTAAGGAGTTTACAGAGCACAGCACCTGGTCCGCAATCGAGTCCCACTGCCTTCTCACCTGCCTTGCGCAGCTGTCGGAGCACAGCCAGCAGCCAATTCCCTCCCCTGGCAGCGCCCAGGCCGCTCCAAAACCGCCGTTGCCGCCGCCGCCGCCGCCGCTGCCGCCGCCAGTTATGCCGCTGCCGCCGCCAGTACTGCCGCTGCCGCCCTGCCAGCCCAGCGTGCGGCTGAGGTCCCAAGTCCAAAGCATGCCGTTCTCGGCGCGGCCCACCAGCCGGTCCCCGTCCGTGTCCAGGAACAGGCCCTGCAGCCAAAGGCGCTAGGCTCAGGGGGTGGAGGGGTTGGAGGCGGCACAAAAAAATAAAATATAATAAATGCCTATACTGCTGAAAGGCTGCATGCGATCCTGCCATGAACAGCCGCTCCGTCGTGGGTGGATCGAAACCTAGACCGCAGTGCGCCGGCATTAAGGAACACACAGAACTCCGGCACCAAGCTCATCTGCTCCTGCGGTGCGTGTTTAAGCGCAGGGCTGGGCAGCCCGGCATGGAGTTTGGTTGATTGCATTTAACAACTGATGTGCCCGAAATTCAACCTCAATCTTCTGCCTCGATCAGTCCCAAAAATGTGTTCCACTGCTGACCTGCTCTGTGGAACACCGGGCCAGCTGGCAGTCAGGAGTTTCGGGGACATCAGTTGTTGAATGAAACAGGCATAAGATTGAGGTCTGCATATCTTGCTCGTCCAAGCTGACCTGGTGCTCCGCCGGCCGCGTCGGCGGCGGGAAGGGCAGCCAAGCGCAGTGCCGTGCCGCGGGGAAATTACCCAAGTACTCCTCCTCGTATACCGGGCAGCTCATGCGCCTGCACATTTGGCGCGAACATTTGGTTTGTGATGATATGTGGGAGTGCTCCCTTTGAAATTGGTATCTGGTCGCGCCAGCGGAGATTGCCCCAGTTACTCCTCCTCGTAGACCCGGCAGCTCATGCGCCAGGAAACCAGGTCACGCGAGGTTCTCAGAAAGCTAGTTTGTGTGATACGGGTGTGCCACATTAGGTGTGCCACATTAGGTTTGCCACACCACATTAGGTGTGCCAGCAGACACGCGCAGCTGGGAGGTGGCCCATGTACTCCTCCCGTACACCGGGATCGGACTTTCGCTGTGGTGGGGACAGTCGGACACCTCCTCCAAAGCCGTTTTGTTTGCAGGCTGTGAGCCAGGTTGCCGTCCAGAACGGGAGATTGCACAATTTGACAGGTGGAGGCGGTTTATGCCGACTTCGGCTGTGCCCTGTCAGCTTGCATCGCCGAAGGGGAATGCAAGATCGGATTCAGACCTGCGGTCCCAGACGGCCAGCGGCGCGCCGGCGTGACTGGTGAACACGTAGTGCCGGCGCACTACCCGGATGTTGGGGTACAGGCTGCGCAGGCAGACAAGATGTGGCGCTTTCAGTTGCCACATTTCAACGAATCCCTTCCCACATCGCAGTCCTGCTTCTTGCCCAAAAAGGAACAATGAGGCATGCATGGAACAGCACGAGACAGGAGCGTTTGTTGATTCCAAAACCCTTCACGATACAACGCTTTGCTGACCAGCGACGCTCTGCGCAAACGAAAACAAGAACCCACCTCCTGTGGTGGGTGCCGAAGCGGGCGACGGCGGCGGGCGCGGCGCGCGCGTCAAAGACGCACAGTGTCGCAGAGTGCGCTGTCGACTTGTGGCAGCACAGGCTGGGCACGCCGCTGCGGAAGCACCGCCCGCAGAACCCTGACAGCGGAGAAGTTGCAGAGGATCAGGGTACCAGCCCTGTGGACTCGGCGCAGCAGCGGCTGGGCACGCCGCTGCAGAAGCACCGCCCGCAGAAACCTGACAGCGGAGAAATTGC
>JAABUW010005733.1_pt1 | contig 15962 bp, 18 predicted proteins | sample 5560081 | NCBI WGS metagenome assembly JAABUW01 (sample SAMN10711882, study PRJNA513363) | rock metagenome | isolation source: Antarctica rocks | place: Antarctica: Victoria Land, Knobhead sud | reverse complement strand
TCTGGCGGATGGCTTTCTGTTGTGGGTTCTGGAGATTTAGACACTCACCATTTTCCCAGATCAGCGGCCATCCGCCCCTATTCGCCACACCATTCATCGACTATCTACGCAGTGGATCCAGGTTCAGCCCGCCGGTGAGCGTCGCGCTCATTAAACACATCTGAAACCATTCGGCGCACAAGTTCGGCTACGACGCTCACGTCGCCACTCCCTACATCTGTCAAGTTGATTGTCACCATAGCCAGACCCGCGCCGCGCGTGGCTCGGCCAGGACAGAAGAGACACCTGGCTCGAAGCTCGTACCTCTGGGCCCGCGGGCACGGTGTGGGAACAGGAGCGGACTAGACGCAGCTGACGAGCACCGGGACCGAGCGCGGCGCAGAACTAGCGCCCTTCCTCGCCGCCGAGTGGCCGGCGACCGAATCGGCCGCTTCCGATCTCGAGCGGGAACTGCCCTACCCGCTCAGCAGGGTAGTCGACGACATGAGAGAAGCATTGCAGCGCCGAACGTTCCACGACCGCATCGTCGCGCGGATCGGCACCACCCCGCCGAACCTCCGACGCCCAACCCCCGACCGGTGATGGCCGGAGTTCCGCGGATCAACCTGCACGGTGCGCTGCTGGATCTGACGCCGCTACGAGAGTCGCCCCTGTTCCGCAGGTTCTGGCTCGGCAGGTCGCTGTCTGTCATGGGGAGCCAGATCGCCGCGGTGGCGGTGATGTACCAGATCTGGGAATCGACGCACAGTGTGGTGTGGTCCGGCGCCGTCGGAATCGCCCACGCGATTCCGATGCTGCTGCTGTCGATCATCGCCGGATCGTGCGCCGACCGCTACGACCGTCGCCGCATCCAAATGTTCACTACCACCGGTCAGGCAGCAGTGTCGATCGCCCTCGCAACCCAAGCAATATTGGGAGGTCTCGCTCCGCTGCCGCTGCTCGGGTTGATCGCACTGCAGTCCGCGGTGGCGGCGTTCGGTGGGCCGGCTTCACGCAGCCTAGTTCCGCGCCTGCTACCGGGAGAGCAGCTCGCTGCCGGCCTCGCACTCACCGGCATCGGTAGCCAAACGGCGATGCTGCTGGGTCCGGCGCTCGGCGGCCTGCTGGTCGGATGGGTCGGGCTCGCCGGGTGCTACCTGGTCGACGCCGTGACGTTCGCTGGGGCGTTCATCGGGGTGTTCTGGCTCCCGGCACTGCGCACCCTGGGCGGGACCGTCCAACCCGGCTGGGCGGGGATCCGGGAGGGCCTGCTGTTCCTGCTGCGCCACCGGATGATCAGGGCACTGCTGTTGATCGACCTCGCCGCCACGATCCTGGCCATGCCCATCAGTCTCTTCCCGTTGATCAACCAACAACTGTTCAACGGCGATCCGCGCACCCTCGGACTGTTCTTGTCGGCGATCGGCGTCGGTGGGGTGATCGCCTCGGTGTTTTCGGGAACGTTCACCCGGTCCAAGAGGCAGTTCCGCTGGGTCGTCGGCGGCGCACTGGCCTGGGGGATCTCGCTTGCGACAGTTGGCGTCGCGGTGTGGGCCGGCTGGCCTGCGGCGGTCCTTGGACTGTTGGTGGCCGGCGCCGCCGACATGGCAACTGTGGTGAGCCGCGGAGCGCTGGTCCAGCGACTTACCCCGGACGAGCTGCGGGGCCGGGTCGGCGCGGTGGAACTGCTCGTGGGCATGACCGGGCCCGACCTCGGCAACGTCCGCGCCGGGGTGGTCGCCGGGCTCACCTCAGGCGCAGTGGCCCTGTTTAGCGGCGGGGCACTCTGCGTTGCCGTGGTGCTGGGCCTGCGTTGGCGAACGCCCGAACTGCGCGCCAAGGTGCCGGAATCCACCCATCGGTGACCGGTCACCGATCCGGTTGCGTTGACGGTGTTGATCTTGGCCGTGTTCCGAGGCGGAGCGCTGTGCGGTCACCGCATGGTCTACCTCATTCGGAGCGCCGACCGGCACTCATCACGACCACATAGCCAGGCATGGGTTAGCCCTGCCTCGGTCTGGCTCTGCAACTGGTCTCGAGCTGGGCTAACGTCGCTCGCGCCAATCGGTGTGCGGAGCAATAGCTCCTCTACAGGCGCAGCAGCACATCGGTGGCGCCATCTCGTCGTGGCGCCTGCGCTGTCAGTGACCCGACCACCTGTTACTCCAGATTGAAGACGGCCGCACGGGGCCCGGGTAGGTGTTAAAGAGCGAAAGCTCTCGTGGCGTGCGTGTCACAGCTTCAAAACAAATTTTGCACGGTCGTCTTTGTGCCGCTGGCTGGCCAGCCCGTGGTCCCAGTCGTACTCAAGCCAAAGTTTAGGCTGTGCGGCCGCGTCGAACATCTCTCTGCCGGCCTCCACCGGAACGTCCCGATCGCGGCGACCATGCTGAATCAGCAGCTCGGCGCGCCGGTCGACAGCCACGAAACGGGCCGCGTCGAACCAATCCGCGGCGCAGGTCATCTCGTTGGTGACGGGGCCACCGCAGGACAAGGTGGTGGCCAGCGAGGTCCGGATCAGCGTTCCGGCGCCGTAACTGAAGATGACGATGCGGGCCAGCCGGGGCTCCACCGCGGCAAGGATCGCTCCCAGGAAGCCGCCGGCGCTATGGCCTAGGAAACACAATGTGTCCGGCGGTGCTCCCATCTCGACGAGCACGTCCAAGGCGGCCCGTTCGGTGAGCACGGCAGTGCGGACTGTGGCGGCGAAGATGTCGATACCGTCCTGTGGCCGCATACGAGTCACCGGCAAGATGACGATCGCACCGCCAGCGGCCATTGCGGCCGCTTCCGACAGGAAGAATCGACGTCCATCATCGGTGCCCCCGTGGGCAAGCACCGCGCCCGGCGTGACCCGCTGCCCCAATGGCGACACCACCGTCGCAGTGACCACCGTCGACGGATCAGCAGCGAATGTGACCTCCCGCCACACAACACCAGCCTGCTCATGCTCACCCGACACCGACACCGACACCGACCGTGTTGCCAGGTCGAAGAACCGACGCGCCCCGGCCAACTCCCAACGTCCCCGATACGGCGCGAAAGCTCCAACCCGATCAGCGTCCACACGTGCAAGCCAACGCACCCAGCGGCCGCCACGCAACCGAATTCCTAGGGGACTGTCTCCCGAACGGTGTTTCTGGCGTGACACGGGTCAGAGCGGCCAGCAGTCGCCTGGCGACCAGGTCTGTGAACTTGCACGGTAAGTGGCCTAGTTTTTGCAAGCTATCTGGCCGTTGTTGGCGACTTATCTGGCCGCCCTACCGTCCGCAGGCCCTGCACTCGAACTGGTGTTTGAAAACCGTGCCATTTAGCGTGCCAAGAAGCGGCCAGATAAATCGCCAATTCACAGGCCACCCGCGCTCCTCAGCGATCCGCACAGCTTCCCGATGAACCTGGGCGATCTTGGGCGGCGGACGTCGCAACGCCATGCCTTCGATCAGGTTGCCCAGCTCCGCGGTATCCGCTGCCGTCTGGTCCGGTCCGACCGGCCTGACCTTGCGGTCGACCCGTCCGCTGTGTAGGTAAGCGCGCTGCTCGGCGACCGCGCCGGCGGCCCAGACGTCGAACCCTGCGCGGCGCCGGCCCGTCTCACCGATGCGACCGGTCTACCGCCGGCCTACATCGAAGTCGGACAGCTCGACATCTTCCGCGACGAAAACATCAAGTACGCGCTCACCCTGAGCCAAGCCGGCGTACCCGTCGAACTGCACGTACACCCCGGCGTCCCCCACGAATACGACGCCATCGCCTTCAATGCAGACGTCTCCCGCCGCGCCCTCACCGACCGCCATCGCCTGCTCAAAGGCCTGTGACACAGCAACGGAACACCCCCAAGGCGGTGCCCTGACACGAACACACGGCGAGACGACACCACTTAAGCACGAGTAGGGCGTGCCCGCCGACGACAGACGAGTCAGTCTCGGGCGCATCTGGAGCCGCTCGACCGCTTCACGGACACTGCGCCGCCGGGTCGCATGCTCCCGGTCGCACTCGACCGAACCGAGCGCGGTCGACTGGATCGCGTAGGCGAGCAGGGCCAAGTCGATCCGCTTGCGGCACTCGCCGCGATCGTCGCCCGCTCGGCTTGGAGGACACATGCCTGATGCTGTGAATGCTCGAAATATTTGAGACTGTTTTTCCACGAGCTAAATAGTGTGCTACTTGAACGCTTGCACGCAGGTTGACTGGCTCAGGTGGGTCATCGTTCCTGGTAACAGCCCGGTGAAGGATCGGTGACCGGTCATCGATCGACTCGCGGAAGCGTCTGGGTGCACCCGGCGGCCAGATCGAGGCGATGGCTGATCGCGATCTCTTACGCGCCTTACAGGGCTTTACAGCGGTCAGATAAAGCGTAGTAAGGCCTGTAAGATGCTGTTGTGCGCGCCCTCACGAACCCTTACACGCCCAACGCCGGCGCTGAGCCACTGGCTCTTGTGGGACGCGATGACCAGCTGGACTCCTTCGATCTGCTGCTCGCCCGGATCGAGCGGGGCCGGACCGAGCAATCCATGATCATCACCGGGCTACGGGGGGTGGGCAAGACCGTTCTACTGGGCCAGTTCCGCGTGAAAGCGCTGGAACGCGATTGGGTTGTCGTCGAATTGGAAGTGAGCAAACACGACGACGCCGATTTCCGCCGGGACATCTCCGCGCGGCTGCGGTCGGCTCTGCTCGAGCTGTCCCCGAAGACGCGTTGGACGGATCGTTTCCAACACGCGGCCGCCGTGCTCAAGTCGTTCACGATCAGTGTCGATGCTGCAGGTGGGATGTCTGCGGGGTTGGATGTCGATGCGGCGGAGGGTTTCGCCGACCACGCCAATTTGTCCCTGGACTTGACCGACGTGTTCCTGGCCCTGGGTGCTGCAGCGCAGGAACGTCAACGAGGGGTCGTTCTTCTTCTGGACGAGGTCCAGTTCCTGCGCAAAACCCAACTTGAAGCACTCATCGAAGCGCTGCACAAAATGGTCCAACGAAAGCTCCCGATCACCCTGGTCGGTGCGGGGCTACCGCAGGTCGCCGAACTCGCCGGCGACGCAAAGTCATACGCCGAGCGGCTCTTCAAGTTCCCGCCATCGACAACCTGCCACCCGAGGACGCCAAAGCGGCGCTGTCACGGCCGGCCCAGGACGAGGACGCGGAGTTCACCACCGACGCCCTGGACGAAGCGGTCGCAATCACTGGCGGCTACCCCTACTTCATCCAGGAACTCGGTTACGCAGTCTGGACCGTCGCTGACGGCCCGGTGATCAACCTCGCAGACGTCCAAACCGCCGTCCCGGCCTACGAAGCCAAACTCGACGCGTCGTTCTTCCGCGTTCGGCTCGACCGGGCAACCGACCTGCAACGCGCCTACCTGCGGGCAATGGCCCAACTCGGACCCACCGCGCAAAAGGCCTCAGACGTTGCCGACCTCATGGGCCGATTGTCGACCAACCTCGGGCCGACCCGAGCGGAGCTGATCAACATGGGGCTCCTGTACACCCCAGAGCACGGATACGCCTCATTCACCGTCCCACACTTCGACCGCTTCATGCTGCGCGCCATCCCGGACCTCGTCGTGCCCGAACTAAGAAATCGCCGTCGCCGCTAGCGATCTCCGGCGTCGGCCAACCCCACAGCGGCATAAAGGACGCCGCCCGCGGCTGTGTCCCGCAAGGTGAACGCGCCCGGCGACTACGGCTGACCTGGAGACGGATGGCGGGCTCAGTCGGTCGTTGCAACACCCCTGCTGATGTGAGGTGTTGTGGATGTGGTCGCAGAAGGAATTGCTCGACAAGCAGGCCCAGTTTTGGGGGTTGATGGCCAAGGGGTCGACGCTGATCGCGGCCTGCGACGCTGTCGGGGTGAACAGACGAACCGGCCGTCGCTGGCGTCAAGCGACCGGCGGGCAGGTCCCACGCAAAAAGCCCGAACCGTCCGGCCGATATCTGAGCCTGGATGAACGGTTGCAGATCGCCGACCTGCAGCTGGCCGGCGCCGGGGGTGCGGGATATCGCCGGGCAGATCGGCCGTTCGCCTGGACGGTCAGTCGTGAGCTGAGCCGCAACGGCCAGACGCCCGACGGTCGGGGAAAGTACTCTCCCTATGCGGCGCACAAGCGGGCCGAGTTGCGTGGCCGCCGGCCCAAGGCAAGCAAGTTCGACCATCCGGAACTGGCATCAGTGGTCCAGGGGATGCTGTGTGTGAAGTGGAGCCCGGAGCAGATCAGCAACCACCTGGCCGCGGTGTTCCACGGCCGGCAGGAGATGACGGTGAGCCCGGAGAGGATCTACCAAGCCTTGTATGTGCAGGGCCGCGGTCATCTACGCGCTGACCTGCATCAACACTTGGGTTGGGGTGTCGATGGATTGCCGGCTTGCTTTAGCCAAGAGCCGAGCGTTCAGAGTGGAGCGGAAGGCGTCCGCATTGCGGCCAATACTCGTTGATGGGTAAGCCATCCCACCAGATGGGTGCGGTCGTCATCCAGCACGGGCAGTGCGGTCTCAGCAGAATCGAGGCGGTCCAGGGCGGTGTGGAGAACTTCGGACGCGGTGACCGAGTCGGGGTTTTCCAGGAGGGTCGTGACGGATGCGTTGTCATGCTGACCGTCGGCCATCGTGTCGGTCATCATACGGGCGGTGACTATGCCCAGATAGCACCCGGCGTCGTCGACCACCGGCAGTTGCCCGTCTCGCGCGGTCGCCAATACGTCGACGATGGAGCCGAGAGTGGCTGTGCTGGAAACGCTGTTCCCGATGGGTTCCATCACCTGCGCCACAGTCATCGAGGTGAGCGCCGCAGCGTGCGTTGGCTGGTCCAGGTCGACGCCGCGGCGGCGGAGTTTGAGTGTGTAGACCGTGTCTTTCGACAGCAGGTGGCTCACGCCGGTGGCCAGCACTATCGCCAGCATCAGCGGGAGGATGATCGTGTACTCGCCGGTCAGTTCAAACATGATGACGACCGCGGTGATCGGGGCCCGCGCCGCACCGGCGAACACCGCACCCATGCCGATCAGCGCGTATGCACCGGCGGGCCCCGACGTTCCCGGCATCGTCAGGTGGGCCAGTTGCCCGAAGGCTGCGCCGAGCATCGCACCGATGAACAGGCTGGGTGCGAAAACGCCCCCGGAGCCGCCGATCCCGATCGTCAGGCTGGTGGCCACTATCTTGCCTATTAGCAGAACACCGAGAAACGCGACGGTGTACTTGCCAGCGATCCCATTGCCCAGTACCGGATATCCGACTCCGTACATCTCCGGTAGGAGCAGCAGCAAGCCGCCGAGAAGGATGCCGCCGACCGCGGGGCGCAGCCACTCCGGGCCCCGCCACGCCCAGTCGCAGGCATCTTCGATCCAGTACAGGACCCTGGTGAACACCACGCCGGCGGCACCCGCGATCAGGCCCAGCAGGGCGAACAGCAGGTACTGAGAGAAATGATGGACGGTGAAGGCCGGCAAGGTCAGGAATGGTGCGTCGCCCAGCGCGGCGCGGCCGATGACGCTGACAGTCACGGAGGAGAGCACGACCATTCCGAAGGCTTGAGCGGCAATGTCCCGCAGCAGTAGTTCCAGGGCGAAGAACACGCCGGCCAATGGTGCGTTGAAGGTCGCGGCGATTCCGCCGGCCGCTCCGCAGGCCACGAGCACACGCATGCGCGGCTCCGGTACCCGCAGCATCCGGCCGAGGGTGGAGCCGAGCGCGGATCCGATCTGGACGATCGGACCTTCCCGGCCCACCGATCCGCCGCCGCCGATCGTCAGCGCGGACGCCAGGGCTTTGACGGCGGCGACCTGTGGTGGGATCCGTCCTCCACGCCGCGCGACGGCGAACATCACCTCCGGTACGCCGTGGCCGCGGGCTTCTCTGGCGAAGTAGTGCACCAACGGTCCGTACAGCAGCCCGGCGACCACTGGGGTCATCAGCACGAACCACCGACCCAGGGCCGGAAACTGCGGATTACTCACAGGTCCCAGGCCGGCGTAGTCGGCATGTCCGGTGAACAGCAGGGTGAACGTCTTGATCAGCCAGCGGAAGACGATCGCGCCACCGCCTGCTCCGGCTCCCACGACGACTGCCAACGCCAACAATCCGGCGTTGGACGAGCGGAAAGCCGTCAGAGCACCCTGACGACCGAGCCGGATCGGCACCATCAGCGGGCGGGCCAGGCTGCGGGACACTGCGGGCCGCTGATCCGGTGAATTCATTCGTGCATTATGCAATGATTGCTTCAAGCTGCAATGGGAGGTGGCAATGACTGGAACAGCGTGGGTACGCCTGGAGACACGATCCGCAAGCGGATCAGCGGATGTCGAAGAATTTGTCACCGCACTGTTGACTGCCTCACGGGTGCTGGTCGGCGTATCGGCCCGCTCTCTCGCCGAGATCGAAGACGCCGTCACTCTCCCGCAGTTCCGTGCCCTGGTGGTTTTGGACGGGTACGGCGAGGTGAACCTTCACCGGCTGGCCGAACTTCTATCGGTCAACTCCTCGACTGCCATGCGGATGATCGACCGGTTACTGGCCGCCGAACTTGTGACCCGAGCCGAGAATCCGGCGAATCGTCGGGAGGTGCTGCTGGGGTTGACCGCCCGCGGGTCCCGCGTGGTCGGCGAAGCGACCAACCGCCGGCGGGCAGAGATCACCCGCATCGTCAACGCGATGCCCACCGGACCACGCGACGGCCTCATCGAGGCGCTAAGAACCTTCGCGGACGCCGCCGGCGAGCCCCGGCCCAAGCCCGGCGACACGGTCACCGCCGCCGCCTGGTGACAACCCTTCCAGGAGACACCATGACACTGACTGATCGTCAACCGACGGGGTTGCGCAAGGGTCTGCTGCGAGCACCGATCCGGCTGTATCGGATGCATCTGGGCGCTGTGGTGGGACACCGGCTCGTCTACCTCGCATCGGGTACGGCGCAGCGGCCAACGCGGCGACGTGATGCTGGGAGTCGTCAAATACACCCGCATCCGGAGGAGATCATCGTCGTTGCCGGCTGGGCAGAACGTGCGGACTGGACCGCAACCTCCGCGTGGCTCCACCGATCCAAATCGTCAGCGGCAGCAGCCGCTGGGCCGATCCGGACCAGCGTTTCCTGGACGCCGCCGAGACGAGCGCGCTGCACATGAATTACCAACAAGCACATCCCCGGGCCTGGAGAAGGCTCGCCCGGACGGTAGGACTACCGATCGTCCCCGACGACCAGGACTGGACGGCGGTCGCCAGTAGGGTCCCCGCGGTTGCCTTCACCCCCCAGCAGTTGATCGGATGACACTCATCGGATTCGCCGCTCGGGTGGTTGCTGAAAACGCGAGCGTCATGCCGGGCATCGGAGATGAGCGGGCGCCGAACCTGCACCGGGTGTTCACCGACTGGACGTTCAGCCCGACCGGCGGCAGCGTGATCCTTCTCGCCTCGCTCCTTTATGTGGTCCTGGCACGGCGGGTGCGAATCTGCGGAGGCCGGTGGCCGCTGTCACGGAGCGTCGCGTGGTGGTGCGCCGTGGCGAGTCTCACCGTCGCGATCGACAGCAGCGTGGCGGTGTACTCCGGTGCCCTGTTCTGGGTGCACATGCTGCAGCACTTGCTGCTGATCATGGTGGTCCCGGTGCTTCTTGTCTGCGCACAACCGATTCGGCTCCTTCAAACCCTGCGCAACCAACCGGCTTCACCGAGCGGCCAGGTACGGCTTGTCCTGCGATGGGTGACCTCGCCGGTGTTGGCGACGGTCCTGTACGCGGCGGTGCTGATCACCACTCATCTCACCGGTTTCCAGCAGTTGATGCAGACCCACATGTGGTTGCACGCCGGTGAAACCGTGCTCTACCTGCTCAGCGGCTACCTCCTGTTCGGACCGTTGATCGGCAACGAGGCCTGGCCATGGCGGCTGCCCTACCTGCTGCGGTTCGTCCTCCTCGCAGTGACCATGGGAGTGGACACCCTGGTCGGAGTCGTGCTGATGCTGACCGACCACCCGCTGGCTCCAGGCTTCGCCGCCTCTCACCCCGGGTGGGGACCCGGAGCGCTCGTCGATCAGAGCACCGCCGGTGCTGTGATGTGGTTTGGCGGCGACGGCCTGATGATGATCTTGATGATCGTCACCGCCATCGAGTGGGGACAGAGCAGCCAGCAGGACTCGGGTTTGGGTGGTTGGCTGGAAGGAATCCGACGACGGGAGCTGCTCGGCACGGACTCCGACGAGCAAATCGGCGACGGTGAAGACGTCGACCTGGACGAACGGGCGCTGCATTCTTACAACGCGACACTGGCTGCGCTGAACGGCGACCGGATCGGCAACACCGGGTTTCCTGGCCGTCGGGATTGACCGACAGCAAGAGACGGGGAACCCGAACTGTGACCGACGTTGAAATCGTTCGGTGTGCTGGTGCTGATCACGGGCCGTTGCAGGGCGGCTCGACGTTACTGTCCAACGGGTTCAGCGAACGGCTACATTTTTCCCGCGGCCGCATTGCCGCGGCCGCGAGCACCGAAAACGCACGATGCGCGGAGACAGCACGCATCGGTGTCCACTCGATACGATTCCCCGGATCATCGAGAAGAACCGGAAATTGCGGTGGACGTTGGAAGTCGTCGCAGTTTCGGTGTCCGGCGTGGACAGGGCCAAGGCGTCTCCGTCGGCCAGCTCAAGTTTGCCGTCGACCACAGCACGGATCAACGACGGCATGCGTTTCGTGCAGCTCACATCTCAGGCCAACGACGACCTCGAGTTCACCCTGCCCTGCAGGCATCACGGAGCCGCACCACTGCTGATCACACAACCCTGATAGCAATGGGCTGCTGCTCACCCCTGGCGGCCACGTCCGCAGGACCAGCCAACAACACACGCGCTGTGCCGTCACCGGGCGCCTAACCGAAAGACTGAAGATGACCGACCCGTTCATGCCGCTGCTGCGGGACAAGTTCGACCCGGTAGCCGAGCTCGGCCACGCGCGAAGCCAGGAACCGATCAAGAAGCTGGAGTTTCCCTTCGGACTGTCAGCGTGGCTGATCACCCGCTACGCCGACGTCAAACAGGTCCTCACCGAATCCGGCAAGTACAGCAACGACTTCGCCCACCTCGCGGCGGCCACCGCCGGCCAGACACCACCATCTCCCAACCCCGGCGGACTGGGCTTCGCCGATCCGCCCGACCACACCCGGCTCCGCCGGCTCCTGACACCCGAATTCACCACGCGGCGGTTAGCCGGGCTGCAACCCCGCATCGACCAGATCGTCACCGAACAACTCGACCGGATGACCGACGCCGGCGGACCGGCAGATCTGGTGCCGGCGTTCGCCGTTCCCATCCCGTCGCTGGTCATCTCCGAGCTGCTCGGCGTGCCCTACCAGGAGCGAGAACACTTCCAGAAGCTGTCCGAATCCCGATTCGACATCTTCGCGAACCTCACCGACCCGATGGGCGCCGTCACCGAATCCCTCACCTACCTCAAGACCCTGGTCACCCGCGAACGGGCCAATCCCAGCGACGGAATGCTCGGCATGCTGGTCCGCGAACACGGCGATCGAATCAGCGACGACGAAACTCGCCGGCCTCGCCGACGGACTGCTCACCGGGGGCCACGAAACGACCGCCAGCATGCTGGCACTGGGCGCCCTGGTGCTGCTGCAACGCCCCGACCTGGCCGCCCTGCTGCGCGACGGTGACGACCACACCGACGCCATCGTCGAAGAGCTCCTGCGGTACCTCACCGTCGTACAGGTCGCGTTTCCCCGCTTCGCCCGCCACGACATCGACATCGCCGACCACCACATCGCCAAAGGCGACATGGTGCTGTGCTCGCTCAGCTCCGCCGACCGCGACCACACCCTCGCCCCCCAACCCGATTCTGTCGACCCCCGCCAAGCCGGAACCGGCCACCTGGCATTCGGCTACGGCATCCACCGCTGCGTCGGAGCGGAACTGGCCAAGATGGAACTCCGCACCGCCTACCCCGCACTGCTCCGCAGATTCCCCAACCTCCACCTCACCGTCGACCTCGAACAAGTCAGCTTCCGGCAGTACTCCATCGTCCACGGCATCGACGAACTGCCAGTGACCTGGTGACCTCACCGCGCCACTGCGGCTTGCCTGTCACCACTGCGGTTGCAGCCCGGTCGCGCGATCTGGCCGTGGAGTCGACCATGTTGCGGCCCTTGCGCCACCGCATCCCCGTAGATGGGGGCCACCCGATCTGCAGACAAGCCTGATGGGCGTTCAATCCCTGGGCCATCAGCCGACGGTAACTCTCCCGTTCGGCCGTCAACGGCGCGCCGGGCCCAGGCTGGGGACGATCTTCCGGTACCGACATCGCAACTCCTGAAGGTCAGGTGTTGCGACGACCGCTGCAACCCAAGCCACTTAATTTTTGGCAATTCACACGGTCAGCCTCCTACGAGCCGCACGCCTGCGTACGCGACGCCGGCGACCAGGACCCATGACGCCAGGGCCAGCAGCAGCGACCGGCTTCCCGTCCGCACCAGTTTGCCGACGTGGATGCTGGTCCCCAACCCGAACAGGGCGGCCGTCAGCAAGTCTGCCTGCACGGTGGTGGCACCGTGGACCACGGCGGTGGGGAGCACCCCCGCGCTGGTCACCGCGATGGCGGCCAGGAATCCCACGACGAACAGCGGGACAAGCGGAGGCCGGCGGCTGGAAGCACCAGAGATCGGCGCCGCAGTGCCGCGCCGACGGGCGGCGACGCCGACCCCGGCGACCAGCGGGGCAAGCAGCACCACTCGAGTCAGCTTCACCACGACGGCTTCGGTCAGGGAGCCGGGAACCCGGTGCGCGGTGGCCACCGTCTGCCCGACGTCGTGGACGCTGGCGCCGACCCAACTCCCGAAGGCCGCCGGTTCAAGCGCGAGCGGTCCCCGCAGCGCCGGCAGCAGGAAGATCGCGATGCTGCCGCACAAGGTCACGAGCGCAATGGCCACGGCGGTGTCCTCGTCGTCACTGTCCGCGACCTCGCGCATGGCCGCGACAGCCGAAGCGCCGCAAATGGAGAAGCCGGTCGCGATCAGCAGCGACCGGGCGGGCGAGAGCCCCAGCACCCGGCCCAACAGGCGGGTACCGGCGAAGGTGATCGTCACGGTCGCCACCACGACCGCCAACCCACCGACCCCGATCCCGAGAAGTTGCGGCAGCCCGAGTTGCAACCCCAGGAGGACGACCGCGATCCGAAGCAAGCGGTGGGCGGCGTAGTGGGTGCCCGCCCGCAGCACCGGGTGGTGCAGCCCGGTGTTGACTACCAGCGCTCCGAGCACGACCGCGACGGTGGAAGCGTTGAGGGACGGCACCACCCGGGCCAATCCGCTGGCCGCCGCCGTGGCCAGCGCCACGAGCAGGAGTCCGGGCAGAGCTGCGCGGGTGGGCAACGGGTTCAAGGTGTGAACCCAACGTCCCGCGGCTCCGGTCCGACGGCTCCCTTGGTCTACCTCACAGTCCGGACGGCACCGGCTGGTGGTACGGACGATCGCCGGACGACCAGCCGGGACGGGCGCTTCGTGACGGATCAGGTGCCTGGGCATAGGACCTCTTTCCGGTTCATGCTCGGCCTGGCCACGCCGTGGCGCTAGCGGTCCGTCGCTGATGCACCCATCAGCGCTCCCTATGGCTGGTCATAAGCTGTATCGATGACCGCCAACCCGGCCGCCGGCACCTTGTCCCGAGTTCCGGACCTGGATTCGCTGGAGCTGCTGCTGCAGGTGGCGGCAACCGGCAGCTTTGGCCGCGCCGCCGCCGCGCACGGGATCAGCCAGCCGGCGGTCAGCGCCCGAATCGCCGGCATGGAAACGCTAGTGGGATTCCCGCTGGTCCAGCGCACCGCGCGCGGTTCCACTCTGACGCCGCAAGGAGCCCTGCTCGCGGACTGGGCGCGGGACGTGCTGCACGCGGCCTCCGGGCTGGCCGCGGGCATCGCGTCGCTGCGCGCCGACCGCAATGCGCGGCTGCGGGTGTCCGCAAGCCTGACGGTCGCGGAGTACCTCGTCCCGCGCTGGCTGGTCCGCTTCGCCGCCGAGCACCCGCGGACGGCGGTCAGCCTGAACGCGGTGAACTCCGCGGCCGTGGAGCAGGCCGTACTGGCCGGCGGCGCCGACCTCGGCTTCGTCGAGGGTCCGCTGGTAGCCGCGGAGCTCGACAGCGCGGTCGTCGCGGTCGATCAGCTCGTGGTCGTAGTGTCGCCGAGCCATCCGTGGGCGCGCCGGCGCCGCCCGCCGACAGGGGACGAACTAGCCCGGACCAGGCTGGTCCACCGGGAGCCGACCTCCGGGACCCGGACGGCCCTGGAGGCGGCGCTGGCCGGCTCCGGTGAGCTGGCCACCCCGGTGATGGAGCTGTCCACGGCCAGTGCCGTGCGGGCGGCGGTTGCCGCGGGCGCTGGACCGGCAGTACTGAGCACGATGGCCGTCCAGGAGGACCTGGCGGCCCGTCGGCTGGTCAGGGTGCCGGTGACGGGGGTTGACCTGAGCCGACGGCTCCGCGCTGTCTGGCCGCACGGTCAGCGGCCCACCGGCCCCGCCCGCGACCTGCTCGGGATCGCCGGGCGGTCGAAGAGGTAGCCCACCACACCGACGAACGATGGATTTTGCTCTACATTGCCCGGTGGCTCAAATCGCCGAAGCAGATGAAGGGCGGCACCCTCGTTTGTGAATTTGCACGGTAAGTGGTTCTGGCTAAAGATTCGTGAGAGTAGCTGAAGCGGTCTCGCGGCCCAGTGACCGCACATTCTCCGTACGCCTGGCGCCGGACGCTGGATGTGCCGGTCCAGGGCACTATGAACTCGGCTCGAACCTAGTGCGCGGCACATCTGCAACACCGGTCACACTGCCACCGCCGATCAGCTTCACGAACCTTGAGCCAGAACCCGGTAAGTGGCCTAGTTTTTGCAAGCTATCTGGCCGTTGTTGGCGACTTATCTGGCCGCCCTACCGTCCGCAGGCCCAGCACTCGAACTGGTGTACTGGGTGGCTGCTTGAGTCAAGTGGTTGGATGGTTCAGAACGGGACTTCAACGGCGGCAACAGGATTGCGTAGTTCAGCGAGTGGGTGTGGGTCGGTATTGACTGCCTGTTGCAGTAGGCGGTAGAACAGCAGACCCCGGCTCTTAGATTTTCGCCGGTTGAACCGGAAGGTGTATTCGTCGAGGTAGTACGCCAGATGTTCCGGGGTGACGGCGTAGTGCAGGGTGCCGGTGAGCCACCGTTTGAGCAGCGACCCAATCATGTGGACGCCGGGCAGGTTCACGTGGGCCGGTTCGGTGGAGTCGAGCCCGACGAAGAACTGGTGCTCAAAACCCATCGTGGACAGCTTCCGAAGGTTCGTCGCCCCGTCGGTCTTGATCAGTGAATCCTTGGCGATCACGCGGTCCGCAAAGGCCAACAGGTCGGCCGACCTGGCCGTTTCGGCGACCTCGATCCTGACCCGGCCGAGCTTGCGACCGGCGATCGATTCGACGGCGATCATCGCGGCGCAGTTGTCCTTGACTCCGCCCGCCCGGCCGCGAGACTCGTTGCCGATGAACACTTCGTCGAGCTCCACCACCCCGGAGAGCAGTTCCCGTTCGGGGCGGACCATCGCCCGGCGCAGCTTGTGCATCCAGGCCCACGCCGTCTCATACGAGCCGAACCCCAGGACCCGCTGCAGGCCTTGCGCTGACATGCCGTTTTTCTGCGAGGTGATGAACCAGATCGCTGCGAACCATGTCGAGAGCGGACTGCGGATCCGGTGAAAAATGGTCCCGGCCGTCACCGACGTCTGCCGGCCACATTCAGTGCACATCCACCGCGCTTTCGCCGTCCGCCACCCACCGGAGGCGCCGCACGCCGGGCACACAAAACCATCGGGCCACCGCAGTTGCTCCAAATAGGCCAAACACGCCGCGTCATCCGGAAACCACGCCTGCAGCTCCTGAAACGTCCGTGGATAGTGCTTGCCACCGACTGGATGAATCGATACCGGCGATGACATGCCCAGATACTACTTGACTCAAGCAGCCACCCAGTAC
>JAABUW010005732.1_pt1 | contig 15967 bp, 24 predicted proteins | sample 5560081 | NCBI WGS metagenome assembly JAABUW01 (sample SAMN10711882, study PRJNA513363) | rock metagenome | isolation source: Antarctica rocks | place: Antarctica: Victoria Land, Knobhead sud | reverse complement strand
CACAACTGACCCCCCCAACCCCTCCAAACATGTCCATCACCGAAGCCCAAGCCACTCGTATCGCCGCCTACCACGAAGCCCGCAAACCCTACGCCAAGCTCCTATTCGAAACCATGGACGATGCACCCGCCAACACCACAAACACTAAGCAGGCACAAGCTAGTGACATGAAGCCAGAAGGCGCGGAGCAAGCTCAGCCCCTGCCTGGGGCGCACTTTGCCGAGCTAGTGGATGTGCTCATGGAAAGCAAGATTGTGAATGTGGACGAGAAGGGGGCTAGAAGAAAGTTGTGAAGACGCGTGGCGGTGAGAGACGCCTTGCAACATTGACAGCATGAGAGGAAGATGGGATGTCAACGAGCCATGATTGTATGTCGATGCAATCCAATCCACTTATACAGCAGGTAATCGATGGTCTCTGTATCATTTCCTAGAACGCTAGCTAATACCGTCGAGACCAATTGCATCTACCGCTCGACCTACCTTCCAGCAATCAATTATACCGGATGACCTGTAAGTGTACCCCCTTCTGCTTTTATACCTATGTCACTCTACAAATGATGAGCCAAACTCAAGAATTCTGCAATACGGACAGCTCCACAAGAAGCTGCAAGTCGACAAATTGAACATTACTTATGTCCTGAACTGTGCAAGACATTGTAATTGTCCGCTACGTCTATGATTGAGATGATGTGACAGTAGCTGACTATTTGCATTGAAGCTAGATACTAAGCAGGAATTGGGACATATCCATAAGCTGTTTTCCCGTGACATTGTCAGATAGCAATAAAACAAACTTGTGTCTATCTCTGTTGAATCATGTAGTGTGAACCTATTGTTCCTCTAATGTGAGCCCTCGGCAGGTCATATGTTGAGATGACTGCAAGGGTATCTAAGCCGTTGAAGGACATGCTTTTGGGTATCATCTCATCGTAACTCGTGTTGAATGGTTAGTAGATGCAAAGGAAAGACGGAAGCTCTAGTAGCGGTAGCTAAAGTTGCATTAGTGGCGAGATCCTGATGTGACACATAGCGAGAAACTTACATATCATCCTTGAAAGGGCCTTCAATCGGGAGATCGAGGTACTCCGATTGCGCCTTAGATAGCTTCGACAATTTGGCATTAACGTGATCCAGGTGCAATAATGCGACCTGCTCGTCCAAGATCTTCGGTAGCACATACACACCGATCTTTCTCTTTTCAGTCTTTCCAAATTCGATATATCGCTTGCCGAAAGCTTCGTCTTCAGCCTTGAACAACATGATCTGGGCAAGCACTTGGTTGGTGAAAGAACATGACATGACGAAAGATGAGTGGCCAGTCGCACAGCCAAGATTGACCAGGCGGCCTTCCGCAAGAAGGATGATGTGGCGGCCGTTCTTCATGAGATAACGGTCGACTTGGGGCTTGATGTTTGTGATAGATTTGGCGTTCTCTTTCATCCAGGCAACGTCGATTTCGATATCAAAATGGCCGATGTCTACCACGTATCAGCATTCATGTCCTGTCCAATTCGTCAAATACTTACTGCAAACGACGGCGTCGTTCTTCATCACCTCAAAGTGCTTGCCGGTCAAGATATCTCGGCATCCGGTGGTTGTAACGAAGATCTGACCTTCCGGAGCTGCATCCTCCATCGTGGTGACTTGGTAGCCGGATACAGCTGCCTGTAGTGCGTTGATAGGATCAATTTCTGTGACAATGACACGAGCACCCATGCTGTGAAGAGCCTGTGCACATCCTTTGCCGACATCTCCAAAACCTGCTACGATGGCGACTTTCCCCGCAATCATGACATCGGTGGCACGCTTGATCCCGTCGATGAGTGACTCTCGGCACCCGTACAAATTGTCAAATTTCGATTTTGTGACCGAGTCGTTGACATTGACAGCTGGTATGAGCAGACCATTACCTTTGAGCATTCGGTACAGATGGTGAACACCGGTGGTTGTCTCTTCCGAAACCCCATAGCAGTCCTTAAGCATATCCGGGTACTTCTTGTGCACCAACGCAGTCAGATCTCCACCGTCGTCGAGTATGAGATTAAGGTGCTTGTTATCTTTGAAAGCGAGAAGTTGCTGCTCTAAGCACCAGGTGTATTCTTCCTCAGTTTCACCCTTCCACGCAAAGACCGGTACACCTACTGCAGCGACAGCAGCTGCGGCATGATCTTGCGTCGAGAAAATGTTGCATGAAGACCACGTAACTTCAGCGCCAAGTGAAGTGAGGGTTTCGATGAGAACGGCAGTTTGTATGGTCATGTGGAGGCATCCGGAGATCCTGGCACCTTTCAGAGGCTGGTCTTGAGCGTACTTTGTCCGTGTGGCCATAAGACCGGGCATTTCATTCTCGGCAAGCTCGATCTCGCGACGGCCGAAGGCTGACAGACTCTGTTGTATGTAAGCTTCATATTCAGATGACAAGAGCTCAATTGAGCCGGCAGAGTCTGGGGCGTGCGTACAATGTCTGCGACCTTGAACTTGCTTGCTGGTGGTCCAGACATATTTGTAGCGTTGGGATGGAATATGGAAACTATGAGAAAGATAAGTAGCTACGCTGGAAGGTCAAGACAGAGCTATAAGGCAGTATGTGTATGTGAAGAAGAAAGAAGTAGGGAAGTGCTTTTGAGGTTGGAAAGATCGGTGAGTAGAAATATTCAGGCGGGCTGGCTTGTTCTTTACTAGCTCCCTTGGCATTGATATTTCCCGGATGGTCGCTTTTCAATCTCATTAGCTTTTGTATTTTCGAAGATTACGACCACTTAAGAAAGGCCCCGAACCTAAGGATATTATACTTATGAGGATATAATACTAACTTAATTTTTCCCTATTGATTACTCGTAATAAAGTAGTATTTTATATTATCTAATTTATATTTAGTAAATCCTCCTAGGAGTCTCTTAGAAGACTTCTATATTTCTAAAGTATTAAACCCTTATTATAGGATCTACGTACTATAATTTTAGTAATACGATAAGTGGTGCTAGTCATGTCAAAGGCGAAATCGAGTCTTGTTGAGCCTAAGTGGTCAAATGAACAAAACTCCTGGAGACGAGGTCATGGTTGGGAGTAAAGAGATAGATAGCTTGGACAGAAGCGATCCATTCATCATCCTGGGCAGTGAGGTGGTTCGAAGGTTTGGAGCATACTTAATCACGGCTGTTGGTGAGCATGCATGGAGCATCAATGGCTACGTTGCCGGACAGAGTCGAAGCGACAACACCATAGTAAGATCGTTCACTTCTAGCTTACCTTGTTACCTTGATATAATCTAACTCGCATTTCCAATTGTTCAGCAGCCCAACTTCTACTCAACGAATAGGAACTGCCCGGCAATGGCCCCAGAGGCCAACAGCATTAGCGCCGTATACTTGCTGGTGAATTTATAGAGTGTCGCCAGCGCTAAAATGTAAAGAATAGCTGCTGGCGCACTCTCCGAGAGTCTTGTGATAGCAACGTTAATGGAGTCTGCTTCCCCTTGACGAGGCGATCCTTCGACACTCGACTTCAAGATCTGAACGGCTATAATCGCGATCACCCCTACCACGGATGCGCAGAGTCCGTCGAAGAAACTTGAGAGGAACTGTAAAGTGTGAGAAGCCGACGGGCAGCCAGACGGCCGAGCGAGAGGCGACACACCTTATTTCGTACCAGTTTCTCGAGCAAGTTATGTCCAGCAATTGTGAAGACGAAGCACGGGAAGAACATTCCTAGCGTAATGATAACAGCTCCGGCGAAAGCGTTTCTAAGCCCACCATCTTTAAGGCCTCCCTGGAAACCCACAAATGTCGCGAAAATCACCAATGGCGCAGGAAGAACGTTGCCAATGGCGATGCAGTCGATGAAGACACGCTGCGTCAGCCAGGCTCCCTTTAAGATAGCCTCAACCTGGATGAATGGAATAGCCGTGTATGCGCCACCAAAGGAGAGACTTCCAGCGACTAATCCAAGGACGAACAAGTTGATGAGTGAAGGAGTCGGCGCTATTCTAAGAGCGAGGGCAACAGGCGAGGGAATGCCACGAAAGACAACGTATATTGCGTATCCAACATATTGGAGAATAAAGAGGACGATGGCGGGAGCCCACCAACGGCGTGCTTTAAGGGCATAAATAAGTCCATAGAGGCCGAGGGAGATGAAACTATGCAGAATTTGTAGAGTGAGTATAAGATATGCAATACGAGGAGAAGATGAGGCACTGACATGTTGATTCGAAGAGCACCATTAAGTGCCGTGCAGAGTGCCGCGAGCACGAGGTAAGGATTGAGTTGGCGCGTACCGCTCTTGACCATCGAGTGATCCGCTATTTTATGTGTCGCCCGTAGAATCTGCAGATCGTTAGCGCTGCTCATGAGCGATTAGCTGAGGAGGTGCTCTTACCATGCCAGCGACGATTGGTTGCACGGCCCTAAACGATGCGTTGAAATACTTGTTCTCGATACCGGCCAGGGAATACAGATACGACGCGAGGAGCATCAGGAGGAAGCCTGGCAGGATAAACCCAATCCCCGCGACAAAGCCCCCTACTCTACCCGCGGACAAACATCCAAAAAACATACAAAGCTCGGCCGCCTCGGGACCCGGAAGGATCTGATAGACGGAGAAGACGCGCTGGAACCTTGCAAGCGAGATCCATTTGTCTTTGATAACCAGTTCCTCTTTAATGAGTGCGATTTGTGCGACGGGGCCTCCCCAGGCAAATAGACCGAAATTGTGGAAAAAAAACCAGAATAGCCGGGGGAGGGAAAGTTGAGGCACGTTCGAGTTGTCTTCCAATCCATCATCTTGAGTGCCAGCCACGTACGTTGGAGAATTGCTTGTCTCAGCTGGAAGCTGTTCTTTTTGCGACTCGAGGTCAGCGTTGTTGCGCCTTGATGTCGTAGATTCGCTATTCGGGGCAGGCATAATGGCGTCAACCGTCGGAGGAGAGATAGCAGTCATTGAATTGTCGGGAAGAGAAACGATGGTTAGCTCTGTCCAACCTATCTTGCGGCTGTCTTGCAAAATGTCTTCGATTCATTATCTTGGACCCGAGGATTCCGTGCTCTAATAAGTGTAGGAAGACTTTGCCGGGACAGACATCCTAGATGTGATTGGTGTGGGCGAGGGACAGACATCGAAGACCTGATTGGTTGATTGGAAGCACCCCGTCAGTGGGGGTACGCTAGCCTCTTTCGACGTGAGACTTTGAGGCTTGAGATCGAACGTCGGTCGTCCTTAGCTCTCGACTGAGGGCACTACACCCATCTTGTTGCTTCGCCCTTGCCTTCCAGTACCTTCCAGCTTCCTACCAAAAGGAGCCCGGCGAGAATGGACTTGGAACAGGTCGGTATTACGTCCTGCCTCACCCCTCGATGTTGACTGAGTGCGCTAACGCCGGCTCCAGAAGACCGAACGCTCCCTACGTCTGAGAGACAATAAGCGTCGTCACAGAGCACGCCAGAAAGAGTACACCACCGAGCTCGAAGAAAAAGTGAGAGCGCTGCAACAAGACGGTGTTCGAGCGACCATAGAGGTTCAGCAGGCTGCAAGAAAGGTAATCCACGAGAATAAGCGCCTTAGAGCGCTCTTATGGAGTGTTGGAGTGGATAAAGACACGATCGACAGATCGGTCGGGGAGCAAGAAGGAGAAAGTAGTGACGAACCTGATAGTTGGCGGCAGCGAATTTGCTCGAGAAAAGGGACGTGCGGAACTGGTGTTTCCGCTGATCCCACGGTTGGAGATTCAAGGCTCCAGAAACATTGCACTAGGGGCGCGGTGACGGCGAGTGCTCCACTTTTGAACCAGGAACGAATCAATCCCGCTCTTCCAGCACTTACGGAGCATAGAGAGCGTGACTCGTCAGACGTGTATAAGTCCCTTCAAGCTTCAAGAGAATCATTGACCCTCACCGAATACAGACCACCAGTCGATGTGGCTCAACCTTTATTTGACGCCAGCCAAGAATCCGGCGATTTGGAATCACAGCACAGATGCCGTCGAATTTCTCAGAGTGGTAAATCCGTCTCCGAAGCCTCCTCCATATTACACCCTCCAGCTCCGTGTAAGCTTCTCACGCGTCTCGCTGCTGATCCTGGCGCCGACATCACACAAATTCCGACAGAGTCAGATGAGGGGGAACTGGATCCCATTAGGGCCCCTGATGGGATGTCCTGTACCAGCGCGTACCGGATGTTGATGCACTATGCCACAACCGAACCAAAACTCGATGCTGTTGCCCACGTCCTTGAGAAAGGCTGTATGCCTTTTGGTAAGCCGGGCCAGGGTTGCATGGTCAAGGATAAAACAATATGGAAGGCGCTGGATGATATATGTTTGCAATGAAGGTGGATCTGTCCTGGACCTGGTAACGGCGTACCCAGATGACGATGAGGCCAAAAGAATGGTTCCCCGTTCAGGCAGATCTCAATGCCCACAGAACTCTCTTGGGGCGGGGGACCGCGATAAGCAGACCACTCGTCCCGCACAGCTTATACATCTAGATCCCCGAAATGCTTTACATTTCACCCATCATGATACGACTGTGTTGGAAAGTGCCATAGCGAGATCCCGTTTGCCTGGCCCACCGACCGAAGTGATCTGATCTTCCGCGTCCGGGAAATAGAATGCCCTCACGCTTTCCATAGTTAATCCATTGTCCTAGTACGTAGGAGATTGTACGTACGCGATGATCACATAGCAAACACACAGTAGCGACCGTTCGAGATGATTACTGCGACCGTCCAGCACTAGAAAAGTTACAACAAACGTTGCTGCCATATTGCCCACAATGGGCAATATGATTAGGCCGCCCAAGGCTTCGCTCAAGTAGTTGCACATCCACTTGTGCCTCGCGCAATATCGATACCATCGCCAGTGCCGTCTTTCTTTTGATGCCATATACCAACCACAATATCGTCATTCGAGCTTCATTCCCTTCCTTTGACAGAGCTCTCCCAACAATACTTCGAGGTCTTGATTGATCCCTTCTTCTGGCCTGAGCGAGTACAACAGCTTCTCTCTTCATTCACAATCTCCATTCTCTCAGGTTCGACAGTATGGTAGGACGGGGCTGGCGAAAGAAGTCGACACGCCCACCTCATGGTTTCGAGAAATGTAGGGGGGTAAGCGAAGGTTGACTGTTTGCCGGAAGGGCTTCAGCAGGATTATGGGAGCGAGAGGGTACGGTGGCTTGGGTGTCGCGGATGGGCACTGTAAAAGCCTGCCGCAGAGGAGGGAGTTGACAGGTGAAGGTCTATGACTAGCGAGTGGCCGATATCTTCACGGCAAGCGGGATTTTGAATCACCTTCGAGGTTCTTTGAGTTCCTACTATGTAAGCACTAAAGTCATAGAGTACGGAAGTGATTCGCCAGCCAAATCGGGTCCTTTGACGGACCCATTCAGACCCCTTGCAAATTGAACTAGCCTCTTTGGAGGTGAAATCCAGGTGAAGCTGTAGTTGGGTGTACGTACGCGCCATTTGCCTACCCTCCTACGGTACCCCTCTGGGAGCCTTTGGCCTACGCTGCTGTGGACAGGCGAAATCACATCTGCGCTTGGCGGCCAGACTGTGGTGCTGACCCAGGAAGGTCTGTCCTTCCGTTTGAGAGAACTTCCGGCATCGGATTACCTTTGTCCAAATCATGTTTTTTAGAGAGTTAATTTGGTGTGTAGAGGTAAGGTATAAAAGCTTCTAGAAGTCGCTTGACTTCAAGTTCGTTTCGATGAATATGAATATATTGTGCCCTATGGCGTTTCACGTGACTAACAGCCTTGATAAGGGCCTCTTTTTCAGGGTCAAATCGTATTTCTAAGGTACCTTCTACTCCGTTTCTATCTGTCTACTCTTCTAACTTTACTTCCACTTCTTTGCCTCTCCTTTTTCGGGGTCGGGATACGTGATTTTCTCATTACAGAGCAGATTCAATATGTATTGTGGAGGATTTGAAGCAACTTGGTCCTACGAAATACCTACTTCTGAGATTCATACCACTGCTGAATATAACCCCATGTTGCCTGTGGTCACCTCATTATCGAGTCTGCAACTTAAAGACGCTGTAATGCACGATAGATTTCGCCCAGCGATCTTTTTCTGCCATGATGGCGGATTCAGCTCTCTTCTGATCTCATCAGTTCATGTCATCGTAATCTCAGGCCTGCCCAGCGCCCGGCAACAAGTTTCCCCTAACAGCAAACATCTTGCCGGTGACGCCTGCTGCAAATCCATCCACCTGCCTCGCATATTGCTCCACCTGCCTACTATTTAACAGGGTCTCCAGTCTCCCGGGCTCCTGTGGCAATTTAAACAGCCTCTGCCATTCATCCTCCGGCAATGGAGTTTGCTTTGCCAGTGCTCTGCTTGCGTTTTCTGATTTGCGCTTCTGCTGCCAGGCGGTAATCTTCGCTTGCTCACGCGCGAGCTGTCTCTGGTAGTACTGATGGTTATTTAATTCGGTATAGTGAGTTTCGATACTGTCGAGAAGAAGGTCAGTGGTCTGGGTTAGGAAAGGGTCGATCGAGAGATTTAGTGAGCTGAAATTGGGCGAAAGAGGATTCGGCGTCTGCGAAAGGGAGGCGAGGGTGGGTGGTTGAGCTGCCTGGGCTTCAGCGGATGGAACTGGTGTGGGCAGCGAATGGAGGAACGATGTCAGGAGATGGGAGTTGTGTATCTGTAGTGGAAGCTCAAGGAGGATGTCTTGATAGCGCATGTTGGATTTTTGGAGACTTGAAAATTGCAGAATTAGCTGTGTAGGATATCAGGGGCATGGAAGACTACCTTTCGGTGGTGAATTTTCCCTCCTTGTATGCAGTCATGAATGAGGCTGGTAGTCTGAATGCTCGCAAGCTCAAGCTACCTTGCGAGCTCCGGCTCACATCGTGGACTATAGCGACTGTCCGCTCGTTTAACTCTTTCTGATAGAAGTATTGATTCTCTATCATGTTGACATTTATGAAATTCCCCAAGTTTGCGCTCGTGTACCATCCAGTATTGTTTGCATCCACATTGACTTCTCTCAGCTTCTTGATCATCTCAATCTGGTAACTTGTATTCGCTTTAGCCCTTGGGGCAGCTGCTGCTAGAGCCGAGGCCGTGTTGTTGTTGTCGTTGTAATGCCCATCTGTCTGGGATACCTCGACAGTTGGGAAGGGAAAGGAGTTGGTGACTTCGAGTCGTGCTGTCTTGTCCATACCGACCAGGAACCCGGTCGCTGTGGTGGGGAACGTCTGAGAGCAGTGCTTGATGATCTTCATAACCACCTATGACAGCGTTAACATGAGGCCTGATGTCTGGGCGACTCAAGGAGGGATACCAGCGCCTCCAGCTGCACCGCTTTGAGCGGAGCGTCTTTCCTGTGAAGATCAGCACTTTTTTGGGTGAGGATAAGAGGCGGAGACTTACGTTGCTTCCGACATATTGAGAATAGAGGACTGAACCCAAGTATTGGAAGTAGTAGACTGCTCACTGGGATTTCTGTGCGGTGACCATGATAGAGCAACGTCTGACCTACCCTGATGTAGACTAGCCTCGGAGATAACACGTCGAGAAGCTGTCGTACCCTCTAGTCCCAATTAGGCGCTAGTATACTTCATCCCCCACCAGTCCTCAGCACAATCCCTTGCTACATGAGTTCAACCACTCAGCAGACTCACTAATCCTAGAATACAGGCGATTGTTCAAGCTGATGGGTTCTCTAGAGAACCGCTAGTTGGCGTTACTTTTGACTTCGCGGTTAGTGCTCGGACTCTGCGATTCAAATCCGGCGCGCTTTGTAGAACTATCCGCTTGGTTTTGCTCTCGGCTCAAAGTGTTACACCCGCCCGATCCTACCGGCTTGAGGACTTTACGGAGAAATCTCAATTCCGTGAATGTTGCCGTCTCTAATATATAAGCAGACTGCATCCCGTTCATAGTTGGTAATAAACCCAACATCCCAAATCCCCAAATCCCCAAATATCCGAAAGCAAGTACAAAGCACTTACCACAGGCCCGATTCACCATGTATTCGGACATCATCCTTCAGACCTTTGATACCTTCCAGGCCAGACAGCTCTCTCTGCTGAAGGCAGAAAATGTCACCACCAACGATACTCAGCACGGGAAGCAAGCCAAGAATAGGCTTCCCCATCCTGCAAGCCGTAGCCACGCCCTCTTCAAACGATCCCTATCTTCTTGCAGTTCGGAACATCGCAAGCGGGAAGGAGGCCGCTCAGGAGCTTCGAAAGTTGGGATTGTAGGCTGAGACAGAGCTCATTCACCTCGACGTGTCCGAAGAATTTGAGCATCAAAGCCACAGAGGAGCACATTCGAAGAAGCCACGGGAAACTCAACATTTTCAACGACAACCAAGCATCTGCGAAGCAAGTGGTCTTTCACATCTGGAAGAAAGCTTCGCCAATAATTACCTTCAATACAAATGTCATCGGCGTTGCTCTATTGATGACCTCTTTGGAAGAAAAGTCTTCAGATCCGCGGATCATCAATATCTCCTCCGCACGAGCGCCATTCTAATCTTCATCTATCAGCAACCTTCCGCGATCGAGGGTGATTTCTTACGCCCTCAGCAAGACAGCTCTCAATCCCTGGATGCCGAATCCGCGAAAGCGAAGCCTGATGTGAGCTCTTGAGCTGCGAGGTTTGGGCATTGCAAGACGGCTTCCAATGGCTTCTGGGGTACAACAGACTCGCTGGATGGGGCGACGGTGGTTGTGGAATGGCAATTGGCGGAGAAAGAAAAATGAGGGAATGGTCTTGGCAATTGAAGTAGAAGAATGTTCAATTAACATTCTCAGACTGTGAATTGACAAAATCTCGTATCCTTGAATACTCCGCGATCTTTGGATGGTTGAATAGAGTCCCAGTCGTGGGGACTTTTGACTCCAGATTTTTACGACTCTAAGTAATTGTGACACCAAACCAGAATAATCAAGTAAACCTTCGATGGCGGATTTGCAGCACCATAGTAGACATGGATTATCTCATTCGTTTCGTACAGATTCACGAAACCTTCCGTAAGCCTGAAGTAGAGGCGCTGGCTGTCCTCGCAGATGTCAATGTTGAGTTTCTGTTCTACAGTGAGAACGTACGTACAAAATTCGACAGCTTGAATAGCCCAAATTTGTCGAAACAGTCCGTGGCTTCCCGTTGATTCTGACTTCTCCCTAGATACCGTACTCAATCGTTCGCCTCAAAGACGAAGCTGCAGCAAGAGCGGTCATAGGCCGAAGTATTTTGGCCAAAGCCATCTACGAATTATGGGGCAGCGGGTCATCATACGACGAATTGCATGCCAACATTATCGAACGTACAAAGCCTCAATGGCCCCAATACCAACTCTGTTCCTTCAAATTCGACTTCGACACTTTCTCAGGTTCCCGCTCTCTCACGGAACAAAGGTCTATAATCGAGTCTTTCAGGTACATGGGCCTCAACGGTCCTATTAGAATGCGAGATGCAGAACAAACATTCTCCGTCTTTGAAGAGTACCAGTATCCCGAGAAGACTCCTCGACGCATCTATGTCGGCAGATTCGTTGGAGGTAGCCAGAGACGCAGTATCTTTGACTACAGCCTGAAGCAACGAGACTATATCAATACCACATCTATGGACTCCGAGCTCGCCCTCCTAACAGCCAACCTCACACTGGCGGGCCCCAACAAGATCTTCTACGATCCTTTTGTAGGAACAGGTAGTTTCCCCATTGCGTGCTCCCATTTTGGCGCGAGGACTATGGGTTCTGACATCGATGGCCGCATGGTCAGAGGGAAGAATGGGAAAGATATCAGGACCAATTTTCAACAGTATGGACTACTGGATAAGTACATAGATGGGTTCATTTCCGATCTCACGCATAGTCCGCTTAGGAGGGGCAGATGGCTCGATGGGATCGTAGGTGACCCGCCGTATGGTGTGAGAGAGGGTTTGAAGGTTTTGGGGACCAAAGATGGCAGTCGGAAGGAAGCTGTGTTTATTGAAGGGGAGGCAGCTCACCTGTAAGGATTTCGGGCTTTCAATGGCGCCAATTCAATGCTAACAACAACAGGCAGGACAAATATATCCCTCCTAAGAAAGCTTATAGCTTCGAAGCTATGCTTGGTGACCTTATGGAGTTTGCTGCAATGATACTGGTAGACAACGGAAGGCTTTCATTTTGGATGCCAACTGCGAACGATGAAGACTTTGTCCTCGAGATTCCTTCACATCCCTGCCTTGAGTTGGTTAGTGTCTGTGTGCAGACCTTCAACAAGTGTATGAATTCCTGGTCTGTCCTACGGCTCAGAATTCTCGGCTGACGTATCTACCAAGGGTCGAGGAGGCTCCTCACATACCGAAGAGTATCAGATTCTTCAGTCAGGGAGATCATCTCTTCAAGGAAGAGCGCTGTCCTTAAAGGAACTACTGCTAATGATCTAAATTCATTCAGAAAGCGGGTGAGGGTTGATGTTATTTCTGAGCGAAAACCTAGATGCTAATCCAATCTCAGTTCTTTGAAGGCTTCAAAGCCGCTGAGAACGAGCAGACACCAAAACAAGCTGTCTGCTAGAATACCACAGAGCTAACTTACCACATTCACTTGTGCTGCTGTCCAGTCTGTACGCACACAAGCGGACGGTCTCAACTGCTCACTTTTTAAGCACCCAAGTATCTCGATAACCATCTTTATCACTAGTCAAACAATTGCTACCGGCCATGCAACCTACACACGTACTACCGTTATCGTGTTTCCGGGTACCCGGTAACGCGTAGCCTGCGGGCAAGCGCAGTACACATACTATGGTGTTTGTACTACCAACCTTACGAATAGGGGTGTGTAGCACATATCTCCACTATTGATGGGAGCGGAGTCATCGAAGGTAGGGATGCTCTTGTATTCAAAGCGGAGATATATTTGAGTGGGTAGCAGAAGGGCGAAAAGGATTGGGACATGGTTTTATGCCAAGAGGCCAGAGTGGCGTCCTGTCCATATCATAGAACAGGCATCTTAAGTACGCGACGATCAAACTCCAGGCTAATCTTCAGACGTCGCCGCCTTTACAGAGGCCACTCGCGTCGAAGATCGGAGCAAGGAAGTCGCAGCCCATGGATGCTCCTCTCCAAATTCCTGGTCACTATCCAGCACCGCAGTTACACGATGGCTCTATCTTCAACCCAACGCCCTACCCTCCGCATCCCACCCTTCCTTCACAGCAAGACATCGGCCTAGACCCCTTCCAGTTCGATCCGCAGCTCGAAAACCAGCCCGAGATCCAGCATCCCCACACCCGCGCCGTCTTCGACCAAAACCATGCATTCTCTGAGCGGCCAAGGACCCAGCAGCCTCGATTCCACGAAATCCGCTCCCATGTGCCTCCACCTACCCGTCAGCAGAACAATGCCTTTCCAAACAACCATGCGGAGGGAGGCATGTTCGGCGTCCTGTCAGCCTCGCGCCCGCGTCCACGGCAGAACAACAATGTCGAGGGAGGACAGTTTGGAGTGCTGTCCCCACACCCACACCTTCTTACCCAGCATCTGAATCATGACGAGCAATTGGGACGCTTACAGCATGAGCTTGATCTTCGCCCCGTGCCAGTCACGGATGGAGGAACTACAGCGGGACACTTCAGTGACCTGAAAATGATTCCAGACCCACCGCAATTGAGGGAGTGGAGGCAGAAGCTGTTCGATGTAGATGAGACCATCACCTTGACCGAAGATGAGTATGTGACACAAAAGGAATCTACCAGAGAAGCCCCTCTGATTTCCTTTTCTTTCCCTAGATTCCAGACCTACTTTCCACACGTTGACAACATCTACTCGCACCGTTCAACGCAGAGGTACAAGCGCAAACCGTTTGTCTCTCATTACTGGGACTGCCGACTGAAAGGGCGACCTCCAGGAACGGCAAAGTCGGACGATCCCAATAAAAAGAAGCGAAAGCGTCAGGCACGAGAGCGTGATCTTTGTGATGTCAAAATCAAAATTACAGAATACTTTCCGGGAGCAAGATCGCTAATGGGTACTGATTTTCCTATTGAAACGCCTGCGAACGATAATCCGTTTGCTCCGGGGCGATCCATGTCTACGGTGCAGGCGACCCAGCCATTTGGCGTACTCAGCCCGAATCATGGTGGACCGCCCGAGCAGCCTGGCAATAATGGTGCGAGATACTATACTATTCAACGAGTTAACGGAAATGGCGCCAATGGTAAAGGGGACGGAACGGCCGGTGCCCACAAACATAGCATTGAAGACAGTGATCGAGTAAAGAAAAGCAGCATTCATCGTCACTTCTTAAAGGAAGAGAAAGAGAAAAGAAAGTCGTTGGTAAGGAATCTCTCCTTCGCGTCGAATTTCCTGTGTTTGTTCTGCAAGTGAACGGAATCTCAAACAGCAAGGGACTATGCCCACTTCATGCGCCCATATGTCCGAGGGTCGGACGTCACCGTCATTGGACCCTCCACTCCTCTCGTTTTGCAGTGATGATACTCCAAAAGATCCTGCTCCTCAGAACTGCGACTTTCAAAAGTTGCCCCTTGCATCTTACGAGCGATATCAAATTTTCGCATCATGTCTGACAATACTAATACCAACGAACAGAAGACCTATCACAAGAAAGCTACAGGAGCTGCTCTGAATACTGTTAAAAAACACTCCAAGGATCATGATCTCAAACTTTATGGCAGCTGCTTCTGGTGAGTTGCTGATATCCTGAATATCATTCGCCATAGGTACTGATCTCAGCAGCCCCTTCGTGCAGCGAGTCTGGATCTCATTGGAAGTCAAAGGTCTCGGCTACCAATACATTGAAGTGGACCCGTATCAGAAGCCGGAGGAGCTGATGCGTGTCAATCCTCGTGGACTCATCCCCGCCCTGCAACATGGAGAGTGGGGATGCTACGAGAGCTCAGTCCTGATGGAGTACTTGGAAGACCTCAATGCTGGAGCTCCGCTCTTACCACAAGGAGACGCCAAAAACCGCGCTCACTGCCGCCTCTGGTCTGATCACATCAACCGCAAGATTCTGCCTCATTTCTATGGCCTGTTGCAGGCTCAGGACAATGGCAAGCAAATTGAGGAAGCAAGCGAACTGATGGCAGAAACCAAGAAGATCGTCCAGGCTGCAGACCCGTCAGGTCCATTCTTCCTTGGCCCTCACATCTCTTTCGTGGACATCCAATTTGCTCCTTGGATCATCAGACTCCGAAAGGTACTCATGCCCTACCGTGGCTGGCCAGCCCCGGAGCCAGGAAGTCGATGGGCGAGCTGGGTGGATGCCATTGAGAACAATGAGGGTGTCAAATCTACGACATCCACTGATGAGTTGTATATTGATAGCTATGAGCGGTATGCCGGTGAGTGCATGTGTGGTTTGCATTGATCCAAGGTAAAAGTAGCCAATCACCAGTGGCAGAAAATCGACCGGGCACCAGCCAAGTCGCAAACGCTGTCAATAAAGGGCACGGTCTACCATGAGGTTGTGATGAGTGTAGTAGCATGCGGGAGTGCGAAAGGATGATTGCACCGGGTAGTGCTTCAGAGCCATGGGATTGTTCGTACATAGATTCCATTCTCGTACATTTCTTGCAAGGAAGCTGCCGTCAATGGAACAATTCCAACTACTTTACAAACTCCATTCCGCTTCCGTAGAGTGGACCGTCGCCTCTACTTCACATATCGTGAACCAAAAATCACTGGTACCCGCATACAATTGCGTCACGCTATCCCCCTCCCTCCACCCACACCACCGCAATGGCCACCAAACCAGACTGCCCCTTCTGCGCCCTCGTCGCCGCCTACCCCCCCTCCCCCGTCCCCTATTCGCCCCCGCCCGCACCCCCGACACCCACATCCCCCACCGCGCACGTCATCCTCTCCACCCCGCACCTGCTGGCCTTTCTCGACCACGCACCCATTTCGCGCGGACATGTGCTCGTGGTTGTGAGGGCGCATCGGGAGAAATTGGGGGTTGTGACGACGGTGGAGGGGCGGTGTTTGGGGGGGTGGTT
>JAABUW010005731.1_pt1 | contig 15969 bp, 19 predicted proteins | sample 5560081 | NCBI WGS metagenome assembly JAABUW01 (sample SAMN10711882, study PRJNA513363) | rock metagenome | isolation source: Antarctica rocks | place: Antarctica: Victoria Land, Knobhead sud | reverse complement strand
GCTCCGGGAAATCCATCGCCACAATGCCCAACCTCCCCTTCCCCTTCTCCCTCCTTTCCTCCCTCTCCCACAACCACGCCCTCAACCGCACATTCACACCCTCAACCCACTCCCCCCACCACCTCCCCCCCACAGCAATCGGGTGCGGCGGAATCTGATACCTTAAATTAAACTCAAACGCACTGGTGAAATTGATAAACCAATGTCCTGGATCCTTGCACTTCTCCGCGAGGACGAGGAGCTCCGCTATATCGGCGCCTTTACCCTCGATCAAGGAGGGGAGGGGGGTGCCGAAGGGGAAGTTGTAGTGGTCTTGGATTGTGAGTTGCGTGGAGTGGGAGGTGCAGATGGTGAAAGGGGTGGAGGGGTTGTCCTGCCATGAGGTGACGTCGATGCCGTAGGCGATTTTCTCGGGCTCGGCGTCCGGGTTTGAAGGGTCGGGGGATACGGAGGGGAAAGTGAAACGGCGGAAGAGTTGGATCCGGCCGCGGAGCTCGCCTAAGGTGAAGGGGGTGTTTGCTGTTCGCCATCGTTCTGCGTGCTTAGATATCAGATCTGACACCCCTGTGGCGAAATCTACCGTCGAGCGTTGACTTCCTCGGTCTCGTTTGATTTGAACAATCAAAGCTTCGCTGGGGTGCTTTGCCAAAAATCTATACATCACTCGAAGAACCGAGGAGAAAGTCAGCCCGAGGAAGCGTATGCCATGGCACATTTCGACGACATTGTCGCGCAGCCCGCAGCGGAAGTCGAAGTAGCGGATTCCGGCGGCGAGTTGGCGCCGGATTGAAAGGGTTTGGGTGGCGATGAAGGGGAAGGTGGAGGTGTAGGCGCAGGAGTCGTGGGTGCCGGGGAGGGTGAGGGAGGAGAGGGGGGCGTGGTCTTCTATGCGGGACATCCATTGCGAGAGATCTATAGGTCGTTCTTTCGAAGCCAGGGGACGGTTCTTCGAAGTATGTTTGCGGTAAGTTTGAGGTGTGGATCGGGATCCGGCGAGCTTTTCGATATCTTTCTCCATGTTGGATGGCATGGAGTTTGTTACCCAATTATCTTTCATGGGAACGTTCATGATGGCAATTTTAGGCAGCATTTTAGGGACGAAAAGATGCGAGTCGTAGAGATCCTTCTGCCGCAGAAATGGACGCCAAACTCCGTCCCATGCTTGTATGTATAGGCTATGCTCACAAGGCTATAGCACTAGTAAATCACGAATGCAAAGAAGAATGGGAGATTGAAGATGGAGTTGCGAAGTTGTGAAGTGAAGTGGAGGTGCCACAATTTACGCCACACAACGCCACATCAAAATCAATGTCGTCCAACAACAACAACGACCCCCGGAGGATCGGTCTGTGGTGCGAGAGGCGATGCTCAACGATAATCTTCTATAGCCCGTTTCTGATGCAGTACTAGCATCGGTTCCCAGCTCCCCGAACTCCCGAACGCAAGGTCTACATACCTTGGGGCCGTTAGTCGTATCGTTCAGAGGATCGATAAGATACTTACGTTTCGCCTTCAGCTAGACAGCGGCCCCCGAGTGTTACCTTTATGAACAGCTCATCAAGGAAGGATCGATCCAAAACCAGATGGAACCGGGAAAGGCCATGGCTCGTTGTTAACAGTTTGTCCCGGACACAGAAGAATAAAGTGCGTGTAGAATTGGCAAAGAGATGGGAAATCCTCCTCGGCGCATTCGCTCTTCTGTCCACTTGTCAACGGAACGTTGGCACCAAAATCACAGACCGGAAAATTTGAAGAAGAGGAGCTGCTCGAGGGTGATGTCGGTGGGGGAGTCCGCCGCCTCGATCTGGCTGATAAAGTCGGCTGGGGCTGGGGCGCTTTGATAGCCATTGGCCTTCTGCTGAGCGTCTGCGGACTGCATGACCGTGAGAGCGTCAAGGTTGAAGGTTGTCAGGTTATCAAATCCGGGAACAGTATAAGTGGCCAAAGGTCTTGGATGTCTAGTGAGCCTAGCGAGTCGAAAGAGGAGGGTAGAGCTTGAAGGATGAAAGCTGTTCCGTCGACACAATTGTTCGGGAATGAGAAGTCGCCTGTCTCCGCGCATGGATGGTCCCCAGTAGTATAGTCGTTGATTGTGGTCTTGATCACCACCACTTGAGATTGTGTCCGGAGCGAATTGATGACTGGCGCCGCGAAGGCTGCAGTGAAGACCTTATCAAAAGCGCTGTTAGTTCGCAACGTCAACCGTACAACACAATATCGCTTACGTCGTGAATGGATTGTGGAACATCGCCAAGGTCCTTTGCAATATCTCCAGAAAGTAAGATCGCGGGTAATTGAGTGTTGTTGGACGTGAAGTCGTCTGGGGTAGGAGTATTAAAAACTGCTGCAGGCTGCTTTCGACGTTTCCCTTCAATACGTTTATTGCTGATTCAACATCTGCAAAGTTCGAGAATGTCTGATCCGCGAAAGTCGTTGCTGGGTCGGACGCTAACGCGGTGGAGTATATGTCGCCTGCAATCCCAAGTCCTGCGCTGATGAACCCTCCAATTTCCGGTATTAGGCTTGTGAGCGATCCCAGTACCGTAATAGTGAGGCCAATACTTGCAGCCGAATCATCAGCAGCGTCCGACTGCTGCGGTCCAAACGCCTCCGTCTATAGGGAGTGAGAAAGTTAGCAGCGTCGACAGCACAATGAGGTTGATTTAACTAACAATACTCGCTGCCTGATTGATTACACTTTGAGCAGCGTCATCGGCCACTGCTGCAGAATAGAAGGGTGAGAGCGTTAGCAAGTGTGCCAGCCTTGCCAAAGTATTCAAAGTATTCAAAGGGTCTCGGAGCGCAACAAGGATTTCGTTCAGGTCTAGGAGAGCCCTTTTTACCTATCAGTGCTTACCTATAATGCGATGAAAGAAGTTGGCAAAATTGACTACGCCTTGGAGCGTGGTCGCCAAGGTCGGGTTGCCGGGGCAAACCTGCGCGTAGTTGTCGAGGGAACAACTGCGCTGAGAACCACAAGCGAAGTTCGTTCCTTGCAGGCCTGGCACTGCTTGAACGAGTCCAGCAACCACTCCACTGGGGAATGGCCCAGCAGTGGAAGCGAAGCTCTGGAAGGCCTGGCCGACGCTGGCCGAGGTCCAGGCGTCGGAACTCTTTGCTATAGTACAGATGGCAGAGTCTGTAGCGGACGAGGTGGTAACCTGGCCAAAGTTAATGTGCTGGAACTTGACGCCGGATCGCCGGTTGTACTTACAGTCGTCGAAGGAGTACTTGGAGCGCTCATGCTGCCAAGCGAGGCAATGCTGGTAAAAGAAGCGGAGTATGTCGCGGTCGCGGTATCTGATACTGCAGCGGCTGCTGAGGACCCGGCTACTGAGGGAGCGGCTGCAGAGGCAGACAGGGCGGCGACATTTGCTGAGGGCCCAACTGCTGAAGACCCAACCGCCGAGGACCCGACTACTGAGGGTGCAACTGCAGAAGCAGATGGGGCGGCAATATTTGCAGAAGAGCCAGCTGCTGAAGAGCCAGCTACTGAGAGAGCGGTGGCAGAAGCAGACGGGGCGGCGACATTTGCTGAAGAGCCAGCTGCCGAAGAACCAGCTGCTGAGGACCCAACTGCTGAAGACCCAATTGCTGAGGACCCAACCGCCGAGGACCCAACTGCTGAAGACCCAATTGCTGAGGACCCAACCGCCGAGGACCCAGCTGCTAAGACGGCGGCTGCAGAGGTAGAGAGACTGGCTGCAGCTCCGACTGAGCTAGAGTCGAGTCCAGCTGCTACTGATGCTGGCGACGAGGTTGACGGCGCAGCGGCAGATGCAGAGCCACTGGCCACGGGGTTCGCGAGTCCATGCTGGAGGAAAGAAACCAATACAACTGCAGCCTTCGCTGTGAGATGCATGCTGAAGGATAGATACAAGAGAAGATGCAATGCGGTCGACACAGATTCTGTGTATAAGGACTTACGAGTAAACTTTTATACGCATTAAGACGCCCAGTGTATTCTTGTGAAGAGCCATAGAAGGGCACAATGCTTAGCAGCTTAGGTGTGGGTTGGTTTATTCTAAGTTGGTTTATTCAAGGCACATACATCTCGCGAGAGCGATAGCCCCCCGAAGAAGTGCTTGTGGTCTCCGAGCCGGCGAATGAGCAAGCATGTGTCGAGGGCATGCGAGGGGGCAAAGGTTGCGAAAATCGCGAGCCGCGACCTGTTGCGCTGGTGTGGTTATTCATGTTGTTGTAGAGTTGATAGCGGCAGATAAGCGCTAGCAGACGCGTAAAGACTTCTTCTATCCAGCTCGTCAGACCACTTTCTCCGGAATAGAGGCCAAAATCGAGGCCAATTGCGAGACAGTGTCCAAGTATAGCTGAAGTCGGGGCAGAGACGCCGCAGAAGAGGAGGCCGGACGTTGCAGGGCTAAGGATTTCAGCGAGCGGACGTTGCTTGTGACTTCGCACGGCGGCGTAGCTGAGGCTTCACGGGGACGGGAAGAGTAGGTGAAAGGAAGGACCTAACATGTCGTTCCATACCTACCTGTTCTCAGCACTACGGCCCAGGGAGACCCAAGCTTTAGTAGTCAAAGCTTATACCAATTCAGGCAGTAGGCTCCGAGAGAAGCAACCTCATCATCGCGTCGGAACCATATCGGGCCTGTGTGATCTCAGTGATATCGTGGCCATCATGTCTCGCCCAGCGGGATCCACCGCACGCCGCTCGGTCAAGACTGAGTACATCGAAACGGTATGTTCTCAACTTCACCATGCACGAAGGCCCAGTACTGAGCATGTAATAGGACACTGGCAACAAAATCTCACGACGAGCCTTCATCGAAGGTAAACAGAACATCATGCTCGGTGGCAAAACCGTCATAATGGCTGGAGTCCATCTCCGTGGGGACCTGTGCCGGAAACCAGAGCGCGTCGCAGAGGGTGAGAAGGAGAAACCCAACACGACTGCGGTCAGCATCGGAAGGTTTATAGCTCCTCTGAGATCCTCCACGCCCGCTGAACTTTTTACAGGGCAACCGTAGTGTCCACAAATACAGTCATTCGGCCCCCAATGCGACTCCACAAAGGACAGATGACTTTCATCCCCATGCGGATCGGCGATAACGTGTTCATTGGACCCAACGCGCATATCTCTTCGGCGTCTATCTCATCGCATGTCTATATCGGAGAGAATGCTGTTCTGTCGCCACTCTGTATTGTGAAGGAAGGTAGCAAGATCCTGCCCAATACGGTTGTGCCACCTGGCATGACAGTTCCAGCTGGGACAGTAGTCGGCGGCAGACCCGCAAGGATCCTTGGTGAGGTGGGTGATGGATGGGGCCAGGGTGGTGGAGTGGAAGTCGAAGACTGGGTCGAGGGCGGAGACCTGCGGCCGCTGGTCAGGAGTATCAAGTAAGGGTCACAGAGGCTCTTGACCTCGCCCCGACGTGCTTACTATCATGCTCCCACCATGGTTGCGTTTCGCAAATTCGCAACTTGGAGACGACCTGAAATCTACTTGCGCTGGCTACAACATTGAAACATCCGGAAGTTCCGGATCTGCTGGTCGCGTAATGCAATGCACGCCAGCCTGGACTATGTTTCACCGAAGCAGGGCCCAAATATGAGACGGTTAGAAACATGGAATTCCATTCAAGCAGGGCGCTGCGTTGCTTGGCCCTGATTCGAACCGATGCGCTCGTTCGGGTTCTTACCAACAAGCCACGCTGCCTACACAACATGAAGTACAGATGGACCGAAGCGCAATGCAGCTATCAGCATACCGCATCTGCGGTGATCTCGGATTCCTCATCAGATCTACGAGCGCACACCGGGAACATCAAATCAAGCTATAAGTGGAGCACACTTGACTACACTAAAAGATCAACACGCACATGGGTTAGTGTGCTGCAGGCAAGGCCATGATTGAATTGTACGGCAATAGGTCTACAATGATACATGGCGCTCCATCACTGTACTGGAAATGCATAGCCGGCTGATTCATTGGCATGGCAATCTATTTCCGCACGTTGCCTACTCCACGTTTCACCAAAGTATCTCCCCACGGGGTATGCATATGCCGTACCGGCTCGAGAACAGAGTCTAGACCATCTTAGAAGTGTTTCCAGCTCGAACAAATGGACAACGGTTCCCATCTAATAACAACAGCTGGATTCTGTTCCATCACAAACGGCCGTTGTACCTCACTCCGCTACTGTACCACGTCCCTACCGGAAGATACGACATCAAGCCTGTATACAGCTGGGTGCAGGCAAGCATGGGGTCAGATAAAAAGCAAGAAGGTGTTCTGCATCACCAAGCGGATGTCCATGGCTCCACGACCACCAGTCAAGACGAGGTCGTCGGCTTCGTTGCGGAGCTCGACGAGTTGCCAAAAGGTACGAAGACCACACATATACCATTCGACATGACTGATTTTCATACCAGGCTATTTCCGCTCCAAGTACTTCCTAGGCTCGACCTTTGCCGTCGGCATGGGCTTATGGGCAGCGACCGGCCAGTTTGGTTACGCAGCACCACTACTCGGAGTCATTAATGAAGATCTCGGCCCAGACCCAAATTACATTTGGATCTCCCTGATTTACAACGTCTGTCTCTCTGTCTTCCTTCCGATCGTCGGCCGCTTGTCAGATATCTTTGGGAGACGATACTTGTGAGTCCACATACCACTATCACGATCTGAGTGATGGCTTACGAGATCCAGCTTCATTGGAGGCGCTGTCTTCGGAGTAGTAGGCACAATCATCTGTGCCACTGCACAATCGATTAATGTCCTCATTGGTGCCAATGTCATCATGGGCGTTGCAAACGCAACGCAGCTGTCTTTCCACGTTGTCCTTGGAGAGCTGGTGCCGATGAAATACCGTTATGTGATCAATGCTATCATTTACAGTATGCCAATCTGACCGGTTCTGACTCTTGAGATATCGAAAGCTGACCGTACAGCTTTCTGCATCCCGGGCAGCGGTGTTGGCTCAGCCATCTCCTATGCCTTCGTTGTCAGATACCCTTCTCTGTCGTGGCGAGGCCCATACTGGCTGCTCGTGGCGATCAACGCTATTGCGCTGGTCGCTTGGGTTCTGTGAGTGATGTTAGACCGCATTGGGTAGCGATCCGCTGATGTTGAGTTCGTTCGATAGTTTCTATTTCCCACCAACCTTCGATAACAAGCACAAGGACCAAGGCGAAGAAAGCAAGAAAGCCTTCTGGATCAAGCATTACGACTACGGTGGCACCCTGCTCTTCTCTGTGGGTTTCGTCATCTTCCTACTCGGCTTGAATTGGGGAGGTGGCATCTACCCGTGGACCAGTGGACGGGTGCTGGGCTTCATCATCGGCGGCTTCGCAATCCTGGTTGTCTTTGTGCTGTACGAGATCTACATGCCGCTGAAAGCGCCCTTCATGCCCATGCATTTGTTCAAAAATCAAGGATGGGTCATCGCATCGGTACTGCTGGGTATTGGAGCTGGAGTCTACTATGCTTTCGCCGTCATCTTGCCTACACAGGCGGCTGTACTTTATGGTAACGGCGATCTCCAGTATGTCGGCTGGCTCGGCTCGCTGGTGGGATGCGGTATTATCTCTGGGCAGATGACTGGAGGCGTGCTGGCTCGATACATCGGCAAGGTCAAGTGGCAATGTATGGTGATGTTCGTCGTCGGCGGCGCTTTCCTGGGCTGTAAGTCTTCTTTCTTCCAAACCGAGAATGAGACTCGTACTGATCATTGAAAAGCCGCCGCCGTAATCACAGCGGACAACAAGAACACCGAGCTCGCACTCATCTTCATGGGCTGCTTCTTCATCGGCTGGAACGAAACGGTATGCCTAGCAAACGCTACCATCATGCTCCACGACCAGCAAGAGATCGGTGTAGCTGGCGGCGTCGCGGGATCCATCCGTGGTGCTGTCTCAGCCATCTCGCTCAGCGTCTACACCTCTGTCCTCACCAACCGCCTTACGAAGACTATCACGAACCAAGTGCCACCAGCGTTGATCGGAGCTGGGCTACCTCCATCATCAGTCGAAGGCTTTCTGGGAGCCATCACTGTTGGCACACCAGAAGCTTTCGCAGCAGTGCCCCGGATTTCGGCCAGAATAATCGCAGTCGGCGTACGGGCGTACAAGGTTGCGAATGCCGATGCTTACAGCACGGTATACCTGTCGACGATTGCGTTTGCTGGTACTGGAGTGATTCTGTGCTTCTTCGCTAAGAATACTGAGAAGTTGATGTTAAATTCTGTCGCGGCGACGCTTCATGGTGAGGGTGTTGACGATTCGGCTAAAGTGATTGATGAAGAGAAGATAGCTCACTGAAATGATAGCGCATCCATTGCTCATCCAACGCTCTGTAATTGTTGAAGCCTTCGAGGACTAGGGATATTTTCCTTCCTCATCATATGTCGACCTCCCGAATGCCGAACTCAAACATCTGATTCGACTCCACAGACCGCTCATCCACGAGCTTCTTCGCTGTCTCGACTCCTGCAGTCGGCACCTTGTACTCGAACCGCTTCCCAGCAGCTGGCGTTCTACCATCTGGCAATGCATAAGGGAAGGGAAGATACTCTGGCATCAAGCCCAGCTGTCGTAGCAGCGTTGCCTGGTCCCAGCCGATATGCTCGTGGTAGAGCCGGTCGCCGCGGATGTTCACGACGCTGGTGAACGGAATCTCGACGTATTTGCCTGTTGGAGGCACGCCTGGAAGACTGTTTTCCTGTCAGCCTCTGGTTTGAGGGACTATGGCGAATCGATGCCACTTACATCCAGTCGATCTCCTTATCATGCGTGAAGCTGAAAATAAACTCATCGATCACCCTATCAATCCCAACAGTCCTACTGACCAGCTCCAGCGCGGTATCAGCAGGGTTGTTAAAAATGAAGTGATGTCTGTAGAAGTTGGTCAGAGGATCTCTACCAATACCTCCAGTCATCGTTGGTATGTGGTTCACATATGGTTCCTGAACCATCGTCGCCATCGTCTTCTCGACCGCTCGCTCGCCGAATTCAAACTTGGTGTGCTCCTCCCAGATCGCTTCAAGGTCGAAGTACGGGCCTCCTGTTAGCGGCTTCATGAAAGTGAGACACCTTGTGTGTGAGACAGCTGCGGGAGCGCTGCGGAAGTTGTCGTGCGCTGGGATAGTGAGGAACGGGCCCGAGTCCTGGTACTCGAATACCTTGACGTCCTGGTCGACTGGTTTCGTAAGGACAGACCTTGTGCCTGTGAGATGCCATTGTTGTGGTACCGGCGTGTCGATTTCCTGGAAGCCGTAGTTGATGAATGCAGCAACGTTGTATGCCTTGAACGTATCGACCATTTGGTGGGTCAATCGGACATTGTAAGCTGCTGAACGTCAGCGCCTCGCATATCGTAGAAGTGCTATCAATGGTCTGATACGTACAGACAACCCCGAGCCGTTCTATAGAGTCGCACTCCTGCATCCGCTGCAACTCCTTCCAGGCGGCGGTCATATGCGCCCTGAAGTTTTTCTGGTCGGACTCATCGCCAGCTAGCGAGATCTGCACCACAGCATAACCCTCTTCTGCCCATTTCTGGAGCGGTGGCGGGTCAAGAGTCTTGCCACTTGCGCTCAGATCGAGGTCGCGAGGTACTAGTAGGATGAGTCCGGGTCCGTGATTTCTGCGAGTGAGTGGCGGTTGGGCGATGAGGTAACTAGAGACCTTGTACGGTTGCGCCGATGGGAGCTGAATCGCTTCTTCGTCATTGTTGTGGCCATTGGTATGTCCGTTCATTGTATAAGTGCCCGGGATAAGGTGTGTGTTGGTGACTTTCCTACGTGGTGGATGTATTTGACTTCGGGCGAGACGTCAGTGGTCGACGATCACATGCATGTTGGGTATAGACTTCTTGCGAATGATTTGGCAACAACGACTGAAAAATGTACACGACGGCATTTATGCTCGAGTCCATGGTCATAATGGCATATACGAAGATCGTCTATATTTAGTCTGTACTCAACATCATCTACAACTTCGCCTTCCCACCTCCCAAATCCAGCCCCGTGACCTCTTCCAACTCCTTGACAGCCAGATCCACCTTCCCAAGATTGACCTTGATCGTCCCCATCCCCAAACCCTTCGCGGTCTTCAAGTTCGTCCCAATATCATCAATAAACACAATATCCTCCGCCCTCACATTATCAGTCGGCCGTCTCTGCTTCACAAACTCATGCAACCGCACGATCGCGTACTTATAAATCGCCTCATCCGGCTTCCGCATCCCAACATGCGCACTGGACACAAAGACATCGAAGATCCCATCCAGTAACTTGCTCGCCTTGCCATCCTGGGTCGTAGCATCGTACAACGGATGTCCGGGCGGGAAGATAGACGTATTGCTCAACGCCCCAATAATCAACTTGCCCTCACTCTGATCCGCGTACTGCCTCAACTTCTTCAACGCCGGGCCCATATACGGATCGAGCTTGCGGGCTTTCGACATCATCTCGAGGTGCAAGAACTCGGTATCAATATGTGGAACGGGAGGCACCCCATAGTCTGCTACACCAGGCTCCACGCCGCCTTGCTTGCTCCGCTGCTCGGACAGGTATTTGGCGTAGTAGGTGCGCCATCTCTTCTCGTCTTTCATATCTTCCCTCCATTCGTCCAAGAACTGTTTGTTGGTCAACAGCTCGCCGCGTTCGAGACGTTGCCAGGCGCCGTTGGGGTTGGTTTGGGAGATGGTCCAGTTGACGTAGCCGAGGGGGATGCCGTTGGCGTGCTCGTAATCGAGGATTGCTTGGAAGGGGGAGACTACCTGGAACGTTACAGTACGAGTCAACAATGATGAACATGGGACGGACGTGTTGGTCGGCATGAACCTACGCAAACGCCGCCAATATCGAACAACAGCACCAACGGCCGCTTGTCACTCGCTTTGGGAGCTGGCATCTTGAGGATCGTTCCGAAGAGCCTGTATGTCTTATTGTCCTTCGTCCACAGCGACTTCTGGGTCGTTGCTTGCGGCTTTATGGTTGTCATGTAGGAGCGATGGCTGGTACACTTTCTCAAGTTGATCAACCACCGGAAGAAGAGCCACAACAAGACAATAGTCTACTTGGAGTAGCCATCGTCAACTGCATCGCATCAAGCCATATATCTAACAACTCAACATCCGTCTCGTAACCGCGGCACCTCCAACAAAATTGCCGGATCGCCGAGCAACTTTATTTACTAAGCACTATTCTTAATCACGTGCTGTCGAAACTACTTCACCTCATTGAAACCACCATCCCATCCCATCGTCTCCCCTTATCCCGCCGACCATGGTCCTCCGCCTCCGCCTCGCCCGCATACGCACCCCCGGCGGCTCCCGCCGCCACAACCCCAAATACAACATCGTGCTCGCCCACGCGCGCAGCGCCCGCGACGCCCTCCCCCTCGAAGTCCTCGGAACCTACAACCCCATACCGTCCCTGCCAGTAGGCGCGGAAGCCGGCGACAGGAAGCAGAAGGCGATAAAGGTCGATGTTAGTAGGACGAAGTATTGGTTAGGGGTCGGTGCGCAGCCGAGTGGGGTTGTTTGGCGGTTGATGGCTATGGTACGTATACCCACAGTGAGGTGAATGAGGTGAGGGGAAGCAGGGGCTAACGGGATGGGTGATGGTAGATTGGGCTTCTGCCGCCAAAATACCTGCCGACGGGGGAACAGACGCAGAATGCGCTCAAAGCTGTACGATTTACTACACATACGAGTTCGGAGGAGAAGCGGGAAGCGCGGTGGGCGAGAGAAGAGTCGAAGGGGCCTGCGATGAAGGCTGTGGAGGCGCGGGCGAGAGGGGCGAGGGAAAAGGAGATCACTGGGGTCAGCAACACGAGTCCAATGGATCCGAATGAGGCGTGAGGTCTGCTTTGAGGAGAAAGAATGAGCAGCTATAACCGGGCCTGCTTGGGAAGAAGGCAAAAGCAAAAGTGCTGGTGACTACAATCGAGTCTCGGTCTGGCCGTTGGGCCATTGGTCTTGCAGCAGACGGGGTTGAACGCGCTGCCTAACGTGCAATGCGGACGACCGCCACCAACGCCTTCAGACGCGTGCCGAGTATCGAGAATCCAACCCGAGCGCACCGCGCACAAACCACAGAAGCCATGCAGCAAGAGGAACCGGACTTGGCGTCAAAGCAGCGCGGCAGAACATGCAGTGGTCGGGAGATGTACGATTACGACTCTAAATTAGCACTAGGTACATGTACTTGTACGGTGACAGCGAGGAAAGAATACATCGAATTAACCCACTACCTTATCCACAAGACACCGCGCAATAACAACCGCACTGCACTGGGTATGCCCGCTTATTCGTCAGCGCACAGCGCTCTCAGGTTCAACACAAGGAAAGCCTCATCTCCACTCCCCACAGATTACTACTTCCTTTATCTCTACATGCCTTTCCCGAAAGTATGCATTCCACTCCTCCGCACCTCTCCCACGCATGGCTTAACGACAGGATCGATGAGCATGTCCACCTTACTATCCGCCGCGGGCGAGGCCGTCTAAGCCCCGGCCCTCGTCTCCTCGTCCTCGTCGATCGTGCTGTCGTGGGTGGTTTGATCGCGCTGCTACGAAGACATAAACATTAGTCACTGGTCAAATTCAACGTCGTACTTGAGGTGAGATTGCTTACCATCCGGCTCTCAAGCTCCTTGAGCTGGCTCTCACGCGCCAACAACTCCTGCCTCTTCTCGTTGATCTCGCGCTGCACCTTCACCTCAATCTCTCTCAGCTTCTCCTCCTCGCGGCGGAGCTGCTCCTCCTTGAGCCTCACGCTCTGGGAAGCCAGAGACTGTGGGTCAAGGAAACCTTCATCGGACACGCCGCCTTGACCGGAGCCGCTGTCGCCGGGCGAAGTGACGGACTTGGAAAGCTTCTGAGTACGGTAGTTCTCGTAGAGGAAGTCATGGGTGATTTCCTTGAGGTCGGCCAAATGGGAGTGGAGAAGGGCGGAGCGGATGGCGAGGAAGTCGCTGTGGCGCGGGTTGTCTACTTCGACTGTGCCCCAGGGGTATTGACTGCGCATGTATGTCAGTCATGAAGCAGATCATTTGTGTGGAGATAGAATACTCACCGAGCGCGAACTCTCCTACCGTCCACCTCAACAACCTCCTCAGAGCCAACAATGGCGAAGGGCATCAGTCCGCGAAGTTCGGCGTTCTCCTCGACCGTGTCCTCGTCATCTTCTTCGATGTCGTACGGGAAGTTGTAGCTGTGTATAGCGTTAGTATGCAGATATGTGGCTCAACAGTACTATCACATACACAGGAATGCGGTAGTGCTCGATATCCTCCATGATGAGCTTCTTGCTCTCAGCGAGTTCGAGTGGAGTCAGCGAATCGGCCTTGCCAATAACGGGGATAACGTTGACGAGAGGCGAGAGACGACGCATGAGCTCAATGTCCAGTTCGCGCAGTCCGTGGCCTGCATATCATCAGTATCGAGATCGCCACCCCTTTGTGTAAGGATGGATTGATGCTCACCAGTCGGCTGCACAAAGTACAACAACACATGCACGCGGTTGTCCCGGAATCGCGGATTACGCTTGATCCGGCTCTCCTCCGCGACAATGTCGTCGTACTGCCTCTCCAGATAGCTCGAGATCTCGCCGAATCCAGCCTCGTTGTCCACATGGTCACCGAATCCTGGCGTATCGACAATGGTCAAGCTGACCCTCGTGCCTTCCTCATCGAGTTCCAGCTCCACCGTCACCGGCTTAATCTTCACCGACGGCTCGCCGGTGCTCTCCGAGTCGAGATATGGCGGCGCATCGGAGTCGAGATGAGGCAGGACAGCCTTCTGGCAGAGAGTGTTGACGAAGGTCGTACGTCCAGTGCCTGAAGCGCCGCAGACCATGAGGCAGAACTGGATGCCCTTCTTCACGTTCTTCTTGCGGCGCAGCTTGGGGCCGGGGATGCTGTTGGCGGACATCTTGGAGGGTCTGGGATCTTGTGCGCGGTGATTAGACGACAAGTCGGCTGCGAAGTGACCGCGCTGGGACATGGGAGACTCGTGGGCGGAGGGCGTGAAGAAGGGGCTGGCTCACCTCAAGATGTAGCCTGGTAGTTGTTTCGAGCACGTGACACGTCCAATGGATATATCACTTGGTCGGCGGAAGGATTGAGAGCGGGTGGAGGAGGAGGAGGAGGAGGTTGCGACGATGGATTTTCTGGTCGACGTTTCGTGCAAGCTTCAGGGAAGTCGCAAAAGGGGACAAAATCGCGCTAGGGCGCTTGCTGCCGATTGGCCTCCGCACTTTGAGCTCCGCTCGGGCCTCGTCTATGAATCGACCTCATCTTGATGGCTGAAGTGTATTGTGAGAACAGGAAGTACATCGATTAAAACCACCTGAGACTACCGAGGGAACGGGCACCTGCGACAAAATTACTTCACGCGTTCAAACAACACCCTCAAGCCGTGAGGGGACAACTCCAGCAAAGTCATCACCAGCCACGACTATTGATATATCCATCTAAGACCAATTTAGTATGGAGACAGAAAGATAGCTCAAAGCAAAAAGCTGAGATTCAAATGTACCAGGTGCTGTTTTGACGCACCGCACGACCTTGACGTCAGATCCTCTTTGACCCAACCCTCGGACTTTTGTGGCCAAGATGAACGCCCGCCAACCAATCCAACCAAACAACACCCCGGCGGTCCTGAGTCTCTCCTTCTCCGCCTCTCGCAACCGCTTCGTAGCTGGATTATCAGATGGTATCCGCGTCTTCAGATCGGACAATTGTCTCACAACCTATCAGCCCTCGACCATCGACCCAAGATCACCCTTCGCAGGCGGGATAGCGATCGCGGAGGCGCTGGATGACCGGTACATCGCTTTTGTATCAGGTGGACGCAGCACGGTTGGGAAGCAAAGTGTTGTAGTGTTCTGGGATTGTTCGGTTGACAAGGAGGTGCAGCGGCTGGATCTCAGCGAGCCAGTGAAGGGTGTGAGAGTATGTGGGAAGTGGATGGTCGTTGTGTTACTGGAGAGGACTGTTGTGTTCGCCTATCAGCAGCTGCAGCAGGCTACTCCGCCACCAGAGAGTAAACACGAAGACGATGATGACGATGATGGAAGAACGGAGAAGGCTTCGCAAGTGGCGGAGGACGCATTACAAGGACCCAATCAAGTCCACGCTCTCCACCCGACATCTTCAAACTCTTTCGCACTAGCTGCTCTCCGCAACGATCTTTTGGTTCTACCAGCTCAAAGCATCGGCCAAATCCAACTCATCCCTCTCCCCTCAGGCTCTAAGCGAGTCCTCCGAGCACACAACACAGCCATCCGCTGCATCGGCCTCTCGCCATCCGGCAATCTCCTCGCCACAGCTTCCGAGCAAGGTACCCTCATCCGCGTCTTCGATACCAAGACTCTCGACCAAGTCGCTGAGTTCCGTCGCGGCGTCGAAAAGGCGATCATCTACAGCCTAGCGTTCTCCGCTGGCGAGCGCTGGCTAGCCTGCACAAGCGATAAAGGCACTATCCACGTTTTTGATCTGCGTCCACCTCCGGAGTCCACATCAACCACGACGACCGCCCGGAACGACCCACGAACCACCTCAAGTCCTCACCACAAGTCTTCATCCCAACCCACTGCTCCCAACCCCCACCGCCTCTCCACCGGCCGTCCCTCCTCCACCCTCTCCGGCCACTCTTCCCCTACAACCGCGATAACCGCGACAACTCAAACAGCCTACCAAGGCAGCATACAAGAATACTACGGTCTCCGCCCCCCTCCCCTCTCCCCCTCCCCCTCCGCCGGCACCTCCGCAGTCTCAGCCTTCAAATCCTCCTCCTGGGCCCCCAAAGTCCTCAAAGACGTCCGCTCCGTCGCCTCCACCGCCTTCATCATGGGAGATGATGGTCCGTATTGGCAGGGCGGGAGTAGCCATAGTTGGACGACGGCGCCTGGTGGGGTGAGGAAACGGGTGAGGAATGCTGTGCCCAGTCTTCCAGGGGATGAACGGGGGAGGGCTGTTAAGGGCGTGGTGGCGTTTG
>JAABUW010005730.1_pt1 | contig 15969 bp, 18 predicted proteins | sample 5560081 | NCBI WGS metagenome assembly JAABUW01 (sample SAMN10711882, study PRJNA513363) | rock metagenome | isolation source: Antarctica rocks | place: Antarctica: Victoria Land, Knobhead sud | reverse complement strand
GCAACGGATAAGCAGCAGCGCTTCGTCCAGTTGATCGAGCAGGGGATCAGTAACGCTGAGGCGTGCCGGATGGTGGGGATCAACCGGCGGACCGGGACACGGTGGCGGTTCGGGCGCACGGTCCAGAACACCGCGGGGTCGATCCCCACAAGCTGTCGGCGACGATCGAGGTCGTCGACGACCGGGAGACGGTGTGGGCCACGGGTCGGTTCGGCACCGACAAGGTCGGGTACGCCGCGATGCGCAAGCACGTCCAAGCCTGGCCGGAGCGGGTCTGGGCGGTCGAAGGCAGCAACGGCGCCGGCCGGCCGCTGGCGCAGCGGCTCCTGGCCGACGGCGAACACGTCGTGGACGTGCCGGCCAAGCTGTCGGCCCGAGCCAGGTTGTTCGACACCGGGCACAACCGCAAGACCGACGCCCACGACGCGCACGCGGTCGCGGCGGTCGCGGTCCGCACCCGCGGGTTGCGAGTGTTGTCCTACGACGAGGAGCTCGAGGCGCTGCGGATGCTCGCCGACCGCCGCGAGGAGCTGACCCGCCAGCGGGTCCAGACCGTCAACCGGCTGCACCGGCTTCTCGCCGAGCTGACCCCCGGCAGGGCGAAGAAGGACATCACAACCTTGCAGGCCAAGGCAATCCTCGCCGGCGTACGGCCCCGGGACATGGCCGGCAAGACTCGGCGCCGCCTTGCTGCCGAGCAGCTGGCCGAGCTGGTTGCGGTGGAGAAAAAGATCAAGGCCCTGACCGCAGAGCTGAAGCAGATGGTGAAGGCCTCCGGCTCGGGGTTGATGGACCTGCGCGGTGTCGGGCCGGTCGTGGCCGCCCGGGTCCTGGCCGATGTCGGCGACGTCGCCCGGTTCGCCGACCGCAACCGGTTCGCGTCATGGACCGGCACCGCGCCGATCGAGGCCTCCTCCGGCGAGATCGTCCGGCACCGGCTATCCCGCGCCGGGAACCGGCGGATGAACCACATGATCCACATCGCCGCGACCACCCAGATCCGCCTCGACACCCTCGGCCGCGCCTACTACCGGCGCAAACTCGCTGCCGGCAAGACCCGGGCAGAAGCCATGCGCTGCCTCAAGCGGCGCATCTCCGATGCCCTCTATCGGCAACTGCTCGCCGACGCCAGGGCAGTCCCAGCCGCGGGCCTGGACGCGGGCCCGGGAGGGCACCGCGGGGCGTCACATGAATACAGCGCGGCCGGCTCACACCCGCACACCGACACTTCGGATCAGCCACTTCCCGGGCCCGCACCAACGACGCTACCCGCGCCAAGTCCGGTGAGGAAGACCAACACCGCAAGCCACCTCGAGCCAGCATCTTGACAACAGAGGGGAGCCGAAAGGACGCACGCGGCCGACCGGCGTCGCGCTGGGCGAGCCGTCCTCGTAGCTGGTCGCGATGACCGCGGTGTTGTGGCCGAAGAGCAGGTTGAAGGTCGGCTCTTCGAGGGCATCTCGGTACAGGCGGCGTGGCGTCGCCGGACGGACGAGCCAGGGTTCATGGAGGGCATGAGAAGGCTTGCATGCCGTTTCGCAGCGAACGGGGTCAACGCAGCCGGGCGAGATGGAGCTGGAGGTCACCTACCATCTCCACTCGGGCCGGCAGGACCTCGAGGATGGCGTCGAGCGCCTCGCGGCGAACCGGTACCGGCAACTGGAGGTAGGCCGACACTGTCGAGAGATGCCCGACGTAGTCGTCGGCAGCCATGTTCGTCCGACGTGCGATGGTCGACTGGCGCACGTCGACGAACAAGGTAGAGGCAGCCAGTTCGGTGCCGGGCCACTGCATCGGGCTGTCCGCCGGGGTGCTGTCCGGAGACGGGACGTCGTCGTCAAGGTAGGTGGATCGCACTGCCTCGACGCGGTCCCGGAGGTCAGGATCGGCCAGCTCCCTTTGCCCACCGAAGGACGCGAATATGCCTCCCGGAGCAAGCATCCCGGCCGCTCTCACCCAGCGACCCTCTGGTTTGGTCCAGTGCAGTGACGTCGTCGCGAAGACCAGGTCGTAGGCCGGGGTAAGTGGAAGGTCTTCGAAGGCCGCCCGCACCGTCGTGACGGTGTCGGGTACGTGCGGCGCAGCTCCAACAACATGGCCGGGTCGGGATCGGTGGCGGTGACGGCGACGCCGTTCCAGGCGAGTACGCGGGTGGCCTTTCCGGTGCCCGCGCCGATCTCGAGAGCCGTGCCAACCGGGCGACCCGCGTACGCGAGCACCTGGCCAACCAGCTCGTCGGGGTACCCCGGCCGGAACCGCTCGTATGCCGCCGCCACCGCACCGAAGCTCAGGGCGCGCTGGGACACACACGCCGATCATGTCATCGCTGAGTCGATTGCGAGCCACCGCCATCTGGTAGATCGTCGCGCCGGCTGGCGGCGGAAGGACGCAGCTGGGCAGCGCCGGGCCTCTTGTCCGCTGGGTCGAGTCACCGTGGTCAGCGCCCGCTCGGCCCGCCGTCGCCGCTCCAGCAGCCAGTCAGGGAGTACGACCCCGAACGAAGCTTGGGGATGGCCACCTCCATCGTCCCGGCCCGGGGATCCCACTCCCGGGCCTGATCGACCCAGCTTGCAGCGGACACGACAGTGCGCCGCCATGCGGCCGATAGACACAGGTCGACGCGACCGAGGAACGCGTGACTTCGCCGACGACCGAGCCTGTTGGAACGCTCTCGGGAGTCAGGTGCTTGAGCGCCCCTGCTCGGATCGGCTCGGTGAGGGGCAACTTCAACGCCCAAGCGGCAGGAGCTGGCATGGGCGCGCGAGCGCCAACACACGTGGCAAGGAGCACCTGCTCCTTGCCACTTCCAAGGTATAGCGCAAAGGGGGGCTTGCGGCAAGGCCCTTGCGGTGTCTCACACTTGTCGGCCGTGCCCGGTCACCGGCGGCGATGAGTAGGGGATGTCATGGTGGACGTTGTTGTTGTGGGGGCTGGCCCGACTGGCCTGATGTTGGCTGGCGAGTTGACGCTGGCGGGGGGTCGACGTCGCGATCGTCGAGCGTCGCCCCACGCTGGAACTGGTGGGTTCACGTGCGGGTGGGTTCCACTCGCGCACGATCGAGATCCTCGATCAGCGGGGCATCGCCGATCGGTCCTCGCGGAGAGGCAGACCCATCCCGTGCCGTACTCGGGCAGGATGATGCTGGATATCAGCGACTTCCCGACTCGCCACCCGTACACACTCGGGCTGTGGCAGAACCACATCGAGCAAATTTGGGCCGGCTGGGTCGACGAGTTGGCAGTGTCGATCCATCGCGGGCTGGACGTGACCGGTTTCGTTCAAGACGACACTGGCGTTGACGTTCGGCTGGCTAGTGGCGAAGAGATCCGCGTGAAGTACATCGTCGGCGCCGACGGCGGCGCAGTGTCATCCGCAAGGCAGCCGGGATCGAGTTTCCCGGGTGGGAGGCGACCACGAGCGCCATGATCGCCGAGGTCGAGGTGACCGAGGAGCTGCCGGCGGGCGTCAAGTACGACGCCAGGGGCCTCCACGGACTGAGCTTCATGGAGGACGGGCGGACCGTGCGTGTGGTCACGAGCGAGCGAGAGCTGGGGATCACGACCGAACCACGCTGAGCGACCTCAGCGGGAACCTGACCGCGGTCTACGGCACCGATTTTGGGGTGCATCACCCGACCTGGATCTCGAGGTTCACCGATGCAACCCGCCAGGCGGCGGCCTACCGCAGCGAGCGGGTCCTGCTCGCCGGTGATGCCGCGCACATCCACTCTCCGGCCGGTGGTCAGGGGATCGGGCTCGGCATCCAGGACGCCGTGAACCTTGGCTGGAAGCTCGCTCAGGTTGTCAAGGGCGTCTCATCGGGAAGCCTTCTGGACACCTATCACGCCGAGCGGCACCCGGCCGGCGCCCGCGCGTTGGAGTACTCGAAAGCGATGAGTGCGCTCCAGCGCCACGACGTACGGATTGCTGCAGTGCGCGACCTGATGGACGAGCTGGTAGGAATGAGCGAGTCGCGTCAACATGTAGTCGGACTCATCTTCGGCCTCGACGTCCACTACGACCTCGGCGAAGGGCATCCGCTGCTCGGCCGTCGAATGCCTTACCTCGATCTGCTGAGTGGCGGTCGCGTGGTACGGGTCTACTCCCTGCTCCACGCAGCTCGTCCAGTGTTGATCAACTTCGGACCGTCGGGGAGCGTCGCCTTGGGGCCCTGGGCGGATCGGGTGCGGTTGGTGGACGCCTCGTATGCCGGCGCCTGGGAGCTGCCGGTGATCGGCACAGTTGACGCTCCAGTCGCGGTGCTGGTCCGACCCGACGGCCACGTGGCTTGGGTGGGAGACGAGACTCAGTCAGGGCTGAAGGATGGGCTGACTACCTGGTTCGGGACGCCCGACCACAGCAAGCGCGGCACTCGATCTGGGGCCGGCCCGACAGCGGCAGAGTCGGGCGAGCGTAGCCGCCCCGACAGCGGCAGAGTCGGTAGAGGTAAACGGTATGTGGGCCGTCTACGACGGAAGTGCCCTCTCAGGTCCGTGCGCCCAGGCACTCGCGGATGAGCGCCGATCGTCGATCGACTCGGGATGGGCGCGATCCTGTAGTGGAGCTCCAGTCAGTCGCCTACGACAGGCCGCTGCCGCAGGGCCTGGCTGGCGAGAGCCAGGAGAGCTCGGTCCGTGCCGCGCCGTCCGACCAGGCACAGCCCGACAGGAAGGCTGTCGGCGCGGGCAGCTGGTATTGCAACGGAGGGTAGTCCGGCGATGCTCGCCACACAGGTGAGCCTGAGGGTGCCGGCTCGCATAGCGGCTCTGTCCTGTTCGGACATCTGCGGTGGCGGCGCGGGTGTGCTGGCCGCGGGCTGCAAGAGGACGGTGCCGGGGGGGAGACGGTCCGCGAGCAATAGGCGCGCGCGCGCGAGGACTTGTTCGGCGGCTTCGAGCTGTTCCGGAGTAACCGATCGCCCGGAGGCAAAGCGCTGGGCGATCTCCGGGTCGAGCACGTTGGGATGTGCCTTGAGCCACGGACCGTGGACCGCCCACGCCTGCGCGGCCTGAACCGTCCCGAATGCTGCCGTCCATTCGTTGATTTCTCGGCCGCGGAGCAGCGGTGCGGTTTCGAGGGGTAGTCCGAGTTGGGACGCTACTTGTTTGGCCCGCTCACGCAGCGCGGACTCAACGGTCGCGTCGGCGAGGCCGAACAGGTCTTGAGCCAGGAGCAGATGGCGAGGCGGTGCCGAGTCGGCGGCGTCCTCAGGCAGTAGCACCGTGCCCACGGCCTCTAGCGTCTCCGGGTCGCGGGCCATCCATCCCACTGTGTCGAATACCGGCGCCAACGGCAGTAGTCCAACCGTTGAGATTGCCCCATGGCTGGGGCGCAGGCCGAACAGTCCGCAGTAGGACGCGGGGACACGAATGGAGCCTGCTGTGTCTGTGCCGAGACCGATGTCCGCGAGTCCGGACGCGACCGCGCTTGCGGGTCCGCTGGAGGAGCCGCCTGGAACGCGCCCATGGGCGGCGGGGTTAGGGGGGGTGCCGTAGTGGACGTTAGTGCCGGCTAGGCTGTACGCGAATTCGTCCGTCTGAGCGATGCCGACGATGTCAGCACCGGCACTTTGGAGGGCCTTCACCACTATTGCGCTGACGTCCTCGACGGGAGCCTCGGCCAGCCACGCTGGATTGCCTGCGCCGACCGCGTAGCCTGCGACGGCGTAGAGGTCCTTGACGGCAACGGTTCGGCCGGACAGGAGTCCGCTGCCAGAGCCGAGGAGCAGTGGGCTGCCCTTGACCCGCCAGACCGCAGACTCGTCTTGCGCCGCGAGAGCGGGGGCGCCACCATTCCGGGGGGCGGCAGTCTCCGGCAGCGGGCTCACGCTCACATGTGCGGCTGAGATCCTCCATCCCTTTGGCGTTCTCACCCATGCTTGTGTTTGCAGCCCCCGAGTGCCGTCCTGGCGTCGGGTCTCCGCCACAGCGATCGCGGCGTCGTCCGCGAGGGGGACCACATGCAGCCGTTCCACATTTCGCGGCAGTGCGCCGGGGCTTCGCCGGCGGAAGGCGTCGATCGCCTGTCGGCCGATGAGCACTCCGTGTTCGTCGGCGCGAAGGGTGCTGGGGTCGTCAGAAAACCACTCGTGCAATGCATCGAGGTCATTGCGCGCCAGGGCGCGCTCATAATTATCGACTGCTGCGGTGATCTGCTGCACCACAGCTCGGTGGCTGTCGCGGGACTGCGTCGGCATGGTGATAGTGACTCGGTTTCTATCGGTGGGAGGCGGTAACGGGCCGCGACGCTTCAGGAAGACAGCAGCTCGCGCAGACCTGCATTGACGAAGTCGGCGTCGGCCGGGGCGAGACCTCGGCCCGCTTGATGCCCCCAAACCGACTGGATGGGCCGGAACTCCGCTTGGTGCATGTGCGCGACTTCGTACTGGCTGTCCTCGGGGGGAAAGTACAGATCGGTGCTTCCGGGCATGACGAGGGCCTTCGCCTTTATGGAAGTCAGGGCTGCCTCGAGGTCGCCGTCGAAGCCTGGGGTCGTTGAGATGTCGGCGTGCTGCCACGTCCACGCGAGCGCCAGTAGGTTGTTGGCGTCGCGACGCAGGAAGGATCCCTCCCAGAAGCCGACCAAGAAGTCCTCCAGGCTGGAGAACCCGAGCTCGCGGTACAGGTGATGGCGATAGAACGCTTGTGACAACGCCCAACCGGCGAAGACGCGCCCGAACGCTCGCAGGCCTTGGTGGGGTTCCTCGTCATACCAGCCGTTGTTCCACGCGGCGTCGGCCCGCAGCGCGGCTTGGGGTCCCTCCAAGAAGACGTAGTTGTGGGGGGACGTGCGGGCGCTGGAGCAGAATGGCGCGATCCGCTCGACGAGCTCAGGGTAGCTGACGGCCCACTGGAAGGCTTGCTGTCCAGCCATCGACCAACCGGTCACGAGCGCGATGCTCGCGACGTCGTAGCGTTCGCGGAGCATCCTAGCCTGCAAATGAACGTTGTCGCGGACGGTGACGTGTGGGAAGCGGGCGCGGTCGTAGGGCGCCGGCGTGTTGCTTGGGGAGGAGGACATCCCGTTGCCGAGGGTATTCGGCACCACGATGAAGTAGCGATCGGGGTCGAGGGCCTTCCCTCGTCCAATGAGCCATTCGTTGTCCTGGTGCTGACCTGGGAACCAAGTCGGATACACCACGACGTTGTTGCGTTCGGCGTTCAAAGTCCCGTGCGTCTGAAAAACCAGTCGTGCGGGTCGCAGAGTCGCGCCCTGTTCCAGCGGGTATCGTTCGACTTCGAAGACTTCGGGGTTAGACACTCCCTACCCTTTCTTGATCCGGCGCGGGGGTTGGGCGCGGGACCGTGCGTCAATGGTCAGGTGATCTCGGGGCGCTGGGAACCGACGTTCCAGGACAAGACCTTTGATTCGATCAACAAGAAGAGCCTGTTCAGTGCGAAGCCAAGGATCGCTAGTGCGACGACTGAGGCATACATCTCGGGGACGAGAAACGAGCGCTGCGCGTTGAGAAGGTAAAATCCGATGCCGCTGTTGCCCGCGACTTCCTCCGCGATGACGGTGAGAATTAGCGCGATCGCAAGGCTGATACGCAGACCGGTGAAAATGTACACCAGCGCCGAGGGGAAAACGACCTTCCGCACAACTTGGCGCGTGCCGAGTCCGAACGTGCGGCCGGTGTCGATGAGGACAGGGTCGACGCTCCGGACTCCGGCCACGGTGTTAAGCAGTATGGGGAAGAAGGCAGCGAAGGCGATCATGAAGACCTTCATGATGTCGCCGATGCCCAGGAAGAGTATGGCAACTGGGATGTAGGCTGGGCTCGGGATGGGGCGCAGGATCTCGACGATCGGGTCCAGCAGGCGGTGAATCCAAGGGAAGTATCCCATCGCGAGGCCAATGCTGATGCCCGATAGCGCGGCCGCAACATAGCCCAGCGCAAGTCGCTGCAAGGTGGGCCCGAACACTGTGAAGAAAGTGCCGTCGCGGAGGAGCTCCCAGAAGGAGACGAAGACCTGGGACAGTGCTGGCCAGTTTGGAGACTGGATGATCGCCAGACGAACGCTCAGCTCCCACAGGATGGCGAGGACAACAATCAACGCTATCCCCGACACCGAAGACAAGCGATTGCGCCGCCGACGTGCCCGGACCACCTCTGTTGTGCTGTTCGCCGCCTGCCCAGTCACCTCTGTCGCCGTCGACGTTGAGCGAGCTCCCTTTTCCTGCTGAGAGCTCATTTCGCTAACACCTTCTCGTAAAGATCCCGCCGATACTCAAGAAACTCGCTCGACTCCTTGGTCTTGAGTTGGTCACGTGGCCTTGGCAACTCGATGTCGAGCCGCTCCACGATGCGCGAGGGGGACTTGGACAGGACAGCAACCCGATCCGAGAGGTAGATCGCCTCCTCGACGTCATGTGTCACGAATACAATCGTGAGGTGGAGCTGAGCCCACAAGTCCAGCAGCAGGTCCTGCAAGCTGCTCCGTGACAGAGCGTCGAGCGCCGAAAAGGGCTCGTCCATGAGCAGGACACCTGGCTCGCAGACGAGCGCCCGGGCGATGGCCACTCGCTGCTGCATGCCTCCCGAGAGCTGCCATGGATATTGGTCCTCCGTGCCGGTCAGCCCCACACGGGCGAGTTCGTTTCGGCATCGCTCCCGGATTTGCGTCCTGCTCCTTCCCTGCCTCCGCCGCGGCACCTCTAGCCCGAGGGCCAAGTTGTCGAGGACGGTTCGCCACGGCATCAGCGATTTGGTGTACTGCTGAAAAACGTAGACCATGTCGAAGGGCGGCGCGTCAACGCTTGCCCCCTCGAAGGTGACGCGCCCGCGTGTCGGTGGAAGCAGGCCGGCGATCATCTGTAACAGCGTCGACTTGCCGCACCCCGAGGGACCGACCACCGTAAGGAGGTCGCCCTTGTTGATCGTTAGCGAGACGTCATCGACGGCGACGAAGTCCTCGTCGCCGCGAGTGAACGCCCTGTGAAGGCCTTCGGCGGTGATATAGGGGGCCATCGAGCTCGGGGCCGTGACGCTCCTTTTCCCGCCCACCTCGGTCGCCATCAGCCAGCCTTGGCTATGTACTTGGTGACGTCCACCTTTTGCTTGATCATTCCCGCTTCGAGCATCAGGTCGGCGGTCTGCTGGATTTGTTCTGGATTCGTTGTCGTGGACCACTTGTTTAGGGGAATCTGGGCCACCAGGTCGGCTTTGGCGCCGGTGTACTCCACGATCAGCTGCTTGGCCTCTGCCTCGTGGTTTCTCATGTACTCGACGGCCTTGGTCATCGCGCGTTCGAAGGCGGCGAGTGTCTTCGGGTTCTTGTCGATCCACTTTTGAGACGCGGCGTACCCGGTGATCGGAACGCTCGGCTGCACGTCAAGGAAGGTGTAACCGAGCGTCTTGACCTTTCCGGTCTGCTGGGCGACGAAGAGAAAGGGCTGTGGGACATCGATCGCGTCGACCGATCCCTGATTCAGAGCGTCGATCATGGAGGGAAACGGCAGCTCGACGTAGGTAACGGTCTTCAGGTCCACACCTGCTTTCTTCAGCAGCTGCCTGTTATAGAGCCAGTTGACGCTGTTGATCGTGTTGACGCCGACCTTCTTTCCCGCAAGGTCGGACAGTGTCTTCACGCCGGACGTGTTGCTCGCGAGGACAGCGGTCTGTCCGGGGGCTTGCGGCTCGCCGTCGAGAGACGGCGGGAGGATGGAGAAGTCGAAGCCCTTTTCCCGGCCCAAAATCACCGATACCGCTGGAGCGTTCGTAATCTGCAGCTCGCCTTGGGACACCAACGGAAGCGAGGCTGCGCCGCCCGAGCTCGTCTCGAGAGTGACGTTGAGGCCTTCATCCTTGAAATACCCAAGTTTCTGTGCGGCGAAAATGGGGGTCACGCCGGCAATCTTGATGACACCGATCTTGAGGTCGCTCGTCTCAGGGCCGGGGCCGCTGGCAGGGGCGGCCTTGTCCGACCCTCCGCAGCCGGCCAAAATCCCCGCCAGTGCGGCCACTGCCAAGGCGGCGGTTCCATTTCTCATTGGTCGGTGACCGTGCATGTCGTTTGGCCCTCTCGGACGGTCGGTGCGTGGGAGTCGAAGTCGTGGGTGTCGGAGGCGTCTACCGACACTCGCTGGTCGTGCTGTACTATCGTTTGTACACAGCCGCACGCTAGCTTGGCAACGGCCCCGTCGTCAAGACCGGCTGTCACAGACGCGAAATAATGCCCCAGGGAGATCCGGTGGTCGCAGCAGCGTCCGGCAGTAACGGCCCCATGCGGCCTCGAGTGACCCTGCAAGACGTCGCACATGCCGCGGGCGTGTCGATCACCTCGGCGTCCCGCTCACTGCACAACGTTAGCAAGGGCGCCCGCGCCCCCTCCGCCTCAACCATCGAGCGCGTGCAAGCAGTCGCCGCACGGTTGGGCTACACGCGTGACCAGATGGCCAGCGGACTACGCACCAAGCAGAGTCGGCTGCTCGGAGTGCTGGTCCCGAGGCTGTCGGACCATGTGCTCGCCACGATCTACGAGGGGATCGAGAACGAGGCAGGCGCAGCCGGGTATCGCACCGTGGTCGCTAACACCCACGACGAGCAGGACGAGCAGCGGGCGCGCACCGAGGTCATGCTCGACCACAGGGTTGACGGCCTAATCTTCGGCGACGCCCACTCCGACGGGAGGTTCGTCGACGAGCTGGAGCGCCGTGGGGTGCCGTTTGTTCTGGTCAGCCGGCGCGCTGGTGACCACCCCTCGGTCGCCTGTGACGACGTTGCCGGGGGGCGCATGGCCGCCGCTCACCTGCTCGAGTTGGGGCACACCAAAATGGCTGTCCTGGCCGGTGAGCCATATGCAAGCACAGGTCGCGACCGCACTAGAGGATTTGTCGACCGATGCCGAGAGGCCGGACGCGAAGTCGCGGACCGCTGGGTCGTTGACGGCCCCTTTCACACCCGCGGCGGCCATTCAGCGATGCAGCAAGTGCTCGCCGCGCCAGGTGAGATGCCCACCGCCGTCTTCGCGGTCAACGACTTCGCCGCAATCGGCGCGATGGGTGCCATCCGCGATGCTGGCCTCCGGGTTGGCTACGACATCGCCGTAGTGGGATTCAACGACGTTGACCTTGCGGCGGAGTTGCCGATTCCTATGACCACCGTGGCATCGCCGATGGAGGAGATGGGCCGCGGCGCCGTGAGACTGCTCCTCGACATGTTCGCTGGCGGCCGGCCGCCCAGCCTGCTGCTCCAGCCAGAACTCAAGATCCGCGCCTCCAGCGACGTTGCGCAACTCCGAGCAATGGACAGACGCCCGCACGTAGGACTTAGAGCGTGTAGCGAAATAACGTAGTCCAGCTCTCCGGGCGCTTACCTCGATCGTTCACGGGCCGCGACCTGACACGGGCCGTGGAAGCGCGAAAGTGCCTGTCGCGTAACGAGATACTGAGCTTGTCCAGGGTTCAGCGGTCTCAATTGGAATGTGGATGTCTGGCCGACTGTGCGGCGACATCGACTACGACCCTGACAACAGTGACGGCATTGAACCGGACGATGTGAGCATCTCCTACGCCGTGCATCCATGGGCCCGCGGGCGGGCCGCTGCCGTCGAGGCAGTCCAGCTTCTCTGCGAGGTGCTTCAGGAGAACCACATCGGGACGCGTGCTGCCATCAGGGAGCCTCAGAACGTCGCGTCGGTGCGCGTTGTGCAGAAGTGTGGCTTCAGGTACGTGCGCGACTTTCCTTCCTACTTTGGACAAGCACCCTGATGGAATTGCAGTCACGCTGAGCTTGTACCTGCTCGATCTCTAGACGGTCACCTAAAGACTGGACCTCGTCGTGTCTTAAGACCGCTGTTCGGCGATCACCACATGGACACGCGGGGTGCCGCTTCGCGGCGGTATGGCGCAGCGCCGAGGTCAAGGTTTTTGTCACTGGGGCGTGCGCCCGCGGGTTGTCAGTTCGACCAGCCGCTGCCCGGCAGCCAGCGCCCGCTGTCACGGGACCCGGACAGGAGCGGATTCAGGCAACTGCCCACAAGCTCGAGCGCGGTCCCCATGTTGTGAAGCGCCCCGTCGATCCTGGTCTTGCGCGCGTAGGCCCGATAGCCCTCTGGCCAGTTCGGCGCCGGCGAGACCATCGCCACGGGCAGTTGCATTTGCCGTCGTTTGCTCTCCGACTGGAGGGCCCGCGAGATCGCGACCGCCTTGAGTTCGCACGTCGACACGATGAGCGCGAGGTCGATCAGGTCGCGGAATCTCGACGAGGCGCTCTGGCGATCGCCATAGAGCTCGTACATCGCACACACCTTGTCGGCCACTTGGTCGGTGAGCGGGTACACCACGACTTCGGGGAGCTCGGCCAGTCCCGGGAGGTCGACGACCGGCGTGGGTCGGATCCGCTCGGGGGTCGCGAGCAGATGCAGCTCCGTGGCCAGGTCGATCGGGAATCTGCCGTACTGGGCGCCGATGTAGGAGGTCACGGAGATCTCGACCACCGGGTTCGCCCGGCCGTAGGAGACCCCGTCCCCGATGACGAACGTAAGGTAGTCACCCTCGCGCGGCGCAGTGAACTCACGCAGCTCGGCGATCGCCTCTTCTGGCTCCACCTCGCCCAGGTGCAGCAGATCCAGGTCTTTCGAGGACCGAGCTTCGGTAAGCCGCATCAGCAGGCTCGCGCCACCCTTGAGCACCCAGCGCCCCTCGGGGCCTGAGAAGAGCAGCGCGAGGAACCGCTGGAACAGGAACTCCCGCCGCAGCTCATCCAACGGTCGACCCCGGAGCTTCGCTTCTTGCTTCAGCCGATCCTCGAGCGCACGGCGGAACGCGTTCGCCGTGGCGTACTGAGGTGACCCATTGACCATGCTCACTCGCTACCCCTCCTCGATCTCGCCGAGCACGATCTTCGGCATCGCGATCTCGGGGATGACGACGGCCTCACTCACAGTCCGGGCTAGGCGCGACACCTCGGCCACCTCCGCGAACTGCTTCGCTAGCCGCTGCATCGTCGGCGACTGCGCGGAGCGTGCGAGTTCGGCCATGGCCTTCATCGTGGGGGAGTCAACAAGAGCGGCGTGCTGCTTGGCGAGCTCCTGGAGTCCGGTCGAGGCATGCACTCGCTCGGCCATCTCCGCGGCCGCCTTCATCGTCGGTGAGTTCGCGATCGACTGCGTCTTCGCAACAGTCTCGGCTGCGGCCTTGATTCCCGGCGAGTTCGCGATCAGCTCATTGAGCCTCGCCGCCGGCGCGATCGCGCGCTGGATGGACGCGAGCTGCTCGCTGAGCTGTTGCATCTGCACCGACTGGCCGGCGTCCCAGCGAAGCCGGAGTTCGTCGCGGGCCTGCGCCCCGGCGAGTTCGACCGCCCGCTCGATCGGCTCGGAGATCCCGGACTCCTGGAGAAGTCGCGAGAGGAGAGCCTCGCCATCCCCCATCCGGGCGTTGTAGTGGTGCGCGTGCCGCCGGAGCACCTCGACGAGCTGCCGGTCATCAGCCTGCCGCCGCGTGAGTGCATCGCGCACGACGCTGGCGAGGTGGCCACCGTCGAGGTGTGCGGCCGCGAGATCGGCAACGGTCCGGATCACCGTAGTGACCGGAAGCCCGTCGACCACCGCCCACTCCCTCGCGTCGACCTGGGCGCGGTGGATGCGAATGTCGGGCCGCCGGGTCTGCTTGCGCTCCGCGCTGGTGAACTCGAACTCATGGGCCTCGAGATCTCCGAGTTCGTGGATCGCGGCCGCGGACCGGTGGGACACCACGGCCGGCGCCTGGCCTCGAAGTCGTTCGCCCGCCCGGCGCTCGGGATCAAGAGCAAGCCATGCCGCGCGGAGGTTGTCGAGCGGCGAAGGCGGGGCCCCTGTCACCCGGTAGACGCCGTGCGTCATACGCTCGAGTGCGCCCTGGTTGGTGAGACGTGCGACCGCTTGAGGAGACACGCCAACCGAGCGGGCCTGTGCGGTCGTCACAAGGCCCCACTGCTCGGCAGCTAGGTCGGCGAGATCAAGTACGGCAGGCACCCTTCCTCCTCTCGGATACTGCGATACTATACCGCAGATTTACTTATGCAGTACCCGAGTGTGTAACGCAGCAACTATGCCAAGCCAGCGCAACTCTCACCGATACGGGCGATGCCCTCCGACCATGCCCCGACCCGCGATTCCAAGACAGCCACGCACCGCAGGCTGACGCGGCGGAAGGACGCGCCTCGCTGACCACCGCGGACTGGGGACGTGGTGAAGTGCATGGTGTGGCAGTCCTCGCCTCCCGGGTGACTGTCCGGCATGCCGGCCGCGGGCGGAGGCGACGCCGGTGTGGCCGTCGCCGGCCGCGTTACCAGCCAGCTTCCGGTGCACGTCGTGGCCAACGCCGAGCGAGGCTCGCGGGCTCTTCGCGGTCATCGGGGCGCGGGCGTCATTCGTCGGAACGAGCGCGGCCAGCGAGGTGCCCCGGCACGAGTGGGTCGGAGGTGGTGAACCGGTCGACCTCCTCCCCGCCATCGCAGCGACACAGGCCGATCGTCACCCCGCGAGGAGTGCTCGCGACGACCTCCCAGAGCCCGCCGGCACGCACCCACCGCGTCAGTCGCTGCAGGTCCTCCGAGTCGTCGGAGTCACCCGCAGCGGCAACCGGACAGGTCATGGCATCGGTTTGACGACCGTGAGCAGGACCACCGCGTCCTCGAGCGCGACCAGCGCGTGCCGCGCGTCAGGGATGATCACGAGCTCTTCGACCCCGCCCTCCCAGGTGTCTTCGCCACTGATGAGGCGGACCCGGCCCCGCAGCACCTGCAGGGTTGCCTCGCCGGGCTCTCATGCTCGGAAAGCTCGCGCCCGGACAACAGCGCGATCATCGTCTCGCGCAGCGAACGGTCATGGCCTCCGTGGATGGTCCGCGCTGACCGACCGCTCGCGGCCCCACACGCGGCCTTGAGCTCCTCTTCGGCAAGTGACGACAGCGACGTCGACTCCGTGGCCACACCTCCTCCCGAGACCATACTCAGCCACGGCTCGCAGGGCTCCCGCCGCTGCGCTCGACGAGGGGATGTCCCCGCTTGAGAGCCTTGGCCTCATGCGCAGATGTTGACTTCATCCCACGATTGCCGCCGAGCCAGGACTCTCCCGACTGCGCGCATGGGCGTTCGGCATGCCGATGCGCCAGCACGCGGCGGATTGCCGCACCTTTCGTGTGTTCCTCGGCCCACGCTTCAGGCGATGGAACGCATGACGCCCAACCTCGCTCGGTCGAGTTATAAGAGACGTTCGGTTTCAAAGAGGCCTTCCGCACGCCCAAGGAAGACACGCCGGTCTACGTCGAGCTGTAGTTGGGCGGGTTCAAGCACGGCGCCGCCGCGTTCAACCGGCCGGTCACGACCGGGCGGACGTACTGTCCGCCGTGTCGCCCCGGTTGCCGATCTCGACGCCAACCCGATCGAGCTCGTCCAGCAGCTGTCGGGACGCCCATTGCGCCGCAGCGGCTAGAGAGCTACGCGGACCACCAGGAAGACACCAGCGGCGATGCACGCCAGCGCCACGATGCGCCGGAGCCCCTCGGCGTGGATCCTCGTCGCCACGACCGCGCCCGCCACAACGCCCAGTGCGGCAAGTCCTCCGAGGGCCGTCCCGAGGCGTACGTCGACCAGGCCGGTCTGGAGGTAGGCGACCGACCCCGACGCGACTACCGGGAGCTGCACCGCCTGGCTCACTGCGACGGCTTTCAACGGCGCGACACCTAGTGCCAGCAGGATCGGTACGAGCAGCACCGGCCCTCCCGTTCCGGTCAGGGCGGACCCGAACCCGACGAGAGCGCCAATGACGACAAGGGCTGCGGTGCCCAGCTCGGTCTGCCCGCCTGGCGTTGCGCCCGGCCGCAGCTGGTGCACGCCCACGAAGAGCGTCAGCGCGGCCAGCCCCAACAGTACGACGGGCGCCGGTAGCGTGGCGTTAACGAGCGCACCAGCGAACGCCGCGGGCACGACTCCAATCGCCAGACGCGCAAGCATGTCCCAAGGCACCACACCGCGCCAGGCAT
>JAABUW010005729.1_pt1 | contig 15981 bp, 1 predicted proteins | sample 5560081 | NCBI WGS metagenome assembly JAABUW01 (sample SAMN10711882, study PRJNA513363) | rock metagenome | isolation source: Antarctica rocks | place: Antarctica: Victoria Land, Knobhead sud | reverse complement strand
GATACTATTTAAAATATTAGATAATTAATATTAAGATATAATTTGCATCTATAAGCGTGCTAGATGCTATTAAAAATATTAAATAATTAATATTAAAATATAATTTGCATCTATAAGATCTATAGAGTCTATAGATACAAATTATTAATAAAATCTATTATTTGCATCTATAGACTCTATAGAATCTATAGATGCGATTTAATTATTTTCTTTGTAAAAAGTAGTAATATATTACTATAATGTATTATCTTATTATAATTAAATAATTAAATACTATTAAATATATATAAACTATATATTAACTATTAATAATTATAATATAATTATTTAAATAGTTTTGACAATTTAGATCGATTTTTCGAGTCGAATTCCGATTTTAATTCTAAAAATCAATTCGATTTGACTCGATTTTCGATTTTAATTTTAGAAATCGACTTGTCAAGACTTTCGAATCGAGTTAATTCAAATTGTCAAAATTCGAATTAATTAATTGATTCGAACTCGATTAATCGATTCGACGCGATTAGTCTAAACAGAGACAAGCTCTTTATATCTAACTATTAAAAAACGCCTTTTTTAATATTAGATACAAAACTTTAAATATCTATTGTCTACTATTCGATTACAAATAGTTAAACAGAACAAACAAATTAGAATCTTAAATAGTATTTAAAATACTATATTAATAATATTTATAGCAATTGAATATTATTTCTATCTATAGTACAACTAACACTTAATACAAAGATTTCAAATATTACTAAAATAATTCTATTTTTTGTTAATTATAACAGAAAATTAAATCTTTTCGAAAAAGAGCGTATATATTTGTTAGCACAATTAGTTATTGAAAAAATAGCAATATTAAAAAAGATACACAACAATATCTTGAAAATGTAGAAAAAATCAATTAAATATTAAAACAAAAAACAAAAAACAATATCTTAGCTAAAAAAAAAAAAGTATATTTTCTTATAAAAAATCTTAGAATAAGAAAATTAAATAAGAAATTAAATTATATTAAAGTTAAATTGTTTTTTGTTAAAAAAACTAAAAAATCAATCAACTACAAAGTCGATTTATTTAAAAATATCAAAATATTTTTAATATTCTATATTTTATTGTTGAAATTAGTAGATTTAACTATATTTTTATAGAATATATTTTATTTTTATTTGCAAAAAAAAAATTAATTCGAAATCGAAAAAATTTTACAATAGAAAAATAAAAAATATCTAATCAAATAAAAAAAAAACTTTATTTCAAAAAATATATAGAAATTAAAAAAGAATCTTAATTGTTGTCGAAATCTTTTAAAAAAGTTTTATTAAAACAAAATATAAAAATAATATTTCAATTTCAATTAGTCGAAAATTAAAATTGTTCGAACAATATATTAAATAGCAACTCGAAAATCTTTGTAACAAATTTGACAAAATATATTTTATTTATTTTTAAATTGTTAATATCTTTTTATTTTGTTACAATTTTTTTTTTTTCTTATTTTTTAGAAAATTTAGTTGTTTTTTTAGTTAATTTAGTTTTGCATACGTATTGCGTATTTCTTTTTTTAAATATATTTGCTTTTTATAGATTTGTTTAATCGATACAAAAAAAAATGTTAAATTACAATTACAATTAGATTGTATATACTTTATATATTTTTCAAAATTATTATTTATATAATAAGTTTTATTAGATATTGTATAATTATAACAAAAATATATTGCTAGAAATATCGAATTTAGAGCGTCGAAAAAAAAAAAAAAAAAGAAGAAATTTCTAATATTAATTTTTCTTAAAAATATAATAGAAAAATATCGAGTGTCAAAACAAAAATTAAAAAAAAAGTATTACAAGCTTATTAAAACTGTATCAATAATTTAGATTCTATACTATTAAATAAATCTACTATTATATTTGTTATACTCGAGAAACAAGCAATTTAAATATAATATTTAATATATTTGACAAACAAGTATTGCGAACAATTATATTTGCTATATTCGACAAACAAGCAAAACAAACAATTAGTATTTTTTTAATATATAGAAACTAAAATACGACTCTTTTATAAATTGTATTCAATTTATTATAGATTTTTACTTATTGTTACTCTAATTTATCGAATCTTTTTTAAAATTTATTAAATATAGAAACTGTCTATAGCTGCAAACTCTTGTTATTAAATAATTGTTTATATTGTTTAAAGATATCTACAGATCTCTTCGATAGCACAATTTATTCTAATATTTTCGAAGAAAGTATCAGCGTAATATCTATTCGATATAATAGTTTTTGGCAGATTCTAATTAATAAAATTAAGTCGATTTAGTAAAGTATAATTCTAATCTAATACAGATAGTATATTTCTTTAAGAAACTAGTAGAATTTGTTTAAAAAATTTATATATAATTAATATTAGACAATTATAGTTTTTCTTAAATTGCAATAGAGTTAACACAAAATTAATAGTAATTATATAAAAGAATATTAACAAAATAAAAATTAATTGCAATAAATTATACAACTTATAATAATATATTTAATATATCTAATATTGCAAACAATACTTTAAATAATTGCAAAGATATTAAGTAAGCTTGCAAATATAATAGAAAGCAAAAATCTTCTTGTAGCAATATATAAATTTTAAATAAGTATTGTTATATATTGTGTTAAGAATATTTTTAATAATAGATTATAATATGCAAAAATAACGCAATTTATAAGTATAACTTTCAATAGTATAGCTATTCGAACAAAAAATAAGATTATTCTTTTAATAAAAAGAAAGTTAAGTATTGTTTTTAATATTTTTGTGAAAAATATCTAAGATTTTTTGTCAATTTAAATTACTTCTATAGTTGTCGATAAATTGTTTGCAAAAAAAATTGTCTATCTTAATTAGAGCAATAGTAAACAAAGTATTAAACTTGTTTTTATTAACAAATCTTTTAATAGCATTATTTGTGCTAACAAGTTTTAACAAGATATTTGAAACAATATATTGTTTGTCGAGCTTGTAATACAATTTTAGTTTAAAATATTAAATATAGTCTAATAATCTTATTAGATAAAGATTTAATTTATTAGTAGAAACAATAGTTATATTAATTTGTTTAACTATTTTAAGAGCTATTTTATAATTAATAAAGACAATACTAAAGTATATTTTTGATAAGTCTAGAAAATAACAAATTTTTTGCAATATTTAGACAATTTCTGCAATCTTAAGTTTAGTAGATTAGTATTGTGTTTCAATATTTTCGAACAAACAATTTAGAAATAGAATAGATTTAATTATTTTTTTTAATAAATAATTGTTTTTGTTCTAAATTGCAAAAGACTTAATATAGTAAATTATTATTTTAAAATCGAATTTCTTATTAATATTTAAATTGACAAAAAAACAACAAAGAAAATTAAAATAAATTAGATAGAAAAATTTTGTTAGAAGTTTTTAAAAAATAGTAAAGAAAAGTCTTTTACAATTAATAGAATTTTTATTCTAGTATATTTTAAATAAGACTTTCGAGTATTTTTAATAACAAAATTGTATTAAAGCAACTTTGTTTTTAATTTCTAAAAAAACTTTGCTATTTTAGTATAGAAAGAAACATACTTCTATATATATTCGATAAATCTTAAATATATTTTTAATATTTGTAGATTTTTCGAATATTATAATTTAGAAATTATTTTAAGTTTTTTTTCTAATATTGTAAGATCGAAGAAGTTAATTTTTTAATCTAGTAATTGTATTAACAAATAATTTATAAATATTTTTTGCAATTTAATAGATATATTGTTTGTCTTTAATATAGTAAATATTTATTGCAAATAAGGAAAATATTTTTCTAAAATCTTAAAATAGACAACAATATTATTTATATAAATTCGAGAAAAATTGCAATAAGATTTAAGAAGTTTGTCTATTTAATATTAAATATATATTAATAAATTTTTGTAATCTATTATTGCAATATTAAAAAAAAAAATCGATAACTTATTATTGTAAGTTTGTAACAATTCTTAGAATATATATATTATTAATAGAAGAATAATACACAATTTAATATAAGAATATAAGAATATTTAAATATAGCAAAAATAATCTTTGTTTGTTTTAAAACAAAATATATATTAAATTGTATAATAGTATTTAATTTTTGTATATTAATAACAACATATTTTTTGTACTTATTGTTAATAGTTTTTTAAATACAAGAGACAAGATAGCTAAAAAAAAGTCGAATTTTTTGTTTAGCTAAATTTATTGCTCTTGTATAATATATTAAAGATTTTATTTATTAAGACGCAATTTTTATTATTAAGAGAATAAATTCTTGCTTTTTTAGAAATTTGTGTCTCTTAATTTGTTTTAAGAAATATTTATATTTAGTTCTTTTTAGAAAAATAGACAAATTCGATATTTGTTTGAAAATTCGAATATTTTAATATTAGATTACAAAAGATTTTTACAACTTTGCTTTCTAAGTTGTAAATAATAATACTATTTTTTAGAACAACTTTAATAATTGCAATTAAAATAGAAATTTTTGTTATTAAAGCAAATATATTTGCTATTAAATAGAACAAGCAATATTAGTATTATTGTTTGTTTGCAAGAATATCTTAAATATTGCAATAACTACAAAAACAACAATAATAATTTTTCTAAACCATTTTGTTTTTCGATTTGCGAAAGTCTTTTGTAGAGCAAGATTAGAAATACAGAAATTTTTGTCTTCGATAAATATCTAAAATATATTAAGAAAGTCAAATTTTGTAATATATTTAACGCAATAATTTCTAGAAAGTTATACTGTCTTGTTTGTGTTATTGTATATTAATATAGTATAAAATTCGATATTAATAAAATAAATATATAGTAAAAAATTAAGTTTGTCTAACTTAAAGAGAAAATTTCGATTACTTAGTATAGAATTGTAATAAACAAAAACTATTATCTTTAATTAAAAAAAAACTATTATTGTTTTTCTAGTATAAATTAATATATAAATTATAATTTAAGAAATTTTAATTTTAATTAAAACAATAATATTGCAATTGCTAATATAGACAAACTTGCTAGTTATATTAATAGTAATTTTCTTAAAATTAATAACAAGATAAATTTCTTAAACAATCTTTGTTATAACAAGATTGTTTTCTTTATTGTTGTCAAAAAAATACAATAACAAAATAATATACTTGTTCGACAAATACTTAAATGTATCGAGATTTTGTAAAAAAATAAAAAAAAGTTATTCTACAAATAAAAATATTAGATATTTAAATTGTAAAGAATTTTCGATTAATAAATATAATTTTAGTTTCGATATTAAAACAAACAAATTCTATTTTATTCTTAAGCAATAGTAAGATTTTAATATATATATATTTTTAATTGCAAAAATTATAGCTTGTATTAATATTGTTTTAAGAATTAACAAAGAACTAAATAATGCAAATCGAAGTAAGAATCTTAAATAATAATTTAGTAACTATAATAATTAAGATTGCAAAAACGTTTGCAAAAAGTTTCTTTTTAATAGAAGTTTTTTGCAAACAAATTGTTTTAATAGGACTATAAATTGCTTTAATAAAAAAAGTCTCTTTTTTAATTTTACTAAAATAAGATTTTCGAATATATAGATATATTTTATTATTTAATAGAAATTTGCAATTGCAATAACAATACTTAAAGCTAGATATAATCTTCGAAGTTGTTAAAAATATTGTTGTTTTGTTGTTTTTATTATACAAATTATTATATAGTTCTTATTAAGAATTTTCGAAAATATAGTAGTTATTGTTGTTTTTCTTTTTGTAAAAGACTTTTTTATTATTTTTCTTGTTTTTATTTGCAATATATGTTTTGATTTTTTTGCTAAAGTTATTACAATTTTTGAATCTTCTATTATTAGAATTTTGTTTAATAATATTTTGCTAAAATTGCGAATATTGTTAATTTTTTAAATTAAATATATTTGCGAGTTTTAATAGTAGCAATTGTTTTATTTTTAACAATACAACTTAAGTAGATTGTTATTGTTAATCAAAGCTTTTTGCAGATTAACAAGACTAATAGTTTTAATAGAGATAAACAGTATTCTAATACTAAGAATTCTAAAACTAACAAGAGATTTAGTATTAAGAAAAAGTAGTATAGCAATTGTTAGACAAGAATTTGTCTTATTATTTTTATTAAGAACTTTGTTTATTAATTTGTCGATTATTTCGACTTAGATTAAAATTCTTAATAGAATTAAAGCGTTTAGCAATTATTTATTGTCAAATATTAACTTTCTTATTTAAAGAATTCAAAAATATAGAAAGTATAATATTTAGCTTAAATTTTAAAATATAAATACAAAATTTTAGTTTTAAATTGTTTTATATTATAGTAAGTTAATTGTAAATAGATAAAAATTTTGCAATCTTTGTATAACAAATAATATTCTATATATAGATATATAATATTTTGCTATTTTAAGTATTTGTTATAGTATATTGTTTTGTTTGCATTGTTTGCAAAGCAACAAAACTATATTTCTTAAAATATTGTATAAATATACAATATCAAATATTAAGAGAGATATCTCTATAGAAATTCTTCTCGATATTAGTAAGTTTAATTAAGTATTATATTAGATTTTTGTTACGCAAATAATTAGAAACAAGTTTTCTAATTTGTTGTTTTTTAATAGATTTTCTTGTTAAATTCTTTAGATAATCGACAAGAATATACAAATTACAATAGAAAATATAATATTCGATATTAAAAATAAAGAAACTGTTAGAATTCTTATAGATAAAGTCGAAATAATCGATATCTTTTAAGAATTTAATAACTAAAATTTGTTTTTAATTTTTTTCGATACTATTAATATTAGCTACTTTAATCGAATTAAATAATTCTAAAGATTTTGTCAAATTAAATATTGCAAATATAGCTTTAATACTTGCTTATATAATTTGAAGAATCTAATTTTAGATTGCAAAATTTATATTCTAAGAAAATAAATTAAAAGTTATATTGTTTCTCGATATCTTTTTGATTGTTACAAAGATATTTAAAAAATTTAAGATATTTAACAATATTAATATAAATTTTTTCGAAGTATTACTTGCAAAAGAATTGTTAATAAATAGCTTAATTATATATTTAAATCGACGTATTGTTTTGCAAAATACTGTACAATTAGTTGTTTATTTAACAAATTAAGAGCAAAAGTTAATAAATTGATTGCAAAATTGTTGTCTAGAAAAGAATTTTGCAAATAAAGAACAAAATACCATTCTAGCAATACTAGTTGTACAAAATTCGACTTAATTGAGAATAATATCTTTGTATCGATAATTAATATTAAGAAATTTAATAATCTAATAGACTAGAACTGTTGTATAATAATTAACAATACTAAAAATATCTAAAATTAGTTTAAAAAAGTTTTTAATAAAAAGTTTTTAACAAAGCAGAATATTATAGAAGATTTTATTAAATAATAAGATAAATAAAGTTTAGCAAGATTCTACTATTAAAATAGAATTTTGCTATAAAAGTAGATTTTGCAAGAAACTATATAAAAATCTTTTGCAAATCGAAAAGAATTGTAGATTAATAGAACGAAATTTTCGATTAACAAAAAACAAAAATACTTGTATAAGTAGAAAAGAGAACTAAATAAGATTTAATAAAAGAGAATAATTTTTTAATAACTAGCTGTAGCAATCTATAATACTATAAATAGTATAATTGCGTTAAAGTTATCAAAATATAATAATTATAAAATAAAAGAAAGATAATGTTTATTTAGACTATAAAAATCTACTATATACAGGACGAGAATATTGTTATAGTAGGAAGACGTTCTGCGAAAGACTTTTACATGCGACAGAAATAGCAGAAGCTTATAATATAAACAATATTTTAGTTATTAGCAAAACAAATATAGTATATATATAAGCTATAACAAAATTTAATATTAGAAATTATTTAAATTGCTATAAAATAAAATTACAATAAATTTTATTATTAAGTTGCTTAAATTGACAAATTTAGTAATTAAAAACAAATATAATTTAATACTAGTAATAGTTAATAAGTTTATTAAATACTTATATATTATTATATATAAAGAGAAGTTTAATACAAAATAACTAAAATATATTATATTAAATTAACTTATATAATACTATAATATATTTAGAAAACTAATTAGTAGTAGAGATAAGCTCTTTATATCTATTATCTACTATCTAATTATAAATAGCTAGATAGAACAAATAAATTAAAGTTTTAAACAATATCTAAAATACTATATTAATAATATTTACAATAATTACTTTTATCTATAGTACAACTAATATTTAATACAAAGATTTCGAATATTACTAAAGTAACTCTATTCTTTGTTAATTATAGCAAAGAACTTAATTTCTTTAAAAAAGAGTATATATATTTATTAGTATAATTAGCTATCGAAAAAATAGCAATACTAAAAAAGATATACAACAATATAAGAAAAATATAAGAAATATTAACTAAATATTAAAAGAAATAATAAAAAACAATATTTTAACTAAAAAATAAAAATAAAATATATTTTTTTATAAAAAATCTTAGACCAAAAAAGTTAAACAAAAAATTAAAAAATTAATTAACTACAAACTCGACTTACTTGAAAATTAGACTAATTGTTAAATTGGATTTCGATTTCAACTATTAAAATCGATTTGATTTGACAATTTTAATATTAGACTTCAATTTAAAATTCGATTTAATTTGTACTAATTTAAAATTGATTTAATTCGATTTAAATTAGTATTCGATTTTAATATTAAAAATTGAATCGAATTGTTAAGAAATCGAAAATAATATTATTATATTAAAAATTACTATTTTAAGATCTGTATAATTATAATATATTATTAGAATTACAGTTTGCTATATTATTAGATTATAATTACTTGTTAGTATAAAATTTTGCTTAATTTATTTTATACTTATATTAATCTTTTATATTATTGTTCTACTTTAGAAATTTTTTCTTTAAACTACTTAAAAATATTATTTATACTATTCTTAATTACAAAATATCTAATTCTTTAAAAATTTCTAATTAATAGTTGTCTTTATTTAAAAATAATTCTAGTAAATCTATTTTTTGCAATTTGCTATCTAGTATTTTATATCTTAATTAATTTGCAAGTTAATTTGATTAAAATTTTAATTATATATTTAATATTAGAAAAAAAGAGCTTTAAAAAGTATTAAATAAGATTTTAAATAATTTTCTATTATTTAAACTAAGAAACAAAAACAAATTTATTAAGTAGAATATAAATACTAAGATTTAATTTAAAGAATAATAATTATATACTACAATTAATAAGAGTATTTTGTATAAAATTTAAAATAAACTTGTTTATTTATATTAAACTAAAAAAAAAAAAATTAAAATACAATCTAAGTTTTAAAACAAATATATTTAAATAATCTCGACTATTAATAGCTTGTCAAAAATTATTTGCAAAAGTTGTTAAAAAATATTAAATTATTCTATTGTATATAATTATTTAAATATATTAAATATAAAAAAATATCTTTAATTTGCGTTTTGTTTAAAACAAAAAAGATCTTAATTACAATTAGTAATTAATCTAGTTTTTATTTGCATAAATTATTGTTAATAATACAAATAAATAATACAAAACTAATATATTAATAGAAGAAAAATTATGTTTATATATTATTCTTTAGTTAAGATAATTAGAAAGATTAATTATATAAAATATTTATTAATTCAAATCTATTTTTTCGAATTATTAATAATTCGAATTTTCGAAAACTATTAGAAATATTTCGATTAAATCTAGTACTTCTAAATTGTATTAAATTATCGAAATTAATTTTTACAAATTTTAATTAAATTTGTAACAAAATTAAATTAAATTTAAAAGAATTTTAATATATTTTTATTGCTTTAAATATATAGTCTAGTTCTTAAAAAGTTATCTATCTTAAAGTATTAATATATTAGATTGATTTTATATATTAATATTGCAAATATCTTATTAAATTTATTTTTCTTAATATCGAATATATAAATTAACAATTAATATTAGAGCTTATAAAAATATTGAAATTTTTTTTAAAATTAAAAACAAATTTCTTAAAATTGTTATTAATAATACAAGCAATAACAATACTCTTAAAAACAAACTTAACAAAATCTTAAATTAACAAAAATTTTAATAGAACAAACAACAAAATTCTATTTTTTATTTAATTTATATTATTAATTTAATAACTTAAAACTTTATTATAACTTTTAAATTAAAAACAATTGTCGACAATATTATTCTCTAATTAGAGAATAAACAAGTTTAGAATATTGCAAGAAGTATAGACTTGTTTATTATAATTAAAAAAATATTTGTTTATATAGTAATACAAAGAGATAATATATTTGCTAAATTTTATTTAAATTTGTACTTTTATTGTTGCTATTAATAGCTTATTTTAATACTTAATTTGTTTTAGAGTTTTTTAAGAACAAAAGAACAAAAAAATTCGAAAACTAATATAAGATATTTGTATTTATTAGAATTCTATTTATTTAATATTTTGTTATATATATTAACTACGCAATTATATTAATCTTTAAATAAAGAAATATTTAGAAAATTAAAAAGTTTAATATATTCGACTAGACAAAAGTAAGTAGCAATTAATTTAATTGTTTTACAATATATTAAATTCTTTCTATAAATATATTTTTATAGTTTTTTAAACAATTAATATTAATATTTATTTAAAATTTCAAGTATTTAATATAGTATTTAATTATTTTAATTATTTAAAGAAAACTATAACAAATTATAGTTGTTTTTTAAGAGAAATTATATTAAAAATTTGGAAAAAAGCTTTAACAAAATTTGTTAAATATTATTTAAAAACAAAAAAATTAAATAGAATATTATATAATCTTGTTAATATTTTAAATTCTATACAAAAATTAAGTTTTTACAAAATATAAAATAAAAATAATAATAATAGTGCTATAAACTACAAGACAAAATATTAGACAAAATTTAAAATCTATCTTTAATATTATTATAATTTAGCTACTATTTTAAAAATAAGAATATAAAAAGCAAATATTGTTAAAAAGATAATACAATATAATAATATATTTAATCTTTAGTTAATTTTTTTTATAATTTAATACAAATATTGCAAAAATTTTATTTCGATAATCTTAATACTTTTGTTCGATTTAAAACAAAAACAATTAATATCTTTATACTAATATTATAGAGAATAAATATTTAATATAGAAATATTAAAAAGATAATACTTCGAACTATCTTAAATTAATACAAATAATTAAAGATATTTTTTCTTATCTAATATTATTAATAGATATTAAATAAATTTTAGTTTTGCTTAAAAAATATATTAATAAAATTAATCTCAAATAAGTTTGTAAACAATTAAACAAATTATAATAATTAAATACTATAATTATACTATAAATTTAAATTTAGAAAAAACTATTATTAAATTATAAAATATATATTGCAAAATATAAAATAATAATTAGCAAATTAATAAAAGTAAAAATTCTTTTTAAATAAAGTTCAAGATTGTTTTAAGTAAAATTTATTTATAACTAGATTATTGTACAAAAATTTCTATATTTATAATATTATTATAAATAAACAAATATTATTAGCAATAATATAGATAGATAATATATTTAAAATAACTAGATATTTAATATTATATTAAATTAATATTTTTAACTTTTTAAGAATTATATTATCTCTAATTTTAATATATATTTAAATATAATATAATTAAATAATTAAATCTCGATAATTTAGTAATAGCGTATTTAGTTTTTTATAATAATAATATACAATCTATAATATTGTTTAAGATATTATTATAGTACTATCTAAGATTATACTATAGATTGTATATTATTAATATAAAAAAATTAAAAAACAAAAGTTCGAATTTCTCTTAAAATACAATAATTTTCTTTTTGTCCAATTTTCTATAAAATTATATAGAACAAAATTGTTAAGCTCTTTAATTAGAAATATTAAATTAATAATTTAACTCTAATTATCTAGATAATCTAAATATATAATTATAATATACTTTTTAATTATTATATTTAATAGAAAAGAATATTAAAAATATATATAGCAAAACAATACACTTAATAAATAATATAACAAAATAATACAAATAATAAATAATATAACAAAACAAAACAATATAAATAATAAAATACAATAAATAATTTAATTTAAATTTTTAATTTTTTACTAACTATTTCGAATTTTAATATAACAAAGATATTTGAATATTAATTTTATTATTACTTATTATAGTAAAGTTTTAAATTCTATATTAATTGCTTTAACAACTACAAATTTTTAGATTTAATAATTTTGCAATTAATATAAATAGCAAAAAGATTGCTATCTAGATATATAAAGCAAAATATTAGTATATACTATATAGAAACAATAGTAATGCAAATAGATAATATATTTTTTAAAAAAGAAATCGATTATAAAACTCTTAATAATTTTCTAAAAAACTAATAAAATTAATAATTAAATTCGGTATTCTTTATTATCTTTTTTGCTAACAGCTTTATTTTGCAAGATTTTTCAAATTAATTTTGCAAAAAATATCTTTAAAATTAATAAATTATTAGTTTTCTAATATTTGCAAATTTTATATAGAGTTATTGTTTCAAATTTGTATTTGCGTTTTTTCTATATTACAAATACTTAACTAATAATAGCTTAATATATTATTTTTTTATATTATTTTTTATATATTAGAAGCTATCCTAATCGATTTCTTTTCCTTATTATAATTAATTTGTGCTATTATATTTTTTTGCAATTTTTTGTCTGCTGTTTTACAAACTAAATTAAGTATATTAGCAATATATAATATATTAAATATATTATTCGAATATATTATTAATTTTTTTAATTCGAGTTATTAGAATTTTAAAACAAAATATATTATTAAGTTAAGAATTTTTAATATTAAATAAGAGAATTAACAATATAGAATACAAGAATTAATAAGTCTTGCAATTAAGTATTTAATAGATAATACAATAGAATAATACACAACAAATATATATACTTATATTCGATTTTAATATTTAAAGAATATATATTATACAATAATTAAGATAATAGATATAATAATTTTTAATTGTAATAATATTAAATAAAAGTAATATTTAAATTCTAATTCTAATATTAAATATATAAGTTTATCTTATAATTGCAACAACTTTTTTGTTTAAATATTATATATTAATTAATATATTTAATACTATCTATTATCTTAATTTATATAGTCGATATATAAATTTATTTTGTATTATCTATATATATTATTATTAAAACTAATCAAAAAAAAAATTTAAAATCGAATTTCTTTTTACTTAGAAATTTAAATATTGCTAAGTAGCTAATATTATATTATTAAGTAAAAGACTTGCTTTGCATTATTTATATATATTATTTTTAAAATTAATTTAAAATACAAAATATCTATTTTATTAATTCTTTTGCAAACTATTGTTAGTAGAAATTATACTACAATATCAATTAAAGATAAAAAACTACTTTATAAAAAACAAAATATCAATTATATAATATTTTATAAATATCTAATTAAGTTGCAAGCAACAACTATCTTTAAAAAAATCTCTAAACAAATTTAAATTAATATAAAAAAAAATCAAAAATATAATAGCTAATAAAAGAGTAAAAAAGGAACAGTATAATAATATATTTAAATAATATATATATATTTAAAAAACTAATTATATTGTAGCGCAATACTTTAAGATCGAACTAATAAAAAAAATTAAAATTAAAAATATTGCAAAATAGACTAAAATTAATACAATTGCTATACAAACAATTTTAAAAAGTAAAAATATAGATATAATACAATCTCTTAATATTTAAAATATATAGAATCTAATATAAATAAAATAACTAATCTATATACTAGTCTAATTCTAATTAGTTCAAATTAAGCAAAAATATAATTAAATATATAATATTAATTATTAAAATAATTTAACAATATATTCTATATTATAAAGAGTTTAATAAGTTAAAGAAGATATACAATTTAAATACAATCAATAAATTTAAAAGATTTAAAAATACTTTTGCAAACAATAAAAATACTGCAAATTGCAAAATATCTAATTCTTTAAAATTAATAGATAACAATTCTAAAGATTTAATTAAGATTAATAATAATAAAGTAAAGATAAGATAAAAGAAGACAAAGAATAATACAAAAATAATAGATAACAAATATAGAAATATAGAGTATAAAAACAATAATAATAATAACAAAAGCAACAACAACAACAACAATAATAATAATAATAATACTAAGAATACTAAGAATACTAAGAATAAAATTAATTACAAAATTGTAGAGATCTCGAACTAGTTAATAGTATTAATAAGTTTAAGTATATTATCTAAATATATTATTATATATTTTTCGATAAAATATAAAATTGAAGTTTATTAAAAGACTATAATAGTTGTAATCTATTTACTATATAAATATTAAATAATTTATATATATTACTTTACTATATTATTATAGAATATTTAGATAAAAAAATAATAAAATCTAAAATCTAATTTATGTTTATTAAATTTGTTACTAAATAACTTTATCTCTTAATAATTTAAGTCGATTTTTTTAAGTCGATTTTCGATTTAAACTCTAGAAATCAATTTGATTTAACTCGATTTTCGATTTTAATTTTAGAAATTGATTTGTTAAGACTTTCGAATTGAATTGATTCGAATTGTTAAGATTCAAGTCGATTAATCGATCTGACGCAATCAGTCTATTAATAATATTTAAATATTTCTAGTATTTTATATTTTATTGTTAAAATTAGCAAATTTAATTATATTTTTATAAGATGTCTTTTATTTCTATTTGCAAAAAAAAAAAATCGAGATTAAAAAAATTCTAATACAAAAAGATTAAAAATATCTTATTAAATAAATAAAAAATTCTATTTTAAAAAATATATAAAAATTAAAGAAAATTTTTAATTGTTATTAAAATCTTCTAAGAAAATTCTATTAAAATAAAATATAAAAACAATATTTTAATTCTAATTAGTTAAAAATTAAAACTATTTAAACAATATATTAAATAATAACTTAAAAATCTTTGCAATAAATTTAATAAAATAAATTTTATTTATCTTTAAATTGTTAATATTTTTTTATTTTGTTATAATTATTTTTTTCTTTTTATTTTTTAGAAAATTAAGTTGTTTTTTTAGTCGATTTAGTTTAGTATATATTTTGCATATTTCTTTTTTTAAATATATTTGTTTTTTGTAAATTTGTTTAATTAAAGTTAAAAAAATTATTAAATTATAATTACAATTAGATTGTATATACTTTATATACTTTTCTAAATTATTATTTATACAATAAATCTTACTAGATATTATATAATACCGCACTACGATATTCATTGCAATAGCATGATTTGTGTTATCTGATATCCTTTGTGGAAGTCTACGAGTGGTGGGTAGATGAGCAGGAATAAGGCTAGCCCAAACAGGCTTTAGCGTACATCCATCGTCGTTGGTTCTTGGTCTTTCAATCTTCCGAGCTTCCTGTCAAGGGCCATGGCTTCGAAAATCATGCCATGCCTGAGCCGGCGCATAGCGCAGCCTTCGAGAATCAGGCGCCTACCTCAATGTCGGACATTGACCTCGACCTTTCGGGTGGCCAGCGAAGCCCTCCAAGTCGTATGTCCTGCTCTCTACATCATCCGATCCCATTTGCTAACCTTTCCGCAGCATCGAGACTCACCGAACAACAACCTCTCCATCCCATTTTCCTTCAACGAAA